>JAAIGF010023290.1_pt1 | contig 59201 bp, 49 predicted proteins | sample 6487441 | NCBI WGS metagenome assembly JAAIGF01 (sample SAMN13974129, study PRJNA590717) | phyllosphere metagenome | biome: pepper field; feature: multiple bacterial spot infested pepper fields; material: pepper leaves; isolation source: leaves from pepper fields | host: Capsicum annuum ...
AAAATAACTATATAAATCAAGTAGATGCGTTATTTATTCGGGGCGTGGGGGACTTTTCAGAGGAAAAACCCCATGAAAGTGCGCAAGAAGTTGCGCACCACTGCGCAACTTCTTGCGCACTTCTCTGTAGGCCTTGATTGGAATGGTGTGTAGAGAACTGCTCACATGTTATCCACAGAAAAGTGTGCAACTTCTTGCGCATAATGGCTATGTGATGTTGCTCAGGTGAAAAACGCCTTGGGAGCGTTGTTGGGAAATGGATAGCAGGCGTTATCTCGCCTGGAAAACATTGGCCATACTGAAGGGGGCGATTGCATGGGGGCATGCCTTGTATATCCCTTTGACATATCCCTAATGGCATATATCATGTGATTTACGTTAACCCCATCTCGAGGTGTGCCGTGGAACAAGGCTCGATCTTTCAGAGTAACCGTAGCCAGGCAGTCAGATTGCCCAAAGCCGTAGCGCTGCCTGATGATGTTAAGCGCGTTGATGTTATTGCTATTGGCAGAACCAGAATTATCACTCCTGCTGGCGAGTCATGGGATAGTTGGTTCGAGGGAGAGGGTGTCACTACTGACTTTATGACTGAACGCGAGCAATCCGCAGATCAGGTGCGGGATTCCTTTTAATGCTCAAATTTATGCTCGATACAAACATTTGCATCTTTACGATAAAAAATCGTCCGGTGCAGGTTCGTGAGGTATTCACCCGTCATCACGGCCAGATGTGCATCAGTTCGGTGACCTTGATGGAGCTGATTTACGGGGCTGAAAAGTCAGCAAGCCCTGAACGTAATCTGGCAGTTGTCGAAGGCTTTGCAGCGCGACTTGATGTGTTGAAATACGACGAGAACGCAGCCGCTCATACGGGGCAGCTTCGAGCTGAGCTTGGCAGGGCCGGAACGCCGATTGGCCCCTATGATCAGATGATTGCCGGGCATGCCCGCTCGCTGGGGCTTATTCTGGTAACCAACAACCGACGGGAATTTGATCGGGTATCAGGGTTGCGGGTTGAAGACTGGATTGAGAGTTGATCTGATCCATCAACCCGCCGTTATGACGGTTTTTGGCCGTCCAGATCGATAGATTCCATTGCATGGAAGTTTACGTCTGCTAACGAAAAACCATCTCCTACAGCCAGATCCGACACCCCTTTCTCTTTCCTCTGCATGAAGTTTCCGAGACAATCCCAAGCCCTTGCGCAGGGGGATTTCGGGCTCTAGGCTGCATCCGTCGCTCACATCAGCGATCGGGTTTAGCAGCCCTTCCGATTCTCTTCAGCGCAAGTCCGTCTATGGCGGCTTTGTGCGGGGCACTTTCGAGTGCGCCGGTTGTGGAGGATCGCCGGTCTGCTAACCCGTATCAAAGTCGCCACCCTTCGTCCGTTTAGCAGCGAGCTTCGGTGGCTTTATCGGAGATCCTCTAAATGACAAAAGTAACCCCCGATCCACCACACATAACCCTCGAAGAATCCCTGCTCCACGTCAGCGACCTGCTGCGTTGTGCAGCGGCCACTGCCTACGAAACCGGTGATAGCCTCAACGGCCCGAAACGCGATCTGGCGTTTTCGGTGGTGCATCTGATTGGTATGGCAAAGACTGAACTGGAACGTTCGTTGGCGAGGGTCGAGCCGCGTTGAAATCCGTCGCAGCCAAGGCTCAAGGTCTGCAACTCAAAGCAGGATGAAGTGGGAGGCAGCTTGCTGGCGACTGTGCTCTGTCGTCGGCAAGCTGCCTGCCACTGTCAGATGGCGTGCGGTCTGGGCCTCAAACCACCTTGAAGCGGTTGACCAGTCCTTGTTGCTGTTCGGCCAGACGCGCCAGTTCGCGGCTGGTATGAGCCGTTTGTTCGGCACCTGCACTGACCTGAACGACCAGTGTGTTGATGTCGTTGACGTTGCGATGGATTTCTTCGGCCACCAGGCTCTGTTCTTCGGCAGCCGAGGCGACCTGGATATTGCGGTCGCTGATGCTCGCGATGCCGTTGGCGATTTCCTCCAGCAGTTCGCCAGCACGCACTACGTTGCTTGCGCCTTCCTGAGCCTTGTTCAGGGTTTCCTTCATCGACTGGGCAGCGCTGTCGGAGCCTGATTGCAGGTTGGCAATCATGTTCTGAATGCTGACGGTGGAGTCCTGAGTCTTTTTCGCCAGTTGGCGCACTTCGTCGGCAACCACTGCAAAGCCACGGCCTTGTTCACCAGCCCTTGCGGCCTCGATGGCAGCGTTGAGGGCCAGCAGGTTGGTCTGCTCGGCAACGCCACGGATCACGTCCAGAACGGAGGAAATGGAATCGCTCTCGCCCTTGAGGTTGTTGATGATCTGCGAGGTCTGTTCAGCCTGAACCGAAAGGTCCTTGATCAGACGAATGGTGTTGTCGATCTCGGTCTTGCCTTGCACGGTGCTGTTGTTGACGCGTTGCGACATTTCGGCGGCGTCGGTGGTGCTGCGGGCGACATCCTTGACCGTGGCGCTCATCTCGCTGATGGCGGTGGCGACCTGATCGGTGCCCTGGCGTTGCTGGGCAACGTTCTGGCTGGTCTGGACAGCGACCGCCGAGGACTCATCGGCACCCAGGGCGACTTTGGTGGTCGCGCTGCCGATTTCCCGGATCACTTCGCTGATCTGCTGGGCCATGTTGTCCAGATTGCGCGAGATTTCGCCGAACTCATCCGTGCCTGTGTATTGGGTTCTGACGGTCAGATCCCTTGTCGACAGGGCGATCAGGGTACGGTTGACGTCGCTGACGGCAAATTTGATGTTGCGGATGATCAGTTGCGCCAGGCAAAGCACGGCGATCAGCATTGCAACTACGGTCACGATTGCGATGTACAGGCTGCTCTGTGCATCTGCGCGAGCATCGGTTGCCAGGTCCAGTACGGCCTGACTCAGTTCTTCTTCGACAATGCCCATCTGATCGATACGGTTGGTCGACAGGTTGAACCAGTCTTCAGGCTTGATATTGAGCGCGTCGCCCAATGGTGTGTCGAAGGCCAGACGCTGCAGGCGGGCTACTTCGAGCGAACCGGGTTGTTGCAGGACGTTGTCCATTTTGGTTTTGAAGACCTGCGGTGCCCAGCGCTGGAAAGCTTCGAAGTAGCCGCTGAACTCACCCAGGTTACGGCTGAAACGCGACAACAGGCTCGCATCGAAGCGATTCTGGTTGAAGGCCAGACCGAGCAGCACGCGCTCGCGACCGGCCCGCTCTTTCATCGCCACGAACTGGTTGAGCGAGCTCAGTGCCCGAAGGATCGCAGGTTCATCGACACTGGCTTCCAGGGAGTAGGTGAAGTCGACCAGGTTTTTGATCATGTCGGTGAAGCGTGCGCCCGACTCGGTGCTGTTGAGTCCCAGCGCATCCACTTTCTGACGCAAGGGGCCGAGCTCGTCTATCGTCTGCAATACCTTGTCCAGGCCGCTCTGGCGAGGCAGAGCCTTCATGACGGCTGCTGCCTTGTCGGTGTCTGCACGGAAACTCTTGAGTTTGTCCTGCATGGACTTGCCGCCACTGCCCAGATATACCCCGCTTGCACCTCGTTCGCGCTGGATCGTGGTGACCAGGTTGCTCAGTTTTTGTGCGGCAGTGCTGGCTGAAACGGTGCGGCTCATGGCATCCAGAGTCTGGATCTTGTCGGCAATGTAGATGCCGGAGAAGGCCAGAAGCCCAAGGAGAGGGAACATCAGGATGAGCAGTAACTTCATACTCAAAGGAGCATTTTTAAGCATTTGCAGACCTCGTTTCTTGCAGACTGGTCGTAGGGCGGACGTGTATTGCTATATCGCTCCTTGTTCTCAAGGAGCAGCACAGATGATTGAGCATCAGCCTGCCATAGCGGTCTTGCTTCCATTTGTGCTGTATCGGCAGCTCAGCGGTAAGCTTTATTGGGTATGCGCAATTTTGGAGCGCAGGGAGGCGTATCAAGTGGCTTTTTGCTACTTGTTGGTGCGTATGCTAGATGGCTGCCTTCGTGACCAAAGCCCCCCATATGGGGGGCTATCGAGTTTCAGTAAGGCAGAAGGGGGGATCACAGCGTCTTGTCGAGGCCGAAGCGTTTTTTCAGTCCGCCTTCCAGCAGCCCCTTGGGTAACAGCCATGACATCAGCGGCAGGATTCGCGAGCCGTTGCCCAGACGCAGCAGGCGTGGCGGGTTTGCCTGCTCGATGGCCTTGAGCAGTTCCCTGGCGAAGTCGGTGGCGGGCGTCGGATTGTCCTGAGAGGCTTTGGCTCTGGAGCGAATGCCTTCGCGGATGGGCCACCATGGGGATTGTTCGCTGATCAGTTGCTCGGCTTCATGGGTGGCGTTTTTCGCGAAGCTTGAAGCGATGGCGCCGGGCTGCACTTCCATGACCTGAATCGAAAACGGTGCCAGTTCCAGGCGCAATGCATCGCTCAAGGCGTGGACGGCCGCCTTGGAGGCACAGTAGGCACCGGCGAAAGGGGTGACCAGCACTCCTGAGACGCTGCCGATATTCACCACCAGCCCCTTGCTGCGCCGCAATGCCGGAAACAGTGCGCGGGTGACGCCTACCACGGAAAACACATTGGTTTCGAACTGGCGCTGCATGGCCTCTACACCACCATCGAGCAGTGGCCCCATGGCGCCATAGCCTGCGTTGTTGATCAACACATCCACACCGATGCCCTGTCGTTCAAGGTCGCTTGCCAGATGTTCCAGAGCGGCGCTGTCGTTGACGTCCAGTTGCACGGCACTGAAACCTGCAGCATTGAGGTCGGCAACATCTTCAGGCTTGCGTGCCGTGGCCCGGACTTCATAACCCGCTTTTTTGAATGCATCCGCCAGAGCCCGGCCAATGCCGCTCGAGCAGCCGGTGATAAGTGCTGTTGGCATGTGTTTTTCCTTAATCCGAGAAGCTGCCTTGTAGGTGTTCGGGACGAAATTCCAGGCTTTGTGGGCGATAGCCCGGCCGCAACGGTGGCAACGGCAGACAATCCTGCCACTGACTGCCCGGCTGCAATTCACCGGGGCCGCTGTAATGCGGTGCAGTGTAGGCATCTTCGGCGAGGTTCACGGTATCGCCGGGCGCATAGGCCGCCACGCGCCAGCGCAGTTCGCGCAGCGGGACCTTGTTGGTGTTGTCGATGAGTACCAGCAAGGGTTTGCCTGCGGGGCATTGTTGCGGCGAATAATCCAGGCGCAGCCCCAGGCGATCGAGTTGACGTGCTTCGCGGTTGTCCTGCCAGATCACGACGGCGGCCACGATCCCGAGGCCTGCCGCAGCTACCAGTGATACAGGCAAGGCCTTTGCCGGATAGCGCAACAGCAGGATGAGCCAGGTCAGGATAAGCACAATACCGATGAGCATGATGGGCATCTCTTCAGCGTAGAGACTGGCATCGTACCGAAAGGCAGGGGAGGTTGACCAATGCTTGAGTCTCCCGTGGCATACCTGACTTGGCGTTATTGAACTTTATTCAAACAATTTCATATTCGATGGAGTCCTTGCCTTCCACCCAGATGTCATGGGTGACCCGCAGAAAACATTTGATTTTTGCCCTGTCGCCGCCCTGAATCTTCCGCTGATCTCTTCCGGGCTCACGCGTTTACCGCCCATCCGAAGTTTCGGAGTGGCTGCCATTCATGGCGCTGTACACACTAGGCTGCAAACAGGAGCTTGCAGAGGACAACGCCATGGATGGTCAATCCGCAGCCTTGCATCGCGACACACCGACGCTCACGGTCATCGATCCTCGTGGTCTGACTGTGTGTTGGGTGGCCTGGTATCGTCATCAGGCCGATGAAGCCGCGATTGCTCGTTCCCATCGCTCGGTGTTCGATCCGGCAGGGCGACTGACAGAAAGCCAGGACCCCAGGCTCGGCGAGAGTGATGGCCCGGCCAATCTCGTCAATATCCATTCCCTCAGCGCTCAGGTACTGGCCCGTGACAGCGTGGACGCCGGTTGGCGTGTTTCGCTGCCGGGCGAAGCTGGCCAGATGCTGCAAGGCTGGGATGGACGCGGTACGGTCCGACGTTCGGACTACGATGCGTTGCTCAGGCCGACGGCAGTCTTCGAGAATGAACAGTGTGCCGAACGGCTGACCTATGGCGATGTGGGTTCGACGGTCCATAACCAGTGCGGTCAGTTGATTCGCCACGACGATCCGGCGGGTACGCGACTGAGTACCGAGTTCAGCCTGACCGGGGCTGTGATCGAGCAGACGCAGCATTTTCTCGCAGACCTTATCCTTCCTGACTGGCCCGAGCCAGAGCCCGAGCGCGATGCATTGCTGGAGCCGGGGGCCGGGGCGGTTTCGTATTGGCGATTCAACCCGCTGGGCGACTCTCTCGAACAAACCGATGCACAGGGCAATCTGCAGCGCTTTGTCCATAGAGTTGCCGGTCAGTTGCACGCCTGTTTCTTGCAGCTCAATGGCCAGTCGGAACAGTGCCTTGTCAGCGATATCCGCTACGACGCCCAAGGCCGTGTCGAATCCGAAACGGCGGGCAATGGTGTGATCAGCAGTGCGACTTATGGCGAAAAAGACGGTCGCCTGATGACGCTCAAAGCGGTCCGTAGCGGTGGCGAATCCTTGCAGGATCTGACTTGCGACTACGATCCGGTGGGCAATGTCATTCGTATCGAAGACCGCGCCCAGCCAACCCGACACTTTGCCAATCAGCGCATCGAGCCGGTTTCGAGCTATCAATACGACACGCTGTATCAATTAAGCGAAGCCACGGGGCGTGAACTGGCGCTGGTCAATCACGGTCCGGTGTTTCCTGATTTCCAGAGCCCGGTCGACCCGACGCAACTGGCCAATTACACGCAAACCTACCATTACGATGCCGGAGGGAATCTGCAGCAGTTGACCCATGTCGGTTCGCAGAATCATTCACGAACGCTGGTGACCGCCAGACAGAGTAACCGTAGTCTGTTGGTAGAAAATAATCAGCCACCCACTGAAGAAGACATTGCCGCGGCTTTTGATGCCAACGGTAACTTGCTGCAACTGCAAGCCGGACAAACCCTGAACTGGGACCTTCGCAACCAGTTGCAGGAAGTGAGGCCGATTGTGCGCGAGTCGGGTATCGACGACAGCGAGCGTTATGTCTACGACGCCAGCGGTCAGCGCCTGCGCAAGGTGCGGACCACCCAGGCCAAGGCCGTCACTCATGTGGCTGAAGTGCGCTACCTGCCGGGGCTGGAAACCCGCACCGATACCGCGACCGGTGAAATCCTGCATGTCATCACCGCTCAGACCGGTCGCAGCAGCGTCCGGGTACTGCGTTGGCAAGAGGGCAAGCCTGACGACCTCGACAACGATCAATACCGCTACAGCCTGACCGATCACTTGGGCTCCAGCACGCTGGAGCTGGATGCACAGGCACAGATCATCAGCCAGGAAAGTTATTACCCCTTTGGCGGGACGTCATGGTGGGCAGGGCGAAATGCTATCGAGGCCAGCTACAAGATTGTGCGTTACTCCGGCAAGGAACGGGATGCGACGGGGTTGTATTACTACGGCCTGCGCTATTACGCGCCGTGGTTGCAGCACTGGATCAACCCGGACCCGGCGGAAGAGGAGGGCGGCTTGAATCTGTTTTGCTTTGTACGCAATTCACCCATGCGGTTTATCGATGCGAAGGGAGCTGCGCCCTATGACGTACTGGATGAGCAGGAAATGAATATGTTGGTGTCGTTTGGTTTGAAGATCACTGCAAGAGGGCTGCAGGAGTTCAATGCGGAGCAAGCGAGCACTTTCAAGTCGGTCGTCAGGCTTGCCGACAAGTTGTTAAAGGGCGTTCTGAATGAGTTGCCAAAGGTCACGCCAATGCAGGGCGTTGCCAGAATGATCAGCGCATTTGGTGATATGGATGCTGCATACAAGCAGCAACTGATCGAGGGATTGATAAATTCTTTTACCAGACAGAGAGCGTTTATAGGGTCATTGTTAACTGATGCCCAATGGAAAGTCAGCCTTTTTGTCTCGGACTCAGCAATCGCTGGCAGAACCTCGCATTTGACCGAGTCTGCGCCAATGAGGACGATTTCACTGAATGCCAACTTTCTGAACCACCACCCGCTGGAAGTTGCCTGGACACTCATCCATGAGGCCAGTCATGCCGCCGATAATACGGTGGACTATTACTATTTTCCGGTTAGCCAGCTGCCATCTAGTGTTACGGATGAGGCCCTCAAGCAGTGGTCGGCTCATTACCGCGCCATGTTTGCGGATATCAGAAAATATGGCCCTGACCCCACGACCATCACGAATCGTTATTGGCCTGCCATGAGCTTTGTGGCCGGGCACCCAATTACACCTGAAAATGCGGCTCAGGCCTTTCAGGATCCTGCGGTAGGCCTGCCGATTTTGCTGCGTAACGCCGATACATATTCGTCCTTTGTCATGGGTACTAAATTACCATCGCGGCTCATTGCCAAACAGAACGCTCGCGCAGCCCGACGTAGTGGTTATGATCCAGCCGGGGAGGTCTTCTGAGTGTGAGCCCAAAAAAACCTCAACAAACTTTTGCGGATGGGGTACGCAAAAGAATGTTGAGGTCCTGTTGCTCTTTGACCTGCAAGTGGCAAGCTACAAGCTGCAAGTCTGAAACCCATACAGCTTGTAGCTTGAGGCTTGCAGCTTACCGCTCTCTGTTACCTTGCAATCGTCTGAGTCTTCACGCCCGCTTCCAGCGCACCGGAGCGACCGTAGACGTCTTCGTAACGCTCGATGTCGTCTTCACCCAGGTAGCTGCCCGATTGGACTTCGATGATTTCCAGCGGGATCTTGCCCGGGTTTTTCAGGCGGTGTACCGAAGCGATCGGGATGTAGGTCGACTGGTTTTCAGTCAGCAGGAACACGTTCTCGTCGCAGGTAACCTGAGCCGTACCGGATACCACGATCCAGTGCTCGGCGCGGTGGTGGTGCATCTGCAGGGAGAGGCTGGCGCCCGGTTTGACCGAGATGCGCTTGACCTGGAAGCGACCGCCCATGTCCACCGAGTCGTAGGAGCCCCACGGACGATAGACTTCCAGATGGTTCTGGGTTTCGCTGCGGCCCTGCTCGTTGAGGGTGTTGACCATCTGCTTGACGCCCTGGACCTTGTCCTTGTGGGCGATCATCATGGCGTCCTTGGTTTCGACGACCACGATGTTGTCCAGGCCGATCACCGAGACCAGTTTGCCGTTGCCGTGGATCATGCAGTTGCGGCTGTCCTGAATGACGACATCGCCTTTGGTGACGTTGCCGTTGCTGTCTTTTTCATGCACTTCCCACAGCGACGACCAGCAGCCGACATCGCTCCAGCCAGCCGACAGCGGCACGACGCAGGCGCGCTGGGTTTTTTCCATGACGGCGTAGTCGATGGAGTTGTCCGGGCAGCAGGCGAAGGTCGCCGGATCGATGTCGACGGCACCGCCATCGTGCTGGCTGCGCTCGAGGGTCAGCAGGCAGGTGTCGTAGATGTCCGGATCGTGCTTTTTCAGCTCTTCCAGGAAGCGGCTGGCGCGGAACAGGAACATGCCGCTGTTCCAGTAGTAACCGCCTGCCTCGACGAATTCGGCAGCGCGTTTTTCGTCTGGCTTCTCGACGAAGTGCGAGACGCGGCTCACGCCTTCAGGCAGCAGGGCATCGGCGGTGGACTTGATATAGCCATAACCGGTTTCCGGTTTGTTGGCCGGTACGCCGAACAGAACCATTTCGCCACGCTCGGCTGCAACGGTGGCCAGAGCCAGTGCGCGTTGCAGGGCTTTCTGATCCTCGATCACGTGATCGGCCGGCAGGACCAGCATCAGCTCGTCGTTGCCTTCATTGACCAGCATCATCGCTGTCAGGGCCACGGCGGGTGCGGTGTTGCGCCCGAACGGCTCCATCAGGATGGCCTGGGTGTTGAGGTCCAGTGCTGCCAACTGCTCGTTTACGATGAAACGATGCTCCTTGTTGCAGACCACGATGGGCTCTTGCATACCCTCGAACACCAGACGCTCCAGAGTCTGCTGGAACAGAGTGTGTTCGCCTGTCAGTGCCAGGAATTGTTTAGGGAATTGTTTACGCGAAAGCGGCCAGAGTCGTGAACCGCTACCGCCTGACAAGATCACTGGAATCATTTTGTTTCTCCAATAGCATTCAATAAGTCAATAAGGGCTGTACGTGGTTTCTGTCGTTTCTGTCTTGTTCTTGTACTGCGCTAGCGGGCCCGTGGCTGACAGAGGCCATGAACCCGCCAACTTGATTCTTAGCGAGTCGCTACCGGTGGCTTGACCCACACTGGCGAGAGGTTGCTGCCGCTGCCGGTGATGTACAGCACGGCGGCTTCGCCACGCTCCAGGGCAACAGGCTTCACGTCAGTGACTTTCTTGTCGCCGTCGTACAGCGCCAGGCTGACTTTGACCGGGTTGATTTCACGCTCGCCGGTGCCTTTGGCTGATACGGTCTTGACCACTTCGGTCTTGCCGTCGGCCGTTTTCAGGGTCAGCGATTTGTCACTGAGGTTCTGTACGCGAACCAGCGACTTCTGCTTGTTCTTGAACGGGGCTTCTTCGACCAGTTGCGGCTTGCCGCTGGCGTTGTTGACGATGGTGTAATAGTGGTCGCCAGCCAGTTTCACCGGCAGGCTCTGGCTGCCGATCTTGGCGGTGTAGTCGCCCTGTGGCATGAAGCTGAACGCAGTGCTGCCCAGTGGCGCGACTTCGTTCAGGTTGGTGTTGCCGACGCTGGCGCTGATCTCGGCGTTGCTGGCGTTGTAGACGCGCACGAAGGTTGAGCCTTTCGGTGCGGTCGGGCCGTAGAGGGCAGAGTCACCGGCAAATGCTTGCAGGGACATCAGGCCCAGAGTTGCAGCCAGCGCGCAGGTTTTGAACAGGCTTTTCTTGGCCGAACGATTTGGAGTGTGCTGTAGGGTCATGATTGAGTCCTCTCAGTTTTGCGCCTGGTCAGGCGACTCGGATTGTTTGGTGTTAAAAGCCAGATTCTCTTGGCTATCACGTGACTTCTTCAGCTCGGCGATCCACTTCTGATCGAACTCGCCAAGGTTGTTGTGAGCAGGCAGATAGCGCTCCGGGAATTCCCAGATGACCACTTGTGGCGGGGTGGTCTTGAACGCATCGGTTTGCAGATATTTGAGCATCGGCAGAATCGGTCCGTGACCGTCTTCTGCGTAGTTGACGACGTCGCTGCGCAATGCCTGCTTCAGGGCGCCGACGAAGTTCCAGTTGGGGTTGGCGCTGTAACTGGTGCCAACCAGGCCGACAGGAATTTCGGTGTCTGCAAACAAGGCATCATCACCGGCGGCAGTTCCTTCGACAGGATTTGTGCTGCGTTGTTGCAAATCATCCGGCTTTGGAAGCAAATTGCTGAACAGCGGATCCAGTGGCAGGAAGTTGGTCAGGTCGCCTTTGTAGGGCGTTGCTTCCTTGGCCTGGGTAACGAACTGTTCGGGTTCGCCGTCCAACGGCGTCTTGCTGGAAATCGCGACACCCAGTTGCTGCGCGGCCACTTCTGCACCCAGCGGGGTCCAGTGAGTGTCGGTGCGCAGGAACACCTGGCCTTTCTGCTTGGCGGCCTGCAACGGCGCCAGCAGGTCAGGGGCGAAGATGCCGGCTTGCGCGACCTGGGCATGGAATTGCTGGTACAGGTCAGTGTGCAGGGTGGCCGGTTTTTTCTTGCCCATGTGCTCGGGATACAGACGGGTCTTGGCTGGAACAATCGCCAGTACCAGTTCCGTGCCCTGCTTTTTCAGCTCGTCGCGTACGCCCTGGATAATTGCCAGGTTGTCCGCTTCGTTTTTCTCGCCATTGGCAATGGCATCGAACTCTTCGTCGGTGTAGAGCCACTGGTCCTTGCCGATCACGACGCCCGGACGGCCTTCGTTGAACAGCTTGAAGTCCAGGGCGGCCCAGAGGTTGGTGCCCAGGCGCTTGATCGGGAACTCATCGTCGTAATGAGTTTCCGCCGCCTTGGTCCACTTGCCGTCCAGCACTGTGGTTTCGGCCGAGGTCGAGAAGTTGCTGAAACTGCGCAACGACCAGATACCCAGAATCACCAGCAGTGACATGAACAGCGTGACGTAGAGGATTCGTAATGAACGGGTCATGTCAGGCTCCTCAGAATTGGAAGTAAAGGAACGGCGAGAAGCTCTGCGCCGAAAGTTTGAGAATCGAAGCGATGAACAGCAGCAGGATCAGCGCACGCATGGCGTAGCGAGACCAGTCGACAGTCCAGTAGGCCGGTTGCACCTGGGCGTTGGTACCGACGGTGTAGCCAGGCAGGTTGATGCTGCCGGGTGCGTCGCCAGGTACGGCCTTGATGGTGCCGGGCTCTGCGGTCGCCGGGCCGTCGGCCTTGGGCTTGTCGCTTTCCGAGCGGCCCTGGTAGAAGTCGCGCAGACCGAAGAACGCCAGAGTTGCGTAGGCCAGGATCAGCGTCGCCACTTGCAGGCCGGTCAGGCTTGCACGGTTGAGTTCCGACAGGTTCCAGTCGCCGAAGCTGAACATGGCGCTGTACATGCGGCTGGCAACGTGCAGGTTTTCAGCGCGGAAGATGACCCAGCCGATGACCACCAGCAGGAAGGTCAGCGCCCAGCGGATCGGGTTGAAGTGGTAAGGCTTGGTGTTGATGCCGACCGCTTTTTCGATCGCCAGCCACATGCCGTGCCACGCACCCCAGATCACGTAGGTGATGTTCGCACCGTGCCACAGACCGCCCAGCAGCATGGTCAGGAACAGGTTGCGATAGGTGGCGAACTTGGTGCCACGGTTGCCGCCCAGGGTGATGTACAGGTAGTCACGCAGCCAGGTGGAGAGGCTGATGTGCCAGCGGCGCCAGAACTCGGTGATCGACTGACTGATGTAAGGCTGTTTGAAGTTTTCCATGAAACGGAAACCCATCATCAGACCCAGACCGATTGCCATGTCGCTGTAACCGGAGAAGTCGAAGTACAGCTGTGCGGTGTAGGCCAGCGCACCCAGCCAGGCATCGCCTGTGGTCGGGTTTTCCAGTGCGAAGCAATGGTCTGCAACAACTGCCAGGGTGTCGGCGATGAACACTTTCTTGATGAAGCCCTGCATGAAGCGCGTGCAGCCTTCGGAGAACTTGTCCAACGTGTGTGTGCGGTTGTTGAACTGGTCGGCCAGGTCACGGAAACGCAGTACGGGACCGGCGATCAGGTGCGGGAAGATCGCAACGAATGCAGCGAAGTCGATCAGGTTGCGCGTGGCCGGTGTATCGCCGCGATAGACGTCGATGATGTAGCTGATGGACTCGAAGATGTAGAACGAGATACCGATCGGCAGCAGTACGTGGGTCAGGATGAATGGCTCCAGGCCCATCGAGGTCATGGCCGCGTTGATGCTGTCGACACCGAAGTTGGCGTACTTGAAGTAGCCCAGGATGCACAGGTCGACGCCCACGCCGAGCAACAGCCAGCGCTGTGCCGTTTTGGTTCTGACTCCGCTGGCCCCGATCCGCAGGCCGATCCAGTAGTTCCAGACAGTGACGGCGATAAACAACGTCAGGAAGTCCACACGCCACCAGGCATAGAAGATGTAGCTGGCGATCAGCAACAACAGGTTGCGGTAGCGTTGCCCGCTTATGTAGTACAGGCCGAAGAAGATCGGCAAGAACAGAAACAGGAACACGTTGGATGAGAAAACCATCCTTATCTCTCCGTTTGTCCAACATTCAAGGGCTCAAAGCCCCCCCAAACCCCCCATGAAAATCGGGGGGGATACTGCATTTACCTGTGCCTGTTCTGTGGGAGGGAGCTTGCTCGCGAACAGCTCAGTCGCGAGCAAGCTCCCTCCCACAGAGCCATGCGTGAATCACGAACCGCCCTTGTCACCTTTGTCATGGGACGGGTCGTAGACTTTGGTCAGGTCGCCGCCCAGACGGAACGTCTTGAACGGTTGCATCTCATGCTTGTGCTCGATCACATCCGGGCTGCAGCTGTAGAGCGAGCAGAACGGTTCGAGCCAGGCGAATTTCGGATCTTTTTTCAGCTCGCTCATGTCCTGCTTCGTGCCACCGCGGGAGGCGAAGTCGTCAGGATCCTTGACGCCGGCCAGTACCCGGTCGCCCAGGCGTTTGAGCGCGCCGTTGTTTTCGTTACGCAGGTCGACGCCATTGGCCAGGGAGAAGCTGGCGATCATTGCCAGTGGCGGCAGGGCGTAGTTGTGATACGCCAGGGCGCGCTGACGACGCTTGACTTCGTTGGGCAGGAAGCCGTCCTTGTCGACCTGGTAGGCAGCGATCTTGTATTCCTTGACCGCCCAGTCGAACAGGTCGCGGCGATTGGTGGCGACAGCGGTTGCCATCACCGACCATGCGGCCCAGTACGAGTGGTTGTTGATCTTTTCCATGGGCAGGTTGCTCCAGTCACTGACTACCTGGTCTGCCAGTTTGCTGAACCAGGCTTCGATGACTTGAGTCTGCTGCTGACGGTTGGCCAGCGGATGCGACTCGGAGAACTTCAGGCGCAGATAGGACGATGCCATGCTGCCCAGTGCCCATTTGCGCATGGACTTGCCGGTGTGGTTGAACTCGCGGGACTCGAGCGCATCGGCCTGAGCCCAGGTGGTGAGCATGTTCAACGCACAATCGAGTTGTTCCGGGCGGCCGTCGCGCATGTACTGCATGACGACTTTGCTGATACCGCGCTCAAGTGTCGTGATGTCTTTGGTTGCATCGCGGAAGGCTTCTTCGGACTCTTCATTGAGCGTTGCCCGAGCCTTGTCGGAGCCTTCGTACTTGCTGCGAAACACCAGTTTGTCGGTGTACGGTTTCGGCACGGCGTCACATGTGAAGTCGTGGCTGCCGGTCTTCATTTTCTCGATAGGTGCCGAGTAACCCTGTGGGGGAACCAGCGTGCTTGTGGCAGATGCACCCGATGCCCATGCCATCGATGACAGGATTGCCATCGACAGCAGGGTAGGGCGTATCAGTTTCGGAGTCTGCATAAGTCACCTCATAGTCCGGCTTGAGCGGTGTGTTGCGCAGTGCCTGGCAGATCATTGCGCTTGCATACTTTTGCTTCGACTTTCAGTGGTTCTGTTCCGGCTTCCGGGCCTTGAATTTCAAGAGCGAGCAATTGTTGGTTTGCCCAGTCTTCGTCCTCTCGCAACTCAAAGGCGAAGCGTCCGTCGGTATCGGCGGTGTCCGGCTTCTCGATTTTCAGATCTTCATGGCGACCGTTCATGTACCAGAGCCTGGCCTGCAGAACTTTCACCGAGGTATCTTCGAACTGGATATCGATCTGGTTCTTGCTGTTGCGGATGTCCTTGATACCGTTCTTGCCGTTGACCAACACTTCGTTGGTGCCCGGCTTGAGTGTGGTACTGGCACTCAATACCGCAGGCTTGCCTTCGCAACCGTTATCCAGCAGCGCCATCATCTGGCGGTAGATGGTTTCCTGGTCCAGGCGATACAGCGGCGAGAATTCCCAGATCAGGATCTTCGGTGGACGCTGCTGGAAGTCTTCACTGCCCAGGTACTGCAGCATTGCGCCTTCCAGACCGCCACCAGGGAACGCCACGTTCAGCACATCGGCCCCGATGTATTCCTGAAGGAAGCCACCGAAGTTGTAGTTCTTGCCGCTGTGACTGGTACCGACCAGGGTGATTTCCGGGTTGCCGGAATCACCGAACAGATCGCCGTCACCGGCCTCGCCCTTGGGCTCGGTGGTGAACTGATCCATGTACTGAATCGCGTAGCTGGTGCCGCACAATTGACCAGCCATGTTGTGCAGGGTTCCGGTCTTGCCCATGCGTCCGGACTTGTGACTCTCGAATTCACGCTTCGGAATGTCGGCGTAGCCGGGGACTTTCTTCACGGTTTCGGCAACGATTTTCGCAGTGCGCTGGGCACCGTAAGGTGTCCAGTGCTGGTCGCCGCGGAAGTAGAAATCATGGGCCTGTTGCTCGTTGGTCAACGGCGACAGGTCCGGCACCCAGTAGCCCATCTTGCTGAAGCGACCGAGCATGGCCTGATAGTTTTTCAGGGCCTTGTCGTAGTCGTATTTGTCGCGATCGGCAGGAAACAATTTGTTGCGATCTACCAGGCCGCGAGTCGGCTGATAGACCATCACCAGCTCGACACCCTTTCTCTTGAAGGCATCGTGCAGTTCCTGCAGACGGCGATAGCCGGCGGGCGTTGTGTCGAACTCGGTACGCAGGTCTTCCTGGGTACGGAACAGCCAGTCGCCTTCGGCCTGAATCAGGGTGGTGAAGTTCTGCTGATAGCGCGTGGTGTAGTTTTTCGCGTCATGGGCAGCAGGGCACAGGCTGCAGCAAGGCTCGGCGGTAAAGGTCGGCGCTTGCGAGTCATCTGCGCGAGCCGCTCCAGCGGCGGCCATCAAGGCGGCGGTCAGGCTGGAGAGGCTCAATAGCTTGATCAGTTTGGCGTGCATAAAAATACCTTTCCTCATTCCCGCAGTTCGGTCTGGCTTTCAACGGGGTCGATCAACACGGCTTTCTGCTGGCGTATCATCAGGTCGAGGATTTCGTCCTGACGCTCACCCAGAATGCCGTTGAGGCTGATGCCTACTTGCTTGGTCGGGGCGAGCATCGACACGCGATAAAGCTCCACGCTCAGGGGCGAGTCGATGGACAGCGGGCCGGAGCCGTTACTGGTCAGCTCGCCACCTACCAGGATCAGCGACACTTCGGCGTCGAAGGGGTCCAGAGCGATGTCGCGGTCGGTATTGGTCAGGTCCTTGATGTGGCCGTAGACGCCCATCAGACCGTTGGCCATGGCGACGTTTTCATAGAGCTTGATGTTCACGCTGTTACGCACGCGGATACCGTGGCGGCGGTTGGCGATGACGCGGTTGCCCCACAGCAGGTTGTTGCCGCTTTCGTACAGCGTGATGCCGTCGGTGTGGTTCTGGTAGATCTCGTTGTAGGCGACGATGTTGTTGACGCTGTTACGGTCCAGTACCACGCCGGAGAGTTTGTTGTTGTGGCTCTTGTTGCGGAAGATGAAGCTGTTGTCCACTTCCCGGGAAATGATGATCCCGTGCTTTTTACGGGTCCCGTAGACTTCGTTCTCGGCAATGATCAGATTGTGCGAGCGGTCATGGGGGTCAATGCCGTAGACGATGTTGTCTTTGTAGGTATTGCCCTTGATCACGAAGTCACGGGTTTCGTAGCAGTAGAAGCCGTACCACATGTCATAGAATTCCGAATCGACGATCCAGCCGGTCGGCTCGGGGCGATTGAGAATCTTCGCGGTGTTGGGTGTGTACTGCGAAATACTGATGCCGTAGGACTTGCTCTGGTCATAGCCCATGCTCGACATCTTGGTATTGGCGATCCAGGTTTCGGAGCCACCCCAGGTCAGCACGAAAGGCCGGAACTCGTCGGGCTTGCGATACAGTGCCAGACCGTTGCGCTGCTCACTCCAGGCGTCGACCCGGGTGTGAGTGATGAGCAACTTGCCTTCACTGACCAGGAACGAGCCTTTCTCCTGGGACAGACGCAGTTCCTTCGTTCTCTTGTCGATCTCGAAGATGCCGGTTTCCTTGACCAGAATCGGCAGGCGCGCGATGTACACGCCTGGCGAGACTTCACTCAGAAACTGTTTCGGCACTTTCCTGGCCAGGTCCTGCAGATTCACATAACCGTCGGAGATCATGATGGCTTGCGGGATGCCGCGCTGGCGGGCAACCCATTCGGCCATCTTGTTATCGCCGCCGATGAACTCCTTGAGGCCCGTTTCTTCCATCATGCGCGCCACGGTGACTTTGCCCGGCTTGCTGCGGTCGATCTTTTTCAGGGCCGCTTCAGCGGTATAACCGCTGATGTCCGGCAGTGCAGGCTTGTCCATCGCCAGCGGCTCGATGGGCGCACTGCTGATGTTGTAGCTCTTGGCCTCCTTGAGTTCCTTGACGTTTGCAGCGGGGGCGACCGGCGCAGTATTGGCCAGCGCTGCAGTGCTGGCCATCAGCAGCGCACTGCTCAGCACTGCGCTTTCGAGCAGGGCGTGAGGCCAGGTGCGCTTGCGCACATTGCTTGCTTGACTGTTCATCTCATCGCACTCCTTTGGCGGTTCGCATCAGAAGCGCCAGATGACGTCGACAATTGCGCGGTGCATGTAGTCATCCACGCCGTTGTGGTAAGCGTCGCTGGGCTTGAAGACACCTGCACGCAAGCGCACCAGTGCCGAAGGTTCATCGATCGACTGGCTTACTGCGGCAGGCAGCAGGCCCTGTTTGAAATACTTGGTGACGACCAGATCCATTTCCTGACCCAGGTCCTTGCGGCCGTCTTCCAGCGGCAGGGAGCTGAAGGTGTTGGTCGGTACGCCGTTGGCATCGGTGATTTCCCGGTTAGGGTTGATGCCCGCGCCGCCGATACCCGAGTTGCCGTCCACGCGACGGAACTTGTGGTAGATCAGGGACGCGTCGTATTCGTCGTTCATGCGCCACGAAGCGAACAGAGTTCCGGTTTCCACGTTGGCCATTTCGCCCTGGAAGGCTTCACCGAAGCGATGAATGCGCGAGCGTGTGCCGGTCCAGTTGGAGCGGTTACTTTCCAGGCCGTTCTGGACGTAGTCCTTGCTGGCGCGCGCATAGGCGGCACCGACTTGCCATTGCGGATCGAGACGGAACCGGATGCCCAGATCGGTGGCCCAGCCGTTGACGTCGCGGCTGGTTTTCTGGCCAGCCAGGTACTGATCGGTGGCAGGGTTGTAGATGGCGCCGATTTCGTCGCGATTACCGGTCATGCCGGTCAGGCTGCCCCAGTAGTTGACGGCGTTGGTGTTGCGATGGTTGTAGGCATCGCTGTCAGCCGTCAGACCCAGCCAGGTCAGGTCGCCGTTGGAGGTCTTGTCCAGATCGTCCAGGACTTCGTTCTGGTTCTTGAGCTTGCCGTCATCCTGGCTGTGGTGGGCACGAATACCTACCCATTGGCCTGGGGTCCACTGATAGCTGGCCGAGCCGAACAGATGCAGGCGGTCTTCATCGTCCGGAGCCAGTTCGGTCAGGTCGGTGCGGTATTCGCTGAAGCGTTGTGCAGCGCCCAGTTCGGCACGCAGCAAGGTGGTGTCGAAGGTCCAGTTGATGGCTTCGATGTTGGTGTCGTGCCACTGACCGTCATCGTTGCGCAGGCGCTGGCGACCTACCTTGAGGATTTCGCCCGGGTAGGGCGTGAAGCCGCTGTAGCCGATCCAGAATTCACGCAGGGCTGCGTAGCTCTTGTCGACTTCGCGCTCGCTGGAGTTGCCGCGCGAGCGCTGGGTGCCGGTTTCGCCATTGTTGGTCGTGGTGGTCTGTTCCAGCGGGTCGGTCTGGATGGTGTCGGTGGCGGTGACCACCTGGCCCATGGCGTAAGCGCTCCAGTTGCCGCTCTGGCCGTAGACCCATGGACGCAGGTCCAGGCCCAGACCCTGAACGTCACCGCCCGAGCGGGTGCCCAGATCGCGGTCGTCTTCGGACTGTGCGCTGATCTTTACTTCAATACCGAAATTCTGTTCTTCAGTCAGCGCAGCCAGAGTCGGGCAGGCCCACAGCAGAGTAAAACCTAGGCCCATGCCGGCGGCCATCAGGGGATTCAACTTCATAGCGCTTCCTCACCGTCTTTTTCTTCTGTCAGGGTCTGAACCAGTACGTTCTGTCTGGCTGTGACGCCCCGGACCTTTTGTTCGCGTTGCAGCAGCCCTTGGGCGGCGGCGCGTTTTTCAGGCGGTAGTTGAGCATCGAGTACCTGGGCAAGCTCGGTGGCTTGCGGTGTGCCTTGAGCCAGTGCCAACTGGCCGAAGACCCATGCGTTGACCGGATCGGGCTTGGTGCCCTTGCCTTGGGAGAACAGTTGAGCGATGGCGAAATCGGCGCTGTTCTGGCCGCCACGGGCGGCGATCAACAATTCGTCCAGAGCTTTCTGTGAATAGACTTCGCCCAGATAACCGCGACGGTAGATCTGACCCAGGTAGTAGTGGGCGGAGATTTCGGTCGCTGCGGCTTTCTGCAGATGCTCTTCGGCCTTCTTCGCGTCGGCCGGCACCCATTTGCCTTCGTAGTAGAGACGGCCCAGCAGCAGTTCGGCGCGGGGTTGGTCCGCAGCACGACCGTTGTCCAGGTACTCCATCATCTTGTCCACGTCACCCAGTTCAGGGAAGTCGTACAGCAGTTTGGCCAGGGTGACCCAGGAAACCGGGTAGCCGGGGGCGATATCTTCCAGCAGTTGCTGGGCGGTCTTCTCGTCCGGAGTACCGATCTGGCTGTCACCCAGCACACGGGCTACGCCGTCCACTCGCTGGGCACTGACGCGACCCGAGGCGTGGGCGCTCTTGAGTTGTTCGATCAGTGCTGCCTGCTGCTCGGTCTGGCCGCGTTTCTGATACACGGTGGCCAGTTCGACGTAGCAGATGTCGGTGCTGTTGAGTGCCTGCTTGCAGATGCTTTCAACTTCATCCAGATGCTGGTCGTAAGTGCCCTGGGTGCGATACAGCAGCACCTGGGCCAGACCGGCTTCCGGATAACCCGTGGCACGCCACTGGTTGATCTTCTGCTGGGCATTCACGTTCGGGAAGTCTTGCGGGTATTGCAGGTAGAGCATGGCCAGCGGCAGCAGGGTGCCGGACTCGCCATTGGCGAAGGCCTTGGTGAGCAAGGCTTCCGCTTCATGGTGCTCGGCCACTGTGGCATCGGGCTTGACGGCCAGCAGACGCCCCAGACGCGATTGCGCCCGAGGTGACGTTTCGGCGGCGGCACGATAGGTGGCTTCTGCCTCTTTGAGCTGGGCAGGGTCGCCGGTACTGACCTGGATGTCGGCCAGGCCGACTTGTGCATCGCTGTAGCCCAGGTCCGCCAGTTGCCGATAGTTCTGCTGCGCCAGTGCGGTGTCGCCGTTTTTAAGGGCTTCATTGGCAAGGCGTTGATCGGGCAGGCCGGCACAGCCGCTCAGGCCGAGCGCGACGGCGAGGCTCAATAGCGTGGGGGTCGACAGGCGTCGTAGTGGGCCATTCATGATTACAGACCCGCAGCCATGGCTTTATCGATCAGCCAGTTCACGGACGGGCCACGGTCGCTGACGACTTCGACAGGACGGCCGGCCAGCGAGCTGCTCAGGCTTTCGTCAGGCTGGATCTGTACACGAATGTCGGTGGACAGGTCGGTATTGCTCAGGTTGCTGCTGCTGATGATCTTGCCGGTACGTACTTGATCTTCGCCGGCAATCTGGAAGCTGACAGGAGTGCCTGGCTTGACGTCGTTGAACTGGCGATAGGTGAAACGGGCTTCAACCAGAGCAGGCGCGTTGCGTGGCGCCAGCTGGAAGATCACCTGGCCTTTGGAGGCGAACTGACCGTCGGCCACCAGTTGGCGGACGACAACGCAATCGCAAGGGCTGGTCATGGTGCCGCTCAATTGCTTGCCGTACAGCTCTTCGATCTTGGCCGGCTGCAGGTCTTCACCGGTCAGGCCGCCCTTGAGCATTTCCAGCATGCTGGTGTTGAAGGTGGCCAGCGGTGCGCCTTTGGCAGCTTCGCCGTTGGTCTGCACCAGGCTTTGTACGGTGCCTTCGCGAGGCATGGTCACTTCCATGCTCGGCACCGATACCAGGCCGGCCGAAGCGTGGCTGACGAAGTACAGGCCGTACACGGTCTTGAAGATGAAGCCGAAAGCTGCCAGACCGACGATGAAGATACCCAGGCTGAAGGTCACTGCACGCAGACGACCCAGGGCGCTCATGCCGGTGGTTTCTTTCTTGTTCTTGCGAGCCTTGGTGAAGTTGTCGCGCTGCAGGGTAGCCAGTACTTCACCCAGGCTGACGATGTCGCCGCTCAGGTGAGAGGTGATGATGTGGCGCAGGGTGGCGATGTCTTGTGCTTCAAGGTTCTGGAACTGGCAGCCGATACGCCCGCTGGAGCTGATGGAGCGCACTTGCATCTCGACGTCCATGGCCAGGCCAAGGTTGTCGATGAGGAACTGCAGGCGACCCTTGATGACTTCGCCTTCGGTCAGTTTGATCTGGCTGGGAGCAACGAAACTGAGGCCACCGGCCGACAGGTCTTCGACCCGTACCAGAGGGGCATTCTGCTCACCGGTGAGCAGGCGCAGTTTGGCTGGAATCTTGACCCGGGCGTGTTGGCGCTGGGCTTCGGATTCATGTACGACGTTCGCATTCACGGCTGTATTCATGGCTATTTTTCCTACTTGAGCAATTGATTCATTGGCCCGGTCACACCATCGTCAGCAGTACTGCGACGAAGATGGTGCCAGCTGAAAAAGTCATGGTTCGGGACGACCAGGTGTTGAACCAGCCCTGAAAACTGGCCATGTCGCGGCTTAGTTTCGTGTCCTGGCGAGTCCAGGACTGTCGATCCAGGCGGAAGAAAACGTAGATCTTCATCAGGGCGCCGACGATCTGGTTGTAATAGAGAATGATGGGGTAGGCAGGCCCTATCCTGTGTCCCGAGCAGGACAGCAGCAGTGTCAGGATCAGGCGGGTCATGCCGATCCACAGCAGGTACATCAGGATGAATGCGCCGCCATATTTGAAGCTGGCAATGATGGCGACGGTCAGGCCCAGAATGGATGTCCACATCGACACACGCTGGTCGAACAACACGATGCTGGTGAACAGACCCAGGCGACGAATGCCCAGACCCAATGCACGTGAGTTCTGACGCAGGTTGTTGCCGTACCAGCGGTACATCAACTTGCGACTGGCCTTGAGGAAGCTTTTTTCAGGAGGGTGTTCAACGGTGTTGATGGCGGCATCGGGTACGTAGAACGTGTCGTAACCCAGACGCATCAGGCTGAACCAGCTCGACTTGTCATCGCCGGTCAGGAACTTGAAGGTCCCCAGACGCCAGTGATTGAGCGAGTCGCTTTCCACGTCGGCAATGAACTCCGGGTCGGTGACCACGGTGGCGCGGAATACCGACATGCGGCCTGTCATGGTCAGGACGCGCTTGGACAGGGCCATGGAGCACATGTTGATGTGACGCTGGGCGAAACGCAGCTTGTGCCATTCGCTCATGATGTAACCGCCACGAACTTCACAGAACTCGTTGGTGGTCAGGCCGCCGACGTTATCGAACAGGTGGAACCATGGAACGGTCTTTTTGACCACGCCTTCATTGAGCACGGTGTCGCCGTCGATCACGGCTACCACTGCACGCTCATCGGGCAGGTGACGCGAGATGGCGCGGAAGCCATAAGCCAGGCCGTCGCGCTTGCCGGTACCGGGGATGCGCACGAAGTCCAGCTTCACACGCTCGGGCGGGTTCATCTTGGCCCAGAGGCTCTTGACCAACAGTTCATCGGACATTTCCACCAGCGAGCAAACGATCGTGGTCGGCAGACCGCAGTTGATTGCTTCGCGAATGACCGAGCTGTACACCTGGGCTGTGGTCAGGGCTTCGATACGGAAGCTGGTGACCATCAGAAACACATGGGATGGATCTGCAGCCTTGCCCAGCTTTTTCAGCTTGCGGCGCAAGTGTGGATAGACCACATACAGAAACAGCATCCCGCGTACAAAGTGCGTGATGCCCATGGAGTAGCGCCAGATACCCACGGCACCAATCAGGAAAATAAAATTCCTCGATTGTGAGTCGAAGATACTTGTGGGCAATGCAGTTGCGATGCCCATTAATAAACTCAGGTAAAACAGCCAGCCGGCGGCCTCTAGTAGGCCGTGCTTTAGCCTGTCCATATCCATGATCTGTATCCCAAAGTCAGTTGCAAGCACCAAGCCCCAGGCTGCAAGCGGTAACGCTTGAGCTTGTGGCTTGGTGCTTGGCGCTTGCGGCTGATTTACCAGCAGATACCTTCAGCGCGACCATCTTCGCTGGTCGGTTTGGACATGAAGCCCACCAGGTCTACAACGTGCTTGCCCTTTGGAGTCTGGTCGGCCAGGGCGCGGAAGCGCTCGTCGCCGTTACCCAGGATGATCACGTCGGAGTTGTTGATGACCTCATCGAAGTCCGAGTTGAGCAGGGACGATACGTGAGGGATCTTCGACTCGATGTAATCCTTGTTGGCGCCGTGTACGCGAGCGTATTCGACGTTGCTGTCGTAGATGCTCAGGTCGAAACCCTTACCGATCAGCATTTCGGCCAGTTCTACCAGCGGGCTTTCGCGCAGGTCGTCGGTGCCGGCCTTGAAGCTCAGACCCAGCAGGGCGACTTTGCGGGTGTCGTGGCTGGCCACGATGTCGAAAGCGTTCTGTACCTGGGAGACGTTGCTGCGCATCAGGGAGTTGAGCAGCGGTGCTTCCACGTCCAGGCTGCCTGCACGGTAGGTCAGGGCGCGAACGTCTTTTGGCAGGCAGGAACCGCCGAAGGCGAAGCCTGGGCGCATGTAGTACTGGGACAGGTTCAGTTGCTTGTCCTGGCAGACCACTTCCATCACTTCACGACCGTCGACGCCGACCGCCTTGGCGATGTTGCCGATTTCGTTGGCGAAAGTGACCTTGGTGGCGTGCCACACGTTGCAGGTGTACTTGATCATTTCGGCAACGGCGATGTCCTTGCGGATGACCGGTGCGTCGAGCTCTTCGTACAGGGATTGCAGAACGTCGCCGGAGGCCTTGTCGAACTCGCCGATAACGGTCATTGGTGGGTGATCGTAGTCTTTGATCGCGGTACTTTCGCGCAGGAACTCAGGGTTCACTGCAACGCCGAAGTCGACGCCGGCTTTCTTGCCGGAGCAGTCTTCCAGAATCGGGATCACAACGTTGGCGACGGTGCCCGGCAGTACGGTACTGCGGACCACGATGGTGTGGCGGGAAGTCTTGTCACGCAGGACATAACCGATCTCGCGGCATACCGACTCGATGTAGTCGAGTTCCAGGTCGCCGTTCTTCTTGCTTGGCGTGCCTACGCAGATCATCGACAGGTCGGTGGCGCGGATGGCTTCGGAGAAGTCCGTGGTGCCGCGCAGTTTGCCGTTGCGAATGCCCTGTGCCAGGAGTTCTTCCAGGCCCGGCTCAACGATAGGCGACTTGCCGTTGTTGATAAGGTCGATCTTGGTGTTGGAAATATCCACACCAACAACATCATGACCACGTGCAGAAAGGCAACCGGCACATACTGCACCGACATAACCCAAACCAAAGATGCTGATACGCATCGTACTCTCCTCGATTTTCACGCCATAAAGTTGGCTGGATAATAATTTTGGCCAGCAGATGTCACACGCGAGTCAGTACGACCTCTAAAGGCCGCTGAACTAACGCAGGCATATTTAATTAATGAGTGCCCAACAAAGGTGGCAAACTCAATGACACTAAGTGCAAGTGGCAGGTCCCTCTCTCCTTGTGGGAGCGGGCCGTGCTCTCTTGGTTGTGGCAAACCACTCCTTGTATAGCGATCCTCGGCAGGTCGATCTGTAAGCCTTGGCTTTGACGATCTGGAGCCCTGCTCTATACACCGCTGATCACGGTGTTCGCTTGTCTACCTGATTCAATTAGTGATGTGAGTTTAAGTTCAGAGTCTTAAGTAGTGATTCCGCAGAATTACACTCGATCTCTGGCAACTTCCTTTTGCTCTCGCTACGCTGTAAGTGATCTCTTACAGGGTTGTCGAGAATTGTTACGGGATGTAGGAGCATATGGGTTCGCGATTAGTTCCGGGCCGCTCGTCCTGTTTTTGAGAAAAATTCCGATCTGCTTTTGGCAGCTCATACTTTCAAAATGATGGCATTTTTGTTGGAGGCCTTATCAATAAAGGGGTTCCCGAGAGGAGATATTTTTTTGCCATTACGGCAGGAAGGCGCTGTGCCACTGCTCAAAAAAGTTGTCTTTTTTTCGAGAAAGTTCGTTTGGAAAATGAACGCCGCATCGGGTGATGTTTATCCGGCGTCATAAAAATGGCGAAGAGTGTTTGAAATAGCGATGTCGATGTGCGTAGCGTCAGTCGCGCTACGCAACATTGACGCCATCACTGCTCTGGGGTGTCTCGCAGGAACACCAGTTTGTCCGGTGTCGATTGTTCGGCGCTGTAACGGTAACCCTGCACATCGAATTCCTTCAGCGCTTCAGGAGTGTTGATCCGCTCGGTAATCACGAAACGGCTCATCATCCCCCGGGCTTTCTTGGCGTAGAAGCTGATGATCTTGTACTGGCCGTTTTTCAGATCCTTGAACTCGGTATCGATGATGCGGGCTTTCAATGACGAACGTTTGACCGCAGAGAAATATTCCGTGGAAGCCAGGTTCAGCAGCAGGTCATCGCCCTGGTCGGCTAGGGCCTGATTCAGCCATTCGCTGATGCGCGTGCCCCAGAAGGCGTAGAGGTCCTTGCCACGGGCATTGGCCAGCTTCGTGCCCATTTCCAGGCGATAGGGTTGCATCAGGTCCAGAGGGCGCAGCAATCCATAAAGGCCGGATAGCATGCGCAGGTGATCCTGGGCGTAGGAAAGCTGGGCGTCGGTCAGTGTTTCCGCCTGCAGGCCGGTATATACATCGCCCTTGAAGGCCAGCAGCGCCTGTTTGGCGTTATCGGGTGTGAAGGCTGGAGTCCAGCTGCCGAAGCGCGCTGCGTTCAACCCCGCGAGCTTGTCGGACAGATGCATCAGTTCGCCGATCTGCGCGGGCGTCAGTTCGCGAAGCTGGGTGATCAACTCCTGGGAGTGATCCAGATATTGCGGCTGGGTGTAGCGCTCAGTGGTCGGTGGGGTTTCGTAGTCGAGGGTTTTTGCTGGGGAAATCACCATCAGCATGAAGTCGTCTCCTTTGATCGTCGGCCGATTCTAGGGGGTGATGGCGGATGACTCCAGCTATGGTGGCGATAGAAACGTTGACGGGCTGTGGCTTTGTAACGGGCCGGACATAAGACACTGCCCCGGATCGGCTATAGTGCGGCGCGGGTGATGGCGTTGATATTGGATCGAGAGGGCATTGGTTTTGCGTATCGTTTTAGCAGTTTGCGCGTGTCTGTTCTGGTTTGAAGCTCAGGCGGCGGTGCCTGAAGTCGCCACCATCGATCGCAGCGTCTGGCCCGAGAGCCTGGAGACGCCGGCCTTGTTCGATGTCGCCTCCCGTGCCGAGATCCTGGCTTTCGCCCATGCCCTGGCTGTCAGCGAAACGCTGGGCGAAGAAGGGCTCAAGCAGCGCCTGGGCCTGCGCTACATCAACGTGCCGTCATTGAATGTGGTTCGCCACCGTCTGTGGCTGCGTCTGCTGGAGAACTATCAGGCGGCGCAGAAGAGCTGTGAGGAAGATGCGAACTTCTGTGTGCTGGTCGAGGACATGGAGCAATTGCGCCAGCGTGCCGAGGAGTATCAGGTTTCACCCGATTCCTTCTATGCCGCCTGGGCCAGACCCAGTTCGGTTTTCCACGAGCGCTATCTGAACGAATTGCTGTACATGGCCGCTCTGTTTCCGCAGACCAGCAGTGAAATCGAGCGCTACAACTCCGATGAAATGAGCGGCGATGAAATGCCTGATCGCACCTTCATGCTCAATTTCGACAGCGGGCCGAGCCCGGCAGATGGCAACACTGACTGGCTGGCCGATTTCATGCGGCAGCAGAAAATGACGGCGACTTTCTTCGTACTGGGGAAAAACCTGCAGGCGCGCCTGGAAGGCAGCTCGGCCGCCAGTCTGCAGGCACTCTACAGGCAGCAGTGCGTAGGGGTTCAAGGCTGGGAGTATCGTTCCCACAGCAACTGGGTCGACTGGCAGGATTCCGTGCAGCGCAGTGCGGCTCTGGTCCAGCAGGTTCTCCCGGACAACTTCGTACCGCTGTTCCGACCGCCTTACGGTCATCGTCGCGCCGACAGTGGCGAATACTTCCGTTCTCAGCACTTGCGGGTTTCGCTGTGGAATATCGATTCTCAGGACGTCATGGGGCGTCTCTCGGCCCAGCAGGTGGGGGATCGGGTGCTGACCCTCATGCTGCTCTGGCGGCGAGGTACGGTGGTGTTTCATGACATGGGCAACAAGGCGCAGTCGGCGCTGCCTTTGCTGCTGGCCAATACCGCACAGAGCGAGCTGGTCTGGGATGACTGCCGGAATTTCTCCGATACCCAGGAGGAATAAGGGTTTGAGGGGATTCGGGGGAGGGGATTATGGCGGTTTTTTCAGCCAATCCGGGTCGAGATGACTTCCGACTGTAAACGTGCTGGAGGCCCCCGCCAAGCGCTATTCGTCATACTGTGAAATAAACTTCAAAAAACTGTCAAAGAGCTTTTTTCTGTCATCGGTTTTGCTGTATTACGACAACAGACCGCCGAAACCTGCAACACAGGTGGCGTCCTCAACGACCCCATCTTGAGCAACATTCTTCCCTGCCTCAAGGGAAGGAACCGGCGGCCTTTTCGTGGCGCAGCTTTGTAGTGGTTCTGCGCCGCCTGGCTTCTATAAAGGTGAGCGAGTATGGATGATCACGGACGCAACCCTTCCACTAACCAGCCTATCCTTTACGTGCTCGATACCAACGTATTGATCCATGATCCAAATGCACTGCTGAACTTTGAAGAACACCGCGTTGCCATTCCGATGACGGTTCTGGAGGAACTGGACAAGCTCAAGGACGGCAAGCATTCGGTCGCCGCCGAGTGTCGGCAGGCCATCCGCCTGATCGACAAGACCCTGGGTGAAGCCTCACCGGAAGAGGTCGAAAAGGGCGTGCCCATCGACCGTGGTACGGGCGTATTCAAAGGCTTCCTGTCCATCCTGATGAGCAAGCGTGAGGAGCCCAACAGCCTTCTTCCCGAACATTTGAACGACAACATCATCATCAACCAGTTGGTCGACCTGCATGCCCGCGACAAGGACTTGCGTCTGGTGCTGGTGACCAAGGACATCAACATGCGCCTCAAGGCGCGGGCCTGTGGCATTGCCGCCGAGGACTACAGCACCGACCAGTTGGTCGATGACGTCTCGCTGCTGTCGCGTGGCTATCACGATATCCCGGGTTCGTTCTGGGATCGGGTCAGCAAGGTCGAAACCCGTCAGGATCATGGCCGCACCTGGCATCGCGTGCAATTGAGCGAGAGTTTGCCTGCGGTTCACATGAACGAGTTCATCATCGACGAGCAGGGCTTTGTCGGCTGGGTCAAAGGCGTGCGCAGCGACGAACTGCTGATTCTCGACATGCACCAGGAACCCTTGCTGCATCAGGAGGCCTGGGGGCTGAAACCCCGTGACATCTATCAAGGGCTGGCACTGTTCGCATTGCTCGACCCGGATATCCATCTGGTCAACCTGTCCGGCGCTGCCGGTTCCGGCAAGACCATCCTGGCGCTGGCCGCTGCCATCGAGCAAACCATGGTCAGCAAACGCTATCGTCGCATCATCGCCACCCGCAGCGTGCAAGGCCTGGATCAGGAAATAGGCTTCCTGCCCGGCACCGAGGCGGAAAAAATGGAGCCATGGCTGGGGGCAATCACCGACAACCTCGAAGCCTTGCACATGGATGACGAAAACACCCATGGCAGCGTCGACTACATCCTCAGCAAAGTGCCGTTGCAGTTCAAATCCCTCAACTACATCCGGGGCCGCAGCTTCCAGCAAAGCCTGATCCTGATCGACGAGTGCCAGAACCTGACGCCGCACCAGATGAAAACCATCATCACCCGTGCCGGTGCCGGTTCGAAAGTGGTCTGCCTGGGTAACCTGGCGCAGATCGACACCCCTTACCTGTCAGCCACCAGCTCGGGGCTGACCTATCTGACGGAGCGCTTCAAGGACTTCCCCAACGGCGTGCACATCACCCTGCAAGGGGTTCCACGCTCGATACTGGCCGAGTATGCGGAGAGTCATTTGTAGGCTGTGAGCGACAAGCGGCAAGCTATAAGCTGCAAGAGAGGCTGGAACGTGCTTCGCTTGTAGCTTGTAGCTTGTGCCCATGGCTATCTACAATCGCCTCTCCTGTTCCGGAGTAAGGCTGTGCTGACTCATCTCGATTCCCAAGGTCGCGCCAATATGGTCGACGTCACCGATAAAGCCGTGACGTCCCGTGAGGCTGTGGCCCAGGCGCTTGTGCGCATGTTGCCCGAAACCCTGCAAATGATTGCCAGCGGTGGTCATCCCAAGGGGGATGTGTTTGCCGTTGCGCGCATTGCCGGTATTCAGGCGGCCAAGAAAACCAGTGACCTGATTCCTCTCTGCCATCCGCTGATGCTCACCAGCGTCAAGGTCGAACTCAGTGCCGAGGGCGACGATGCCGTGCTGATCGTGGCGCGCTGCAAGCTGGCCGGGCAGACGGGCGTTGAAATGGAAGCCCTGACCGCCGCCAGTGTTGCCGCGTTGACCATCTATGACATGTGCAAGGCGGTTGATCGTGGCATGACCATCGAGTCGGTACGTTTGCTGGAGAAGCTCGGCGGCAAGAGTGGTCATTTCGTTGCAGCGGAGCCGGGAGCTGCGCAATGAGTATTCAGGTTCAGTATTTCGCCCGCTATCGTGAAGCCCTGGGGCTGGACGGCGAGCGTGTCGACGGTGCTTTCGCCACGCTGGATGAGCTGCGCCTGCATCTGGTGCAGCGGGGCGAGGTCTGGCAGGTGTTGGCCGAGCAGAACCTGATGTGCGCCCGCAATCAGGAGCTGTGCCAGCTGGATGAGCCGCTGGCAGATGGCGATGAAGTGGCATTCTTTCCGACCGTGACCGGAGGCTGAGCATGGCGATTCGCGTGCAAGCGGCGGCGTTCGATCCGGGGGCCGAGGTCAATGCACTGCATGCCGCCAATGTCGGCATCGGTGCGGTGGTGAGCTTTGTGGGGTATGTGCGCGACTTCAACGAAGGGCGTGAAGTTTCGGGCATGTTTCTGGAGCACTATCCGGGCATGACCGAAAAGGCCCTGGCAAAGATCGTTGCAGAAGCCGAACAGCGCTGGCCATTGCTCAGGCTTGAAGTGCTGCATCGGGTTGGTGCCCTGGAGCCTGGCGAGCCCATCGTGTTTGTCGGCGTTGCCAGTGCCCATCGCCAGGCCGCGTTCGAGGCCTGCGATTTCGTCATGGACTACCTCAAGACTCGCGCCCCGTTCTGGAAGCGCGAAAACACCGCCGAAGGCCCGCGCTGGGTCGAAGGGCGGCACAGTGATCAGGCAGCGGCGGATCGCTGGAAATAAGTGGGGGTGTTTGCGGATAAATCCGCTCCTGCACAAGCCGCAGGAGCGAACTCATTCGTGAAGAAGGGTCAGGCCTTGTTGCGTACCACAGCCCGCAACAACTCGGTCGGCGGCATTTCACAACTGATCTTGCGACCCAGTTTCTCTTCGATGGCCGGGAGCTGGTAGGAATCGTCCTCCCCGGCAAAGCTGATCGAGACGCCATCGGCACCCGCACGGCCTGTACGGCCGATACGGTGTACGTAATCGTCCGGCACTTCCGGCAGGGTGAAGTTGATCACGTGACTGATGCCGTCGATATGAATGCCGCGGCCTGCGACGTCTGTCGCCACCAGGACCCGGATCTTGCCTTCGCGGAAGCCTTCCAGCGTCTTGATCCGTTTGTGCTGAGGGACATCGCCAGACAGTTGCGCGGCGTTTACGCCGTCACGTACCAGACGCTCTTCGATACGGCGCACTTCGTCCTTGCGGTTGGCAAAGACCATCACCCGTTCCCAGCCGTTGTCGTTGATCAGGTTGTACAGCAGTTTGTACTTGTCGGCCGAAGCCACCGCGTAGATATGCTGTTCGACATTGCTGTTGGCGACGTTCTCGGCTTCGATCTCGACGATGGCCGGGTCGGTGGTCCATTGCTTGGCGAGGTTCATCACGTCATCGGTGAAGGTCGCGGAGAACAGCAGTGTCTGACGCTCGCCCTTGTGCGGGGTCTGGCGAATGATCTGGCGGACCTGCGGGATGAAGCCCATGTCCAGCATGCGGTCGGCTTCGTCGAGGACCATCACTTCGACCATATCCAGATGCACTTCACCGCGCTGATTGAAGTCCAGCAGGCGTCCCGGTGTCGCGACCAGAATGTCGCAATGGCGCGCTTCGAGCTGCTTGAGCTGCTTGTCGAACTCCATGCCACCCACGAAGGTCATGACGTTGAGGTTGGTGTACTTGGTCAGCGCCGCGGCGTCCTTGGCGATCTGCACCACCAGTTCGCGGGTCGGGGCGATGATCAGGGCACGGGGCTCGCCCATGTAACGCTCTTTGGGCGGTGGTGTCTGGATCAGTTGCGTGATGATCGAGATCAGGAACGCGGCGGTCTTGCCGGTACCGGTCTGGGCACGACCGATGGCGTCCCTGCCCTTGAGGGTGTAACCCAGTACGCCCGCCTGGATCGGCGTGCAGTACGGGAAACCCAGGTCATGGATCGCATGCATCAGTTCGGGAGCCAGGTCGAAGTCATGGAAGCGGGTCTTGCCTTCCTGGGGTTCTACGACGAAATCTTCGAGTTTCCAGGCGACGACCGGCGGCTTGGGCGCGCGCTCCCGGCGTGGACGTTCGGCCTTGGGCCTGGCGTTTCGGGTCTGCGCGGGAGCCGCGGGCTCCTTTGCCGGAGCTGGAGCCTGAGCGGCGCGATTCTGTGATTCGCCTTCAGTGCGAGTCGGGGAAACAGGGCTTGATGCTGCATGGTTGGGCGCGAGCTGCTCAGCCTCGCTTTTACCGAACATCTTTTTAAGTGCTTTGAGCACGGTCATCTCGTCAATTGATTAAGGAATGTACGCCGAGCAGTGTAATGCAAGAATCGGGCGCGGCGTAGTGTCATCCTCGGTTCGCTACAAAGGTCTCCGATCAGGCCTGTTCAAAGCGCTTTGAAGAAGACGTTACCGAAGCTTCTCGGCAAGCCAGATCTGGATGTCGGAAATTTCCTGGGGTAACACTTGATGGCCCATTGGGTACTCTTTCCATTGGGCGGTTACACCCAGAGTCTTGAGGTACTCATAAGCGGCGCGTCCCATGGCATTGTGGACCACTTCGTCATGGAAACCATGCAGACACAAGGCCGGGATGCGTTGCTGACTGGCTGACAATGTCATCTGGTCATTGAAGGTCGGTGCGTAAGTGGACAACGCCAGCACGCCGCCCAGCGGCCCCTGCCAACGCTTGTAGGCCGTGTGCAGCACCACGGCGCCGCCCTGGGAGAAGCCGGCCAGGAAGATTCTTGCGGGGTCGATGCCGCTGTCGCGCTGCTGTTCGATCAGGTTCAGAACCTGTTGGGCCGAGGCTTCCATCTCATCGTGATCGATGGCGCGGGCTTCGGAGGTCATGCTCTTGATGTCATACCAGCTCGGCATTTCATAACCAGCGTTGACGGTGACAGCACGTTTCGGCGCCTGAGGCAGAATGAAGCGCGTGGTGGTCAGTGTTTCCTGCAGGGCCTCGGCGACGGGCAGGAAGTCATAGCGGTCGGCTCCAAGGCCGTGCAGCCAGATGACGCAGGCATCGGGTTCGGCGGTGGGTTGCAGGATCAAGGACTCGCTCATGAGTGCTCCAATAGTGTGCGTTGGTTATTTTTCTGCGCATTAATTAGGTGCGCATGCAGTTTAAAAGTGAAAGAAGATGTCGCAAGGTTACAAGTTTTCGACTTGACCTGTCGCTAATTCGACATCGCCAGCATGATGGTACGGCCTTTGCTATGGAACGTGTGGAGTCAAAGCGCTCACATCGATCGGTAACACTATTAGGCTACTACTTGTGACGATCGAAGGCAGCACGGGAGTCCATGCGTCAGGACTCTTGCCATGATTGATCCTGTACCGCTCTGGTCCGGGAAAAATACGGGGCTTTGGTACAAGGGCTATAAATGAATGGTGAATGTGAGTGATGAGGTGGCCTCGTACTCGATTCGCGATTCAGGTCCAGCGTCGCATGACCCAAAAAAAAGCCAGCACGGGTCATTAATGCCTCACAAGGGTGCGGCGTGACTGAAGACCCACACAATAAAGAGCACACTGGAGGTTTGAATGAAGATGTTGAAATCCACACTGGCGGTCGTTACAGCTGTAGCAGCACTCGGCGTGACCGGTGCAGCTAACGCCGGTGCCACACTTGACGCTGTCCAGAAGAAAGGTTTTGTTCAGTGCGGCGTCAGCGATGGCCTGCCAGGGTTCTCCGTTCCAGATGCTACAGGCAAGATTACCGGTATCGACGCAGACGTGTGCCGTGCCGTAGCTGCTGCCGTTTTCGGTGACGCGACCAAGGTAAAATTCAGCCAGTTGAACGCCAAAGAGCGTTTCACCGCGCTGCAATCGGGTGAAATCGACATTCTGTCGCGTAACACCACCTGGACCAGCTCCCGTGACTCGGGCATGGGTCTGGTCTTCACCGGCGTGACTTACTACGACGGTATCGGCTTCCTGGTAAACAACAAGCTGGGCGTCAAGAGCGCCAAGGAATTGGACGGTGCAACCGTTTGTATCCAGGCTGGTACCACCACCGAGCTGAACGTCTCCGACTACTTCCGCTCCAACGGCCTGAAATACACTCCGATCACTTTCGACACCTCCGACGAAAGCGCCAAGTCTCTGGAAGGCGGCCGTTGCGACGTACTGACCTCCGACCAGTCGCAGCTCTACGCACAGCGCAGCAAGCTTGCCAAGCCTGACGACTACATCGTTCTGCCAGAAGTCATCTCCAAGGAGCCTCTGGGCCCGGTCGTGCGTAAAGGCGACGAAGAGTGGTTCTCCATCGTTCGCTGGACCCTGTTCGCTCAGCTGAACGCTGAAGAAGCAGGCATCACTTCCAAGAACGTCGAAGCTGAAGCCAAGGCCACCAAGAACCCTGACGTTGCCCGTATGCTCGGCGCTGACGGTGAGTACGGCAAAGACCTGAAGCTGCGCAAGGACTGGGTTGTTCAGATCGTCAAGCAGGTAGGTAACTACGGCGAGATGTTCGAGCGCAACCTGGGCGAGTCGACCCCGCTGCAAATCAAGCGTGGCCAGAATGCTCTGTGGAACAAAGGTGGCATTCAGTACGCTCCACCAATTCGCTGATTGACCCGGCGCCCGGCAGGCTTTCAAGCCTGTCGGGCGTTGTTCTGTTCGATTTTTCCTGGGGCATTTCATGGAAAAGCAAATCGTCGCACCAAAGCAAAAGCTCTCTTTGAGCGACCCAAAAGTGCGCGCGTGGTTATTTCAGATCATCACCGTAGTGGCGGTGGTCTCGTTGGGCTGGTTCATGTTCGACAACACCCAGACCAACCTGCAGCATCGTGGTATCACATCGGGGTTCTCGTTTCTTGAGCGCAGTGCCGGTTTCGGTATTGCCCAGCATCTGATCGATTACACCGAAGCGGACAGCTATGCCCGCGTTTTCGTCATCGGCTTGCTCAACACCTTGCTGGTATCGGTCATCGGTATCATCCTGGCGACCATTCTGGGTTTCATCATCGGCGTCGCTCGCCTGTCCCAGAACTGGATGATCAACAAGCTGGCGACTGTTTATGTCGAAGTCTTCCGCAACATTCCGCCGTTGCTGCAGATCCTGTTCTGGTACACCGCCGTCTTCCTGACCCTGCCCGGACCACGTCAGGCTCACGGCTACCTGGACATGTTCTTTGTCAGCAGCCGCGGGTTGAACATGCCCAAGGCAATTCCTGCCGAAGGTGCATGGGCATTCCTGGCCAGCATTGTCATCGCCATCGTGGCGGTGATCGTCATGGTGCGCTGGGCCAACAAGCGCTTTGAACTCACCGGCGAACCGTTCCACAAGTTCTGGGCCGCCCTGGGTCTGTTGCTGGTCATTCCAGGTCTGAGCATGCTGATCTTCGGCAGCCCGGTGCACTGGGAACTGCCTCAGCTCAAAGGCTTCAACTTCACCGGCGGCTGGGTACTGATCCCCGAACTGATCTCCCTGACCCTGGCGTTGACCATCTACACCGCGGCGTTCATCGCCGAAATCGTGCGTTCGGGTATCAAGTCGGTCAGCCACGGCCAGACCGAAGCGGCTCGCTCTCTGGGGCTGCGTCCCGGGCCAACGCTGCGCAAGGTCATCATTCCGCAGGCTCTGCGAGTGATCATCCCGCCGTTGACCAGCCAGTTCCTGAACCTGGCGAAGAACTCTTCGCTGGCGGCAGCCATTGGTTATCCGGAAATGGTTTCGCTGTTCGCCGGTACGGTACTCAACCAGACCGGTCAGGCCATTGAAGTCATTGCCATCACCATGAGTGTGTACCTGGCGATCAGTATCAGCATCTCCATGCTGATGAACTGGTACAACAAGCGCATTGCGCTGATCGAGCGGTGAGGAAACGCGCATGACGACTCATACTTTCAAACCTGACATGCCACCACCGGCCAAAGTGTTCGGTCCGGTTGCATGGATGCGGCAGAACCTGTTCTCCAGCTGGATCAACACGTTGCTGACGCTGTTTTCGTTCTACCTGATCTACCTGATCCTCCCGCCGATGATCAGTTGGTCGCTGCTGGATGCCAACTGGATCGGCACCACCAAGGAAGACTGCACCAAGGCAGGTGCCTGCTGGGTATTCGTCCAGCAGCGTTTTGGCCAGTTCATGTATGGCTACTTCCCGACCGAACTGCGCTGGAGGGTCGATCTCACTGCAATCCTGGCGATTGTCGGTGCAGCGCCTCTGTTCATCTCGAAGTTTCCGCGCAAGGCGTTCTACGCCATCGGCTTCCTGGTGCTTTACCCGGTCATCGCGTTCTACCTGCTGCATGGTGGCGCGTTTGGTCTGAGTACAGTCGCCACCAGCCAGTGGGGCGGCCTGATGCTGACCCTGGTGATCGCGACCGTCGGTATCGCCGGTGCATTGCCGCTGGGTATCCTGCTGGCGCTGGGGCGTCGCTCCAACATGCCGGCCGTGCGTGTGGTGTGCGTGACCTTCATCGAGTTCTGGCGCGGCGTGCCGTTGATCACTGTGCTGTTCATGTCGTCGGTGATGCTGCCGCTGTTCATGCCCGAAGGGATGAACTTCGACAAGCTGCTGCGCGCCCTGATCGGCGTCATCCTGTTCCAGTCGGCGTACATTGCCGAAGTGGTGCGCGGTGGCATGCAGGCAATTCCAAAGGGTCAATACGAAGCCGCAGCGGCCATGGGCCTGGGCTACTGGCGCGCAATGGGTCTGGTGATCCTGCCGCAGGCGTTGAAGATGGTTATCCCCGGCATCGTCAACACCTTCATTGCCCTGTTCAAGGATACAAGTCTGGTGATCATCATCGGTCTGTTTGACCTGCTCAACAGCGTCAAGCAAGCCACCGCCGACCCGGCATGGCTGGGTATGGCCACCGAAGGCTATGTCTTCGCGGCCCTGGTGTTCTGGATCTTCTGTTTCGGTATGTCCCGCTATTCCATGCATTTGGAACGTAAGCTGGACACAGGCCACAAGCGTTAGGAGTTTTGTGATGAGTGAAGTTATCAGTAAGCCTCTGGGCGCTGAAGGCATGATCCGGATGGAAGGCGTACACAAGTGGTACGGCCAGTTCCATGTATTGAAAGACATCAACCTGAACGTGCGTCAGGGCGAACGTATCGTGTTGTGCGGCCCTTCGGGTTCGGGCAAGTCCACGACCATTCGTTGCCTGAACCGTCTGGAAGAGCACCAGCAGGGCCGCATCATCGTCGATGGCACCGAACTGACTTCCGACCTGAAGCAGATCGAAACCATCCGCCGCGAAGTCGGCATGGTGTTCCAGCACTTCAACCTGTTCCCGCACCTGACCATCCTGCAGAACTGCACGCTGGCACCGATGTGGGTTCGCAACATGCCGAAGAAAAAGGCCGAAGAAATCGCCATGCACTACCTGGAGCGCGTGCGCATCCCGGAGCAGGCCAACAAGTATCCGGGCCAGCTCTCCGGTGGTCAGCAGCAGCGTGTGGCGATTGCCCGTGCCCTGTGCATGAAGCCGAAAATCATGCTGTTCGACGAGCCGACCTCGGCACTCGACCCGGAAATGGTCAAGGAAGTACTCGACACCATGGTTTCCCTGGCCGAAGAAGGCATGACCATGCTCTGCGTAACCCACGAAATGGGCTTTGCCCGTACCGTGGCCAACCGCGTGATCTTCATGGACAAGGGCGAGATCGTCGAACAGGCTTCGCCTAACGACTTCTTCGACAACCCGCAAAGCGACCGTACCAAACTGTTCCTCAGCCAGATCATTCACTGAGTCGCAGAGGCTGCATGAAGAAACCGGACCTTGTGTCCGGTTTTTTCATGCCTGTTTTCAAGCGAACTTGTATTCGGCAAGGTTCTCCAACAGGATGCACACCCTTTGCGCTATGCGCTGCAAGACATCCTGCCCAAGAGAGACTCATGACGACCAAGGCGCCTCAGGCGAGCACGACCCCGACCCAAGACACTTCCATTCTCAAACGCCCATGGCTGCTGTTGCTGGGCCTGGTGCTGGTTGCCCTGAACCTGCGGCCTGCGTTGTCCAGCGTTGCGCCATTGCTCAATGCGGTGTCCGAAAGCCTCGGGCTGTCGTCGGCCAGGGCCGGGCTTCTGACGACTTTGCCGGTGTTGTGTCTGGGGCTGTTTGCGCCATTGGCACCGAGACTTGCCAGACGCTTTGGCAGTGAGCGGGTGGTACTGGGGATTCTGCTGGTGCTGGCTGCCGGGGTTCTGCTGCGCAGCAACTTCGGGGAGGTCGGACTGTTTGCCGGGAGCCTGCTGGCCGGTGCAAGCATCGGTATCATCGGTGTCCTGCTGCCCGGTATCGTCAAGCGCGACTTCCCCCGGCAGGCCGGAGCCATGACCGGCGTCTATACCATGGCGCTGTGCCTTGGTGCCGCGATTGCCGCCGGGTTGACCGTGCCCTTGACCCAGTATTTCGATAATCGCTGGAGTGTCGGCCTGGGATTCTGGATGATCCCGGCGCTGCTGGCAGCACTGGTCTGGTTGCCCCAGGCCCGCGAGCTGCATGCCAACCATCAGGTGGCGTATCGCGTGCGCGGTCTGCTGCGCGATCCGCTGGCCTGGCAGGTCACCCTGTATATGGGGCTGCAATCCTCCCTGGCCTATATCGTCTTCGGCTGGTTGCCTTCGGTGTTGATCGATCGCGGCATGACCCCGACCCAGGCCGGCCTGCTGCTGTCCGGTTCGATCATCGTGCAGCTGGTCAGTGCCCTGAGTGCACCCTGGCTGGCGACACGTGGCAAGGATCAGCGTCTGGCCATCGTGCTCGTCATGCTGATGACTCTGGGCGGCTTGTTCGGCTGCCTGTATGCGCCGCTGGAAGGGCTGTGGGGCTGGGCGATTCTGCTGGGACTGGGGCAGGGCGGTACGTTCAGTCTGGCTCTGGCGCTGATCGTGCTGCGTTCCCGTGATTCCCATGTGGCTTCCAACCTGTCGGGCATGGCGCAGGGTATCGGCTACACCATCGCGTCCATAGGACCGCTGGCGGTGGGCGTGGTGCATGATGTGAGCGGAAGCTGGGATTCGATCGGCTGGATTTTCGCCTCACTGGGTCTGGGGGCGATCATCGCCGGCATGGGCGCAGGTCGGGCCTTGTATGTGCAGGTATCGAGCGAGAAAATTTGAGGGCGGCAGGAGCCAATTTATTCGCAAAGGCACCTTCGCGGATGAATCCGCACCTGGCGGGTTGCTGAAGGGCACCATTTATCCTGCGAATGATGATGGCAAAGTGTCGATTTGCCGCTTATCGTTCACCTTCTTTTGCTCCCAATGGACCTGAATGCATGAGCAACGAACAAAAAATGCAAATCAACAACGCCTTGATCATCCGTTTCTATGAGGCCTTTGCCCGTCTGGATGCCGAAGGCATGGCTGCCTGCTACAGCGATGACGTGCTGTTCAGCGACCCGGTCTTCGGTGAACTGCGTGGCAAGCAGGCCGGTGACATGTGGCGCATGCTGACTTCCCGTGCCCAGGATTTCTCGGTGGTCTTCGACAATGTCCGCGCCGATGAGCGCAGCGGCGGCGCGCACTGGGTCGCCACTTACCTGTTCAGCCAGACAGGCCGCACCGTGGTCAATAACATCCAGGCTCGTTTCGTGTTCCGTGACGGCAAGATCTGCGAGCATCATGACCACTTTGACCTGTGGCGCTGGTCGCGTCAGGCCTTGGGGACCAAAGGCCTGCTGCTGGGCTGGACGCCGCTGGTGCAGAACGCGATTCGTGCCCAGGCCCAGAAAGGGCTCAAGGCGTTTACCCAAAAGCCCCATGCCTGACGCTATGAATGCCGCGATCGATGTTGCAGCACCTGTCGACAAGCCCTGGTTTGTCTATCTGGTGCGTGCAGCCAATGGTTCGCTGTATTGCGGCATCAGTGATGATCCTTATCGACGCTTTGCCGATCACCAGAGTGGCAAGGGCGCACGTTTCTTCCATTCCAGTCCGGCGGTCGCGCTGGTCTATGTCGAGGTCTGGGGCAGCAAGGGCGAGGCATTGCGTCAGGAGCGTCTGATCAAGAAGCTGCGCAAGAGCGCCAAGGAAGTCCTGGCCTCCACTTATGCGGGTTCTCCGATCACTCAGCGTGATGCCGTGTCATCAGCCTGATCCTGTAGGCTGCCAGGGTGCAGGGAGGTAAGCTGTTGCTTTTCCTGCGCCTGAGAGGCCAAAGCATGTCAGAGCTGATTCTTCATCATTACCCTGCATCGCTGTTTGCCGAAAAAGCCCGCCTGATGCTCGGTTTCAAGGGCTTGTCCTGGCGGTCGGTGATCATCCCGCCGGTCATGCCCAAGCCAGACCTGACGGCCCTGACCGGTGGTTATCGCAAGACCCCGGTGTTGCAGGTCGGTGCGGATATCTACTGCGATACGGCATTGATCGCGCGTCGCCTGGAACAGGAAAAGACCTCTCCGACCTTTTATCCCGAAGGCCAGGAGTTCACGGTAGCCGGTCTTGCTGCCTGGGGCGATTCGGTGCTGTTCATGCATGCAGTCAGTCTGGTGTTCCAGCCCGCTTCCCTGGCCGTGCGTTTTGCCAAGGTACCTCCTGAAGCCTTGAAGACCTTTGTTGCGGACAGGTCGACACTGTTCGATGGCGGAAGCGCTTCGCGTCTGCCGCTGGAGCAGGCCCAGCATCAATGGCCCACACTGATGGGGCGGCTTGAGCAGCAACTGGAGCGCAATGGCGACTTTCTGTTTGGCGAGCCTTCCATTGCCGACTTCTCGGTGGCACACACCCTCTGGTTCCTCAAGCAGACCCCTGTGACCTCACCGCTGGTGGATGATTATCCGGCAGTATCGGCTTGGCTTGGGCGGGTGCTGGGCTTCGGACATGGTGCGCCAAATGACCTCACTGCTGCCGAAGCCATCCAGATCGCCGCCGATGCCACGCCTGCCGCATTGCCCGATGAGGTGTTTGTCGACCCCAATGGCTTCAAGGCCGGTGATCGTGTGGCGATTTCGGCTGTCGATTACGGTGTGGAAGCGGTGGAAGGGGAACTGGTATTCAGTGGCCGCGAGGAATTGATCCTGCGCCGTGAAGACCCGCGGGCAGGCGTGGTGCATGTGCATTTTCCACGCTTCGGATTCCGGATCGAGAAGCGGGTGTAGATACCGTGCGGCAGGAGATAGCCCACGCTGTCGCGCAGCAAACAGGCAAGCGCGCTCCTACAGAAAAGCCTTTTAATTCATGGTGTTGCATTTATGTTTGATGAGAGGCAGCTTGCTGACGACAACGGTGAAGTCGCCAGCAAGCTGCCTCCTACAGTCCTCTGACGGACTTGCAATACTTAATGCAGACAGAGCCCATTCATTCGCGAACAAGCGGAGCGCCGCCCGATTGCTCCTACTTCAGGGCCGCCAATATGGCGTCCGGCGAAAAGCCGCGAATCAGCGTCCCGTTGACGTCCAGCAGCGGGATGCCGCGTCCGCCCAGGGCTTCATAGGCCTTGCGGCCTTCTGCCGACTTCTCGATGTCGTATTCGGTGAAGGCGATGCCCTTGCTGTCCAGAAAGCGCCGTGTCTGCTTGCAGTAGCCGCACCACTCGGTCGCATACATCACGACCCTGGCCTGGCTGTAACTCTGCGCAACGCTGGCCGGTTGCGGGTTGAACAGGTTCTCGATCTTGCCCCAGTTCTGATAGACCACGACCACCAGCATGATCAGCGCGAATTTCTTGAGGGTGCGCAGCAGCATGACAATCAGCGCCGTTTCAACTGGTCGGTGAGCTGGGTTGGCAGGCCCTTGATGATCAGCGTACCGGCTTGCTCGTCGTACTCGATCTTGTCACCCAGCAGGTGTGCCTCGAAGCTGATCGACAGGCCCTCTGCGCGGCCTGTGAAGCGCCGGAACTGGTTCAGGGTGCGCTTGTCCGCCGGGATTTCAGGAGACAGGCCGTAATCCTTGTTGCGGATGTGATCGTAGAACGCACGCGGGCGGTCTTCGTCGATCAGCTCCGACAACTCCTCCAGGCCCATGGGTTCGCCCATTTTGCTCTGGCTGCTGGCGTAATCCACCAGGGTCTTGGTTTTCTCGCGGGCCGACTCTTCCGGCAGGTCTTCGCTTTCCACGAAGTCGCTGAAGGCCTTGAGCAGGGTGCGGGTTTCGCCGGGGCCGTCGACGCCTTCCTGGCAGCCGATGAAGTCGCGGAAGTACTCCGAGACTTTCTTGCCGTTCTTGCCCTTGATGAACGAGATGTACTGCTTGGACTGCTTGTTGTTCTGCCATTCCGAAATGTTGATCCGGGCGGCCAGGTGCAACTGGCCCAGATCCAGGTGTCGCGACGGAGTCACGTCCAGTTCGTCATTCACCGCCACGCCTTCGCTGTGGTGCAGCAGGGCGATGGCCAGGTAATCGGTCATGCCTTGCTGGTAATGGGCGAACAACACATGACCGCCCACCGACAGGTTCGATTCTTCCATCAGCTTCTGCAGGTGTTCCACCGAAACCCGGGAGAACGCCGTGAAATCCTTTGCACCATCCAGATACTCTTTCAGCCAGCCGCTGAACGGGTGCGCGCCGGATTCGGCATGGAACAGACCCCAGGCCTTGCCCTGTTTGGCGTTATAGCTCTCGTTGAGGTCCGCCAGCATGTTCTCGATGGCCTGGGACTCGGCGAGTTCGGTATCGCGAGCGTGAAGAACAGCGGGCGTACCATCGGGTTTCTTGTCGATCAGGTGGACGATGCAGTGACGGATCGGCATGGATATCTCGGCTGGTAATGATGAAGAGCGGACGGCTCGTGCAAGGCCGTCAGTGTAACGCACGCCTGCGATAAATGGCCTTGCAGAGCCCGGTTTTCCATTCGACAGGATGTTTTGTGATCAATTTTTGAGCAAATACCGCTTAAACCTGACCAAAAGGATAGGTAAGGGCGGATATTTACCCGGCTCTGTGCTAGTTTTGCCCGGTCTTGCGCACTCTAGCGCGCCAAGCATGCAGATCGTCTACGTGTGGGCCGAACCAAATCCCGGTTTAAGTATCTACATTTCGCGATTTATCGTGGCTGCCAGCGGAGTCTGGTTCATTGCCCGGCCTTTGGCCGACGTTACGTTCTGCAATCCAAATGAATTTGATAGGGAAGGAACACCACATGGCTCTTACCAAAGACCAATTGATCGCCGATATCGCTGAAGCTATCGACGCGCCAAAAACCACCGCGCGTAATGCTCTTGAGCAGTTGGGCCAGATCGTTGCCGACCAACTGGAAAACGGTGTTGAAATCACCCTGCCGGGTATCGGCAAGCTGAAAGTTGCTGAGCGTCCAGCTCGCACCGGCCGCAACCCTTCGACTGGCGCTGCCATCGAAATCGCTGCCAAGAAAGTCATCAAGTTCGTACCGGCCAAAGTGCTGAACGACTCGATCAACAAGTAAGCTCACGCTTGCTGTGAAAAAGCCGTGCGCCGGATAACCGGGCACGGCTTTTTTGGTTCCTGTGGGAGCGAATCGGGCGGCGCTCCGCTCATTCGCGAATGAATGGGTTCCTACATGAAGGTCCAGGCCACGAAGCGGCTCTGTTTCTGGCCTTGGCCCATTTCCACGACCCGGCTCTGCAACACGCCGGCCCGTGCCAGGGCTGCCTGGATTGCAGGCAGGTTCGAAGCCTTGGAAACCAGGGTGCTGAACCAGCGCACCTGTTGAGGTATCTGTGAGCTTTCGTGAATCAACTGGGTCACGAAGCCGATCTCGCCACCTTCGCACCACAGCTCCTGGGATTGTCCGCCAAAATTGAGTACCGGCAGCTTGCGCTTGGGGTCGGCCTTGCCCAGTGCGCGCCATTTACGCTGACTGCCGCGTTGTGCCTCTTCCAGTGAAGAGTGGAAGGGCGGGTTGCACAGGCTCACCTCGAAGCGCTCGCTGCTGTCGAGCAGGCCCAGCAGGATGTGCTTGCGATTGGTCTGCTGACGCACGCTGATGGTCTTGCTCAAGCCGTTGGCCTTGATGATGGTCGTGGCGGAGGCGATGGCTGTGCTGTCTATATCCGAGCCTACGAAGTGCCAGCCGTAGTCGCTATGGCCCAGCAAGGGATAGATGCAGTTGGCTCCGGTGCCGATGTCCAGGGCCTTGATCGACGCGCCGCGTGGAATTTCGCCATTATTCTCGCTGGCCAGCAGGTCGGCGAGAAAATGCAGGTAGTCCGCACGTCCCGGAATCGGCGGGCACAGGTAGTCGGCTGGGATATCCCAATGGGCGATGCCGTACAGGGCCTTGAGCAGCGCCCGGTTGAAGACACGCACCGCCGCGGGGTTGGCGAAGTCGATGCTTTCCTTGCCGTAGGGGTTGAGAATCACGAACTCGGCCAGTTCCGGGCTGCTTTTGATCAGCCTGGGAAAGTCGTAGCGACCCTGATGGCGATTGCGCGGATGCAGCGTGGCCTTCTCGCGGGGTTCTGCCGGTTTGGCGGGGCGCTGGGGCTTTTTGCGGGGAGGCTTGGTGCTTTTGTTCATGATTCTGCTTCGGCCGTGATAGGTGGTGTCCGGCCTATTCGCGAGCAAGCTCGTTCCCGCGCAGTCTGTGGGAACGAGCTTGCTCGCGAATAGGTCAGCCAATAAAAAGCCAGCCCGCGAGCGGGCTGGCCTGTCTTGTCGCTTACAAACTGGCGATGCGGGCGTGTTGCTCGGCCAGCTTGCTCAGGGCCTGTTCGGCTTCGGTCAGCTTGGCGCGTTCCTTGGCGATGACTTCAGGCGGTGCCTTGTCGACGAACGCCGCGTTGGACAGCTTGCCGCCCACGCGCTGGACTTCGCCTTGCAGACGCTGGATTTCCTTGTCCAGACGCGCCAGCTCGGCACCCTTGTCGATCAGGCCGGCCATTGGCACCAGCACTTCCATCTCGCCCACCAGACCGGTCGCCGACAGCGGCGCTTCTGCACCTTCAGCCAGTACGGTGATGGATTCGAGCTTGGCCAGCTTCTTGAGCAGGTAGTCGTTTTCGCTCAGGCGACGCTGGTCTTCGGCGTTGACGTTCTTGAGGAACAGTTGCAGCGGCTTGCCCGGGCCGATGTTCATTTCGCCACGGATGTTACGCACGGCCAGCATCAGGCCCTTGAGCCATTCGATGTCGCCTTCGGCAGCCGGGTCGATGCGGCTTTCATTGGCCACCGGCCAGGCCTGCAGCATGATGGTCTTGCCGTTGATGCCGGCCAGTGGCGCCAGACGCTGCCAGATTTCTTCGGTGATGAACGGCATGAACGGATGCGCCAGACGCAACGCGACTTCCAGCACGCGAACCAGGGTGCGACGGGTGCCGCGCTGACGTTCGATCGGAGCGTTTTCGTCCCAGAGCACAGGCTTGGACAATTCCAGATACCAGTCGCAGTACTGGTTCCAGATGAACTCGTACAGGGCTTGCGCAGCGAGGTCGAAACGGAACTGATCCAGCTGGCGGGTCACTTCGGCTTCGGTGCGTTGCAGTTGCGAGATGATCCAGCGGTCAGCCAGCGACAGTTCGACTTCTTCGCCGTTCTGGCCGCAGTCTTCGCCCTTGTCCAGCACGTAGCGCGCTGCGTTCCAGATCTTGTTGCAGAAGTTGCGATAGCCTTCGACGCGGCCCATGTCGAACTTGATGTCGCGACCGGTGGACGCCAGCGAGCAGAAGGTGAAGCGCAGGGCGTCGGTGCCGTAGCTGGCGATGCCGTCGGCGAACTCCTGACGGGTCTGCTTTTCGATCTTTTTGGCAAGCTGTGGCTGCATCAGGCCGCTGGTGCGCTTCTGCACCAGGGTTTCCAGGTCGATACCGTCGACGATATCCAGCGGGTCCAGGACGTTGCCCTTGGACTTGGACATTTTCTGGCCCTGGCCATCACGTACCAGGCCATGCACATACACGGTCTTGAACGGTACTTGCGGGGTGCCGTCTTCGTTTTTCACCAGATGCATGGTGAGCATGATCATCCGGGCGACCCAGAAGAAAATGATGTCGAAGCCGGTGACCAGCACGTCGGTGGAGTGGAAGGTTTCCAGTGCCTTGGTCTTTTCCGGCCAGCCCAGGGTGGAGAAGGTCCACAGGCCCGAGCTGAACCAGGTGTCGAGTACGTCGTTGTCCTGTTGCAGCGCAACGTCCGGCCCCAGATTGTGCTTGGCGCGGACTTCGGCTTCGTCGCGACCGACGTAGACCTTGCCCGACTCGTCGTACCAGGCCGGGATACGGTGGCCCCACCAGAGCTGACGGCTGATGCACCAGTCCTGGATGTCGCGCATCCACGAGAAGTACATGTTCTCGTATTGCTTGGGCACGAAGGCGATGCGGCCGTCTTCCACGGCAGCGATGGCCGGCTCGGCCAATGGCTTGGTGGATACGTACCACTGGTCGGTCAGCCACGGCTCGATGACGGTGCCGGAGCGGTCGCCTTTCGGGACTTTCAGGGCGTGGTCGTCGACGCTGACCAGCAGGCCGGCGGCATCGAAGGCGGCAACGATCTGCTTGCGGGCTTCGAAGCGGTCCAGGCCGGCGTATTCGGCAGGCAGACGGCCATCGATGGAGTCGTTGAGTGTGCCGTCGAGGTTGAACACCTGGGCGGCAGGCAGTACCGAAGCGTTCTTGTCGAAGATGTTCAGCAGCGGCAGGTTGTGGCGCTTGCCGACTTCGTAGTCGTTGAAATCGTGAGCCGGGGTGATTTTCACGCAGCCGGTGCCGAATTCAGGATCGCAGTAGTCGTCTGCGATGATCGGGATGCGACGGCCAACCAGTGGCAGCTCGACGAACTTGCCGATCAGTGCCTTGTAACGCTCGTCCTCAGGGTTTACCGCGACGGCCGCGTCACCCAGCATGGTTTCCGGGCGAGTGGTGGCAACGATCAGGTAATCCAGGCCTTCAGCGGTTTTCGCGCCATCGGCCAGTGGGTAGCGCAGGTTCCACAGATGACCTTTCTCGTCGTGGTTCTCCACTTCCAGGTCGGAAATCGCGGTGTGCAGCTTGGTGTCCCAGTTGACCAGACGCTTGCCACGGTAGATCAGGCCGTCTTCATGCAGACGAACGAAGGCTTCCTGTACGGCGGCGGACATGCCGTCGTCCATGGTGAAGCGCTCGCGGCTCCAGTCAACGGACGAGCCCAGGCGACGGATCTGACGGCTGATGTTGCCGCCCGACTCGGCTTTCCATTCCCAGACCTTTTCCAGAAACTTCTCGCGACCCAGGTCGTGACGATTCAGGCCCTGAGCCTCGATGCGACGCTCTACCAGCATCTGCGTGGCGATACCCGCATGGTCGGTACCCGGCTGCCACAGGGTATTGCGGCCCTGCATGCGACGGAAGCGGATCAGGGCATCCATGATCGCGTTGTTGAAACCATGCCCCATGTGCAGGCTGCCGGTCACGTTCGGCGGCGGAATCATGATGGTGTAGGAGTCACCCGCGCCCTGCGGAGCGAAATAGTTTTCGGACTCCCAGGTCTGGTACCAGGAAGTTTCGATGGCGTGCGGCTGGTAAGTCTTGTCCATGCGCGGCGGGACCCTGTGGCATTGATTCAGAAAAGCCGACAAGTATAGACCGGGGGGGGAGTTGCAGGCTACAAGCGTCAAGCTGCAAGTGGAAAGCGGCAAGCTACAAGCTACAAGCCTCTAGCTTTTGCTTGCAGCTTAAAGCTTGCTGCTTGCCGCTGAGGCTAAAAGCCTCTCCACCCTTGCCTCGAGCCGGCGCTTTATCTCCGTCTCGATATGTGGTGCAAAGTCGTCGATCACGTCTTGCATGATCAATTGCGCTGCGGCCCGCAGTTCTCTGTCCAGATGCAGCAGGGCATCGGGGTTCGGGCCGGGTTGCGGTTCTGCAGCGGGCTCGGGGGCTGCTGCTTGCACTGGTGTGTCGGGCTGCAGCGTCGGAATGTCCGGGTTGTCGTAATCCGCTTCAGGCGTTCTGTCGGGTTTGTTGCCGACGACATCGAACAGCAGCGGGATCTGGACTTCGCGGTGGACAGTATCCGTCAGCAGGGGCGGTTGCAGGTTGTCATCGCCGAGCAGTTGGCGGATCGATTCGAGATCGTCCAGCAGAAGCGCAGGTTCAGCTTTTTTTGAAGTATCCATCGTGTACTCAAAGACGCTGTAGTCGGTGATCTTGCGGAGGATAACCCTGTTCGCGGTACGAGCGGAAACTCTCTCGTGCCGCCAGACGTATTGCCGGCTCTTCGACGACCACTTCCGCCACCCGGGCGAAGCGTTTGAAGAAGGTCGGGATGCGCAGGTCGAGGTTGACCAGCAGGTCCTGATGTTGCCCTGGATCGTCCCCAAGGCCCAGTACCACCGGGGCCTCTTGATCGCTTTCGGCTTCGCCGTGGGGCAGGAAGACTTCACCCTTGAAACGCCACAGCCGGGCGTCGAGGTCTTCACGCTGGGTGGCATCGCTGCAATGCAGATAGACCTTGTGACCCAGGCGCCAGGCTTTTTCCGTCAGCTTGCAGGCGAAATCCAGGCGTGCCGCAGGATCGGCGCTGGGGAGAATGTAAAAGTCGACTTGAGTCATTTCTGTTCCAGATCAGGCGGGATATCGACCGGCAAGGCCGATATCCCGCCTGGCATCTTATGCGCCGGCGCGGTCGAGCAGGTATTGGGTCAGCAGCGGAACCGGACGACCGGTTGCGCCTTTTTCCTTGCCACCGCTCAGCCATGCAGTGCCGGCGATGTCCAGGTGCGCCCAGTCATAAGACTTGGTGAAGCGCGACAGGAAGCAGGCCGCGGTGATGGTGCCGCCTTTCGGACCGCCAATGTTGGCGATGTCGGCGAACGGGCTGTCCAGTTGCTCCTGGTACTCATCGAACAGCGGCAGTTGCCAGGCACGGTCGTCGGCCATTTTGCCAGCGTCCAGCAGTTGATTGATCAGCACGTCGTTGTTGCCCAGCAGGCCTGTGGTATGGCCACCCAGCGCAACCACACAGGCGCCGGTCAGTGTCGCGATGTCGATGACCGCCTGCGGCTTGAAGCGCTCGGCGTAGGTCAGAGCATCGCACAGGACCAGACGGCCTTCGGCGTCGGTGTTGAGGATTTCGACGGTCTGGCCGCTCATGGTCTTGACGATATCGCCCGGACGGGTCGCGGTGCCGCTCGGCATGTTCTCGGCGCAGGCCAGGATGCAGACCAGATTGATCGGCAGTTGCAGCTCGAGCACGGAGCGCAGGGTGCCGAACACGCTGGCGGCACCGCACATGTCGAACTTCATCTCGTCCATGCCGGCTGCCGGCTTGATGCTGATGCCGCCGGTATCGAAGGTGATGCCCTTGCCGACCAGCACGAAAGGTTTTTCGCTTTTCTTGCCGCCCTGGTAGTTCATGACGATCAGGCGCGGCGGCTGGGCGCTGCCCTGAGCCACGGCCAGGAACGAGCCCATGCCCAGTTCGGCCAGTTTCTTCTCGTCGTGCACTTCGACCTTGAGGTTCTTGTGGGCCTTGCCCAGTGCCTTGGCTTCTTCGCCCAGGTAAGTCGGGTGGCAGATGTTTGGCGGCAGGTTGCCCAGGTCGCGGGTGAAAGCCATGCCCTTGGCGATGGCCTGGGCGTGGGTGGCTGCGCGTTCCACATCGGCAACGCTGGCCTTGGCGGTCAGCAGGGTGATTTTCTTCAGGGCGCGAGGTTCGGCTTTCTGGCTCTTGAAGCGGTCGAACACGTATTCGCCGTCAGCCAGGGTTTCCACCAGCAGGCGGGCTTTGCCGTAAGTGTCGCGATTTTTCACCGCCACCTGATCCAGGGCGATGGCGGCATCGCTGCCACCCAGGCTCTTGAGGGTCGAGAGCGCGCTGGCGATGACTTTCTTGAATTGACGATCCGACAGTTCGGTTTCCTTGCCGATACCCACCAGCAGGACGCGCTCGGCCTTGAGGTTGGGCAGGCTGTGCAGCAACAGGCTCTGACCAACCTTGCCTGCCAGATCGCCGCGCTTGAGAACGGCGGCAATGGCACCGCCGCTGAGCGTGTCCACGCTTTGAGCCGCGGTACCCAGAACGCGGTTTTCGCCCACGGCAACCACCAGGGTGGCGGTCTTCAAGGTTTCTGGGCTTACGCTTTTAACAACCAATTCCATGTCGGGTCCCCGAATAGACTGCGAGCTTTCGCAAAATGAATGATGTGTGCGGCAAGTCGAAGCCTTGTGCAGCCGACGCCAGCGTCAAGCCTTGCAGTTTGACCCCGCTTTGCAGCCGCTGACAACCCCGAACAACAGCTCGTACGGTCTGTGTAGGAAGTTGTTGTGAGATCTATCCAGACCGCGCAGTGACAGGAACACTCAATCACAGGATAATGCCGCATATTTTTTGGCGGCTCGCACCTTTGCCGGGTGTGAATGTCTGGTTGCCGTGGCTCATTTTTTCCTTGTTCGGCTGCCTGAGCCTGACAACTCTGGAGTGTCTGGTTTGATTGTCTTCCGTTATCTGTCCCGAGAAGTGCTGATCACCTTGAGCGCGGTAAGCGCTGTATTGCTGGTGATCATCATGAGTGGGCGCTTCATCAAGTACCTTGCCCAGGCTGCTTCGGGTGCGCTCGATCCGGGCGTGCTCTTCATGATCATGGGCTTCCGTCTGCCGGGCTTCCTGCAACTGATCCTGCCGCTGGGGTTATTCCTCGGCATTCTGCTGGCATATGGCCGTCTGTACCTGGAAAGTGAAATGACCGTGCTCGCCGCTACCGGCATGAGTCAGCAGCGTCTGCTCGCTATCACCATGGCTCCGGCTGCCGTCGTTGCACTGCTGGTTGCCTGGCTGAGCTTCAGCCTCGCGCCGCAAGGCGCAACCCAGTTTTCGCTGCTGATCAACAAGCAGGATGCGATGACCGAGTTCGACACCCTGGTACCGGGTCGTTTTCAGGCGTTGCGCGACGGTACGCGGGTTACCTACACCCAGGAACTGTCCGAGGACCGCACCAACCTGAGCGGCGTGTTCATTTCCGAGCGGCGCATTCCCACCGACAAGAACAAGGAACCGAGCATCACCGTGCTGGTAGCCGACAAGGGCCACCAGGAAGTACGTGCGGATGGCAGCCGTTTCCTGATTCTTGAAAACGGCTACCGTTACGACGGCAATCCGGGGCAGGCCGATTATCGGGCGGTCAAATACGACACCTATGGCGCGATGCTGCCCAAGCCGGAAATCAGCGAAGACGTCACCGATCGTGAAGCGATTCCCACCAGCGAGCTGATCGGCAACGACACGCCACGCTATCGGGCCGAGTTGCAATGGCGAATCTCGCTGCCGATCCTGGTCTTCATCGTGACCCTGATGGCTGTGCCGCTGGCACGGGTCAACCCGCGTCAAGGGCGTTACCTGAAGCTGCTGCCGGCGATTCTGCTGTACATGTCCTACCTGACCATCCTGATTGCCGTGCGTGGTGCCCTGGAGAAAGGCAAGCTGCCGCTCGGCCTTGGCATGTGGTGGGTCCACGGAATTTTCCTGCTCATAGGCATGGCATTGATTTACTGGGAGCCATTGCGGCTGAAAATGGCGAGTCGCCGTAGCGTAGCGGAGGTGGCTCGTGGTTAAGCTCGATCGATACATTGGTAAAAGCGTATTCCTGGCGATCATGGCGGTGCTGGGGATCATTCTGGGGCTGGCTTCGCTGTTCGCCTTCATCGACGAGATGGGCGATATCAGCGACAGCTACACACTGATGGATGCCGGCAGCTTCGTTCTGATGACCGCCCCGCGGCGGGTCTACGACATGTTGCCGATGGCCGCCCTGATCGGTTGCCTGATCGGCCTGGGTACCCTGGCCAGCAGCAGCGAACTGACCATCATGCGTGCCGCCGGTGTGTCTATTGCACGCATCGTATGGGCGGTCATGAAACCCATGCTGTTCCTGATGGCTGCCGGTGTGCTGGTGGGCGAGTATGTTGCGCCCTACGCCGAAAACCAGGCTCAGGCCGCCCGCTCGCTGGCTCAGGGCAGTGGCGATTCCCAGAGTGCCAAGCATGGTCTGTGGCACCGTCAGGGCGATGAGTTCATCCACATCAACACGGTTCAGCCCAACGGGTTGATGTATGGCGTGACGCGCTATCGCTTCGATGAGCAGCACCACATGCTGACGTCGAGCTTTGCCAGACAGGCCAACTACATGACCGACTACTGGGAGCTGAAGGACGTCAGCACCACGTATTTCCGTGATGGCAGCACCGAGGTCATCAATACTCCGGTGGAACGTTGGGAAGTCTCCCTCAGCCCGCAACTGCTGAGCACGGTCATCATGCCGCCCGAGTCGCTGTCGATTTCCGGCCTGTGGAGCTACGCCCACTATCTGGCGGATCAGGGCTTGAGCAATGGTCGTTACTGGCTGGCCTTCTGGACCAAGGTCCTGCAGCCGCTGGTGACTGTGGCGCTGGTGCTGATGGCTATCTCGTTTATCTTCGGCCCGCTGCGCTCCGTGACTCTGGGGCAGCGTGTCTTCACGGGTGTGCTGGTCGGCTTTACCTTCCGCATCATCCAGGATCTGCTGGGCCCGTCGAGTCTGGTGTTCGGTTTTTCGCCGCTGTTCGCGGTGCTGGTGCCGGCGGGTGCCTGCGCCCTGGCAGGTGTATTGTTGCTTCGCCGCGCTGGATGATCATTCAGTGAGTTGAAAAAGCCGACCTTGAGTCGGCTTTTTCATGGGCGCTATTTCTGTCTGGGAACCCGCACCAGTCGGGTGTTGGAGTAGAGGTCATGCCAGGTGCGCTGCTGCTTGTCGAACAGGCTCCAGACAAAGCCCAGTCCCAGGCACAGCCAGGACGCGATTGACACGATAAAGCGCAGCAGCGCCTGCATCAGGCTGATAGCGGTGCCGTCGGCGTTCTGCACGCGAATGCCCCATACCTGCATGCCCAGCGTCTGGCCGCCATGGGTCCAGAACTTGGCAAAGAAGCCGAAGGTGACCAGCAGGAGAATGGAGGAGAGCAGAGGATCGCCATCCAGCGAACCGGATTCGGACAGGACGCGCAGTCTGGCCTCGCCGATGAAAGCCATCAGCACCAGCTTGTAGAGGAATGCGGTAACCAGTTGCAGGGCGAAGCAGAGGAAGGCGTCGTAACAGATGGCTGCCAGACGTCGAGCAAGGTCGGCGGGGGCGAAATCGCCTTGCGGTCGAAGCAGGTGTTTGGACATTGCGAAGCTCTCGATTACGGTCAAGACCGCATCTTACGAAATCGCGTCCATAAAAAAGCCCCTGAGATCAATAAAATCAGGGGCTTTTCGGGCTTTGGTTATTAACCTTCGGCCTGTACTTCATCTGCCTGCATGCCTTTCTGGCCCTGCACGGCGATGAAGGTCACTTTCTGGCCTTCTTTCAGGCTCTTGAAGCCGTTACCTTGAATTGCGCGGAAATGTACGAACAGATCCGGACCGCTTTCTGGAGTGATAAAACCAAAACCTTTTTCGTCGTTGAACCACTTGACGGTGCCGCTCTGACGTTGAGACATTTTCTTATTTCCTTGACGCTTGAATTGGTGACAGCCTCTTTCACACGAAAGAGTACTGGGGCTGGTTGCAAGAAGTAAGAAACGTAGAACGGGATGTAGCAACGCTTTGAGCTACTGCCCAGGTCCAGATTCAGCGACCTATGCAAACACAGTCAGGAAACTCTACGCCAACTCTCGTTACAAAAACAAGCCCCGGTTTGCCCCTTGTTTTCATGCTCCTCGATGAGTTGCAGAGATCTTCCAGCGAGGGTGCAAAACTGCCCGTTCATGGACCGTTCATGCACTTTGTCGGGGCATTGTTTTCGACGACAAAAACCCTGTTGCCCGACTCTCGAAAAGAGTCATGCAACAGGGTGATCGTGCCATGAATAATTGCTGTTTTTTTGACGCCGTTATTAACCGCGGAAGTAACGTTGTGCAACAAAAGGCATTTTGCTTACCAGCATCAGGACTTTCTTGCCACGTACCATCGCCCAGACCGGCGTATTCAGCGCAGCGAAGTGGCTGTCCAGATAACCCATCGCCAGGGGGCCGCCCAGCGTCGGGCCAAAACCGCCGCTGCAAACGCTGCCGATTGTCTGGCCTTCTGCATCGACGATTTCGGTGCCTTCACGCACCGGTGTACGTTCCTGCGGTAACAGGCCGACACGTTTTTTTTCTACGCCGGCCTGCTGCTGGACGAATATTTTTTCGGCACCGGGGAATCCTCCGGCACGAACACCTTCGGCGCGCCGGGCCTTGGAGATTGCCCACAACAGGCTGGCTTCGACGGGTGACGTCTCGGCGTTCATGTCATGGCCGTACAGGCACAGACCGGCTTCCAGACGCAGCGAATCACGGGCACCCAGGCCGATTGGAGCCACTTCCGGCTCTTGCAGCAGGCGACGCGCCAGGGCTTCGGCCTGTGTGGCAGGAACCGAAATTTCATAACCGTCTTCGCCTGTGTAGCCCGAGCGGCTCACATAGCATTCGATACCCAGCAGCGTGACACGGGTGAACTGCATGAAGGTCATGCTCGCCACCTGTGGGGCCAGACGAGCGAGCACGACAGCTGCCAGCGGGCCCTGAAGGGCGAGCAGGGCGCGCTCTTCAAACAGGGGTTCTATGGTGCACCGAGAGCCCAGATGCTTGCGCAGATGCGCCAGGTCTTCGTTCTTGCAGGCGGCATTGACCACCAGCATCAGTTGATCGTTGCCCAGATTGGCGACCATCAGGTCATCGAGGATGCCGCCGTTTTCGTTGGTGAACATCGCATAGCGCTGCATGCCGACCGGCAGATCGATGATGTCCACCGGGACCAGGGTTTCCAGTGCCTGCGCAGCACCGGCACCGGTCAGAAGAATCTGGCCCATGTGCGAAACATCGAACAGACCGGCTTTTTCACGGGTGTGAAGGTGTTCTTTCATTACGCCGGCCGGATATTGCACAGGCATGTCGTAACCGGCGAAAGGCACCATTTTTGCGCCGAGTTCGCGGTGCAGGGTGTGTAGCGGTGTGGTCAGCAATTGTTCTGTTGGCATGATGGATTCCGTTTGGGGAGGAGGCCTTCGCGAATGAGTGTTTTCGCGAAGGCTGGGCGATCACGCCTCTTGGTAGCTTTCGATGGACGGGCAGGCGCAGACCAGATTGCGGTCGCCGAACACGTTGTCGACACGACCCACAGGTGGCCAGTATTTGCCCTCGATCAGCGATTCGACCGGGTACACGGCCTGCTCGCGGCTGTACGGATGGTTCCATTGACCGGCGATTTCCGCAGCAGTGTGCGGAGCGTTTTTCAGCGGGTTGTCATCCTTGTCCAGGGTGCCGTTTTCGACCGCGTGGATTTCCTCGCGGATCTTGATCATGGCCTCGCAGAAGCGGTCCAGCTCTTCCTTGGATTCGCTCTCGGTCGGCTCGATCATCAGAGTGCCAGCCACCGGGAACGACATGGTCGGAGCGTGGAAGCCGAAGTCGATCAGGCGCTTGGCAACGTCATCGACGCTGATGCCGCTGGTTTCCTTGAGCGGGCGCAGGTCCAGAATGCATTCGTGGGCCACCAGGCCGTTGCTGCCGGTGTAGAGCACCGGGTAATGGTCTTCCAGGCGACGGGAGATGTAGTTGGCGTTGAGAATCGCCAGTTGCGAAGCGCGCTTGAGGCCTTCGCCGCCCATCATGCGAATGTACATCCAGGTGATTGGCAGAATACTGGCACTGCCGAATGGCGCTGCGCAGACTGCACCTTCCTTGCGTTCCATCTGGCCGTGGCCGGGCAGGAACGGGGTCAGGTGCGACTTCACGCCGATCGGGCCGACGCCCGGGCCGCCACCGCCGTGTGGGATGCAGAAGGTTTTGTGCAGGTTCAGGTGCGAAACGTCGCCGCCGAACTTGCCCGGTGCGCAGAGGCCGACCATGGCATTCATGTTGGCACCGTCGATGTAAACCTGGCCGCCGTTGTCATGGATGATGCCGCAGATTTCGCGGATGCCTTCCTCGAACACGCCATGGGTCGAAGGGTAGGTGATCATCAGTGCCGCGAGTTGATCGCGGTGTTCGATGGCCTTGGCGCGCAGGTCTTCGATATCGACGTTGCCGCGAGCGTCGCAGGCAGTCACCACCACGCGCATCCCCGCCATATGCGCGGTGGCCGGGTTGGTGCCGTGGGCGGACGACGGGATCAGGCAGATATCGCGGGCTTCATCGCCACGGCTCTGGTGGTAGGCGCGGATCGCCAGCAGGCCTGCGTATTCGCCTTGGGAACCGGCGTTGGGTTGCAGGGAGATGGCGTCGTAACCGGTGGCGGCGCAGAGCATCGTTTCCAGTTCGCTGGTCAGTTGCTGGTAGCCGGCGCTTTGCTCGGCAGGTGCGAACGGATGCAGGTTGCCGAACTCGGCCCAGGTGACCGGGATCATTTCGCTGGCAGCATTGAGCTTCATGGTGCAGGAGCCCAGCGGAATCATGGTGCGGTCCAGCGCCAGATCCTTGTCGGCCAGCTTGCGCAGGTAACGCATCAGCTCGGTTTCGGAATGATAGCGGTTGAAGACCGGATGGCTGAGGATCGCCGATTGACGCGCCAGTGCCTTGGGCAGATACGATTTGGCACTGGAGGCCAGGGTTGCGAAGTCCGGCAGGCTCTGACCGTCGGCGGCAAAAATCGCCCACAGGGTTTCGACGGCCGACTGCGAGGTGGTTTCGTCGAAGGACAGGCCCAGGTATTCGGTGTTGATTTCACGCAGATTGATATGGTGCGCGCGTGCTTTGGCGTGCAGCGAAGCGGTCTTGGCACCGGTATTGATTGTCAGGCTGTCGAAGAAGAATTCCTGTTCGACTTTCAGGCCCAACTGGTTCAGGCCTTCTGCGAAGATCGCGGTCATGCGATGCACGCGGTTGGCGATTTGCGTCAGTCCCGCAGGCCCGTGGTAGACGGCATACATGCTGGCGATGTTGGCCAGCAGCACTTGTGCGGTGCAGATGTTGCTGGTGGCTTTCTCGCGACGGATATGTTGCTCGCGGGTCTGCATGGCCAGGCGCAGGGCCTGTTTGCCGTGGCGATCCACCGATACACCGACCAGACGGCCCGGCATGTCGCGTTTGAAAGCATCGCGAGTCGAGAAATAAGCCGCATGCGGCCCGCCGAAGCCCAGCGGCACACCGAAACGCTGGGCGCTGCCGATGGCCACGTCGGCACCGAATTCGCCCGGTGGCGTCAGCAGAGTCAGAGCCAGCAGGTCGGCTGCCACCGCTACCAGAGCGTTGGCGCTGTGGAAACGTTCGATCAGTTCGCGGTAGTCGAACACATCGCCATTGCTGGCCGGGTATTGCAGCAGCGCGCCGAAGTAGTCGCTGACATCGCCCAGTTCCGCTTCATCGGCCACGACAACGGTAATGCCCAATGGCTCGGCGCGGGTGCGCAACACGTCCAGGGTTTGTGGGTGACAGTGGGCCGAAGCGAAGAAGTGCTGGCTGCCCTTGTTCTTGCTCAGGCGCTTGCAGAAGGTCATGGCTTCTGCGGCGGCAGTGGCTTCGTCCAGCAGCGAGGCGTTGGCAATCGGCAGGCCGGTGAGGTCGCTGATCAGGGTCTGGAAGTTGAGCAGCGATTCCAGGCGGCCTTGGGAAATCTCTGGCTGATACGGCGTGTAGGCGGTGTACCAGGCCGGGTTTTCCAGCAGGTTGCGCAGGATCGGAGCCGGGGTGTGGGTGTTGTAGTAACCCTGGCCGATGTAGGTCTTGAACAACTGGTTCTTGCTGGCGATGGCCTTGATCGATGCCAGGGCATCCGCTTCGCTCTGACCGGCCGGCAGGTTCAGAACGCTGGTGCCCTTGATGCTTTGCGGGATCACACTTTCGCTCAGTGCTTCGATGGAGTCGAAGCCCAGGGTTTTCAGCATGGCCTGCTCGTCGCTGGCGCGTGGGCCGATGTGGCGGGCAATGAATTCGTTGGCGGTGTTCAGGTCAGTCATGGCTCGCTCCTCAGGCTTCAGCGTTGGCTTTGATCAGTCGGTCATAGGCGTCCTGATCCAACAGGCCGTGAATGGCATTGGCGTCTTGCGGGATGAAGCGAAAGAACCAGCCTGCGCCCAGCGCATCTTCGTTGACCAGTTCCGGGGTGCTGTCGAGTTCGGAGTTGACGGCGACCACCTCGCCATCCAGCGGCATATTGATGCTGCTGGCGGCTTTTACCGATTCCACTACCGAGACTTCAGCGTGTTGAGTGTAGGTCTGTAATTCGGGGAGCTGTACAAAGACCACATCACCGAGCGATTCCTGCGCATAAGGTGTGATGCCTACCGTGACACTGCCATCGGCTTCGGCCCGCAGCCATTCGTGTTCAACGGTGAATCGCAACTCGCTCATAACAACTCCTCAAGGGGTAAAGACCGCGGCTGATGCCGGCATAATGCGAGGCTCAGTAGCAATTTTGCGGCCAATATGGATTTGTTGTTTTAAATCAATGGCTTGTGAAGTTTTTGGGGCGCGATTGAAATGAGAGGTGTAGCGAAATCGATACAGTAATGCAGGGCTGCAAAATTCCCGCCTGATCAAAGCCTTGCGGGTTGGGGATCGGAGAAGTTTGGAGTGAATTCGTTACAGTGGAATGATTTTGTTACGGTTGGTCGTGAATGAATGGACTCTGCCCTCGTTAAGTGTTGTGGTCTCTCTGGTACAGCGCTGGTAATGCTGTGGGAGTTCGCTCATCGCCCCGGTGCCGCGCTGTCGCGCAGCAAACAGGTGCCGCGTGGTTGCCGATTGAAGGTTCGGCTTGAGGCCGCCTTGCGCCTTTACGGCGCGTCACTTTGGTTTCGGCCAAAGTAACCAAAGCCATTGCTCCGGGTTCGGCCCCACCTGACGGCGGGGGTCCTTCGCTCCGGCACTGATCCGGCGGTCGCCGCAATGGGCCATCCATGGCCCAGTGCGGCTAACTCTGCATCCATGCAGAGTTACCACCGGATCAGTGCCTCCACTCAGCCTTCACCAACGTCGCGTTCTACGGTGCTCTCACGACCGTGGCAAAGAGCTTTTCTGTTTGTGCTTGTGCTTTCTAAACCGAGATAGCCCAGGCGCCGCCGATTGCGACGTAAGGGAAGGCCGAGTGGAGGTATTGCGCAGTGGGTTGCGAGGCAGGACGCCGAGCAAGCGCCGCAGGGCCATGGAAGGCCCTTCGGCGCGTACCCACGGAGCAATGCCGGAGCGAGGGAACCC
>JAAIGF010362625.1_pt1 | contig 58906 bp, 62 predicted proteins | sample 6487441 | NCBI WGS metagenome assembly JAAIGF01 (sample SAMN13974129, study PRJNA590717) | phyllosphere metagenome | biome: pepper field; feature: multiple bacterial spot infested pepper fields; material: pepper leaves; isolation source: leaves from pepper fields | host: Capsicum annuum ...
GCCAGCGACGAGGCTCCAGTGCTGTTCGAAGAACGCGCAGCCGGCAACGGCACGCGCATCGGCATCGCCACGCTCAACGCGCCACGCACGCTCAATGGCTTCTCGCTGCCGATGGCGCACCTGCTGCTGGAGCGCCTGCAGACATGGGCCAAGGACGACGGCGTGGCGATGGTGGTGCTGCAAGGTGTCGGCGAAAAGGCGTTCTGTGCCGGTGGTGACTTGCACAGCCTCTACCGGAGCATGGTTGCCTTCCGCGAAGCCGGGCGCAGCGACATCCGCGCGAACGACTACGCCGCCGAGTTCTTCGACGTTGAATACCGCGTCGATTACCTGATCCACACCTACCCCAAGCCGACCCTGTGCTGGGGCCACGGCATCGTGATGGGCGGCGGCATCGGCCTGATGTCCGGCGCCAGCCACCGCGTGGTCAGCGAACGTTCGAAACTGGCGTTCCCGGAGATCACCGTCGGTCTGTTCCCGGATGTGGGCGGCAGCTGGCTGCTGCCGCGCGTGCCCGGCAAGGCCGGCCTGTTCCTGGCGTTGACCGGCGCGCTGCTGAGCCCGGGGGATGCCATCCATGCCGGACTGGCAGACACATTCATCGCCGAAGACCGGCGCAGTGCCGTGCTGGATGCTTTGCTGCAGGTGGAGTGGGGCGCTGCAGACGACCACGGCCGCCTGACCGCGCTGCTGCAGTCCTTCGTCAGCGATGCGCCGGGCGGCCCACTGCTGGCCAACGCCGCGCTGCTGGACAGTCTGTGCGAAGGCGACGACCTGCCTGCCATCATCGAACGCATTGCCACGCTGCAAAGCGACGACGCCTGGCTGCAGGCTGCGCAGAAGACCCTGGCGTCGGGCGCGCCCGGTTCGGCGCGCCTGGCCTACGAACTGCAGCGTCGCGCTGCGGGCCTGTCGCTGGCCGAGGTCTACCGCCTGGAGTACGTCGCAGCGCTGCATTGCGCCGCACACGGTGACTTCGCCGAAGGCATCCGCGCGCTGCTGATCGACAAGGACCGCAACCCCGCGTGGCAACCAGCCACCCTGGCTGAAGCCACGCAGGCGTGGGCCGAAGCCTTCTTCGTTTCTCCCTGGCCCGCCGACCCGCATCCGCTGGCCGACCTGGAAGCCACCAACCCGGAAAGGACCATCGCATGAGTCGCATTGCATTCATTGGACTGGGCAACATGGGGGGCCCGATGGCCGCCAACCTGGCCAAGGCCGGGCATGAGGTACGCGTCTTTGATCTGGTTCCGGCCGCCATGCAGGCGGCTGTGGACGCCGGCGCTACCGCCGCGGGTTCGGCACGGGATACGCTGACCGGGGCCGAGGTGGTGATTTCTATGCTGCCGGCCAGCCGTCATGTGGAAGGCGTATATCTGGGCGAGAACGGCCTGCTGGCAGACATTCCCGGCGGTGCGCTGGTCATCGACTGCAGCACGATAGCCCCGGCGACCGCCCGCAAGGTGTCCGAAGCGGCGGCCGCGCGTGGCCTGCAGATGCTTGACGCACCGGTTTCCGGCGGCACCGCCGGGGCTGCCGCCGGCACGCTGACCTTCATCGTCGGTGGCGAGGAAGATGCACTCGAGCGTGCACGCCCGCTGTTGCAGGCAATGGGAAAGAACATCTTCCATGTCGGTGGCAGCGGCGCCGGCCAGGTAGCCAAGCTGTGCAACAACATGGCGCTGGGCGTGATCATGGCAGTGACCGGCGAATCGATCGCCCTTGGCGTGGCCCATGGGCTGGACCCGAAGGTGTTGTCGCAGATGATGGCGGTGAGCACTGGCCGCAGCTGGGCCACCGAGGTCTGCAACCCGTGGCCGGGCGTGCTGGAGAACGCACCGGCATCGCGCGGCTACAGCGGCGGCTTCGGCAGCGATCTGATGTTGAAGGACCTGGGCCTGGCGGTTGAAGCGGCGATGGGCGTGGGCGCCTCGATTCCGCTGGGTGAACTGGCGCGCAACCTGTACTCGATGAACCATCAGGCCGGCCGCGGCAAGCTGGATTTCTCCAGCGTGGTGCAGTTGTTCAGCAACGAAGACTGATCTGGTGGGTGACCACGAAGAGTGATCTGGTGGGTGACCACGAATAGCGATCTGGTGGGTGACCACGAATAGCGATCTGGTGGGTGACGACCGTTGGTCGTCACACCACTGACAGCGGTGGGATGGGCGGTTGCCGAGCTCGATGCCAGGCAGCCGCCCATTTTTTTACCGCATCAGGCCACGATCAGCTTGACGTCGATGTTGCCCCGGGTGGCATTCGAGTACGGGCAGACGATGTGTGACTTCTGCACCAGCTCTTCCACCTGGGCGCGGTCGACGCCGGGCACGCTGATGGTCAGTTCGGCCTCGATACCGAAACCGGTAGGAATCTGGCCGATGCCGACGCGACCCGTGACGGTGGTCTCCGCCGGCAGCGCGACGTTGGCCTGCCCGGCGACGAACTTCAATGCACCCAGAAAGCAGGCCGAGTAGCCAGCGGCGAACAGCTGCTCCGGGTTGGTGCCCGGCCCGCCTGCGCCGCCGAGTTCGCGCGGAGTGGAGAGCTGCACTTCCAGCGCGTTGTCGGAAGAGACGGCGCGGCCTTCACGTCCGCCGGTCGCAGTGGCTTGGGCGGTGTACAGAACCTTTTCAATGGACATCGTGTGTTTCCTTCAGGAGATGGCGCACAGGCCGGTGAGAGCTACTTTGCGATAATTTTCTGGACGTATGGCAACATGAAGTCCCGAAAACTTTACGAATAGTCCGGAATGGTGGATCGACTGGAATCCTTGCTGGAGCGCTTCCCGGTCACCGCCCGCCTGTGTATCGCAGATCCGGAATCGAATACCTCGAACATGGCGCTGACCGGCCCCCAACTCCATCTGATCGGTGGCGGGTCCGCCAGTGTCAGGCACGACAATGGCGATGTCCTGCATGTCACAGAGCCCAGCGTGCTGTTGTATCCACGCACCCCGCCTCACCAGGTGCGCATGGAGGCCGGCCAGCAGGCACTGCTGCTCAGCGCCGAGATGCGCTTCGACGCCAGCGACGGCAATCCGTTGGCCGACGCGCTGCCGCCCCGCGTGTGCATGCCATTGGCGGGCCTGCACGGCAGCGATGTGCTGGTCGGCATGCTGTTCGAAGAAGCGCATGCCCAGCGATGCGGTCGGCAGGCATTACTCGACCGGTTGCTGGAAGTGGTCATCATCCAGGTCTTGCGCACCTTGATGGAGAACGGACAGATCCAGGTAGGGCTGTTGGCCGGCATGGGGCATCCACGGCTGCGCCACGCGCTGGTGGCCATGCACGAACAACCGGCAGCGGAATGGTCGCTGCAGGCGCTGGCCGAACGCGCCGGCATGTCCCGCAGTGCCTTCGCTGAAGGCTTCCGCACCGTGGTAGGCAGCACGCCGGGCCACTATCTGCAGGCGTGGCGTACGCGCCTGGTGCAGCAGGCGCTGCGCCGTGGCCATTCGCTCAAGCGCATCGCACCAGAGGTCGGCTACGCGAGTGAGGCGGCGTTGTCGCGCGCGTTCAAGGCGCATACCGGGCAATCGCCGCGGGCCTGGAAGGCGACCCTCCGCTAGACAGTCAGACCGCCCATTCCAGATCGGTGGTGAACATGATGGTCAGCCACCGGTCCGGCGATTCTTCGCCCAGCGCGTCGCCTATCTCATCGCGCAGGCGGTCCCACTCGGCCAGCGCGCGGGGCGGATCATCGGCACGCACCACGAAGAACAGCTCGATCTGCTGGCCGCGACCTACCTGTGCCACGTAGCTGCGGTATTCGATGAATCCATGCCGCGCGACCGCCTCGCGGGCAACGGTGTCCACATGCGCCTGCAGGTCCGGTGGCGCAACCAGCAGGATGCCCTCCAGGGCGCGGCGCACGGTGCCCAGCGGCGCCACCATCACGAACAGGCACACCAGCGCCAGGATGCCTGGATCGATGTAAGGACCTATCCACGACAATGGCGTGTCACGCACCAGCGCGCCGCCGACGAACGCCAGCAGGTAGCAGGCTGACAGGCTGGCGGCGATGATCCAGTTCTTCGCATCCAGCGCGATGAAATCCGAGTGTATGCGCCGGTTGGCCCTCAGCACGAACACGGCCAGTCCCGCTTCGGCAATCAGCGAAAGGGCCGCGAAGAGGATCGCCGGGCCCAGCGCGATCAGCCTTCCACCCGATGTCAGGGCATCCACTGCGTTGACGAACGCATACAGCGCCGCGCCGATCATCAACGCTCCGCTTACCCCGAGCACGATCGGCTCCATGTGCCAGAAGCCCATGGAAAAGCGCTGGTTGAGGCGCGACTGCAGCGCATCGGTCTGGGTGGACTGGGCGATGAGGCGCGCCACCAGCAGTGACAGCCAGGTCATCACCACGTCGATCATTCCGTAGATGCCGTCGAAGATGATCAGTGACGAGTTGGCGAACAGCCCGAACACCACCGCCACCAGTGCCAGTAACAGTGTTCCGGCGATCGACAGGCGTAGTACGCCCTGCTCTGTGGTGGCATCGAAGAAAGGGGGATGAGTGGACGACATAGGACCTGCGCAAGTCGTTTCGGCTGATTGTAGAGCCAGGAGAATGTCGAAATATCAATTCACTCCACCAAGGCGCGCATATGCAGGGCGGTAGGCGATCTGATGCCAGACCTGTCAGATATTTCTGTAAATGCGATAACTTGAAACGGATACACGGCGCAAACCGCGCGTCATCTCGATGATCGGGGTGTCGCGCGTCGCGGCTTGGACATGAAGGAATGAAAAAATGACCAGGACCCCTGTGTCGCGCCTGATCGGCTGTATCCTGCTGATTGTCTGGGTTGTGTTCCCGGCGGCGGCCGAACGGCCTGCGGACCCCTCGGTGACGGTACGAACGGTAACCCGCTACGTGGCGGATTCGCCTGAAGCAGCGTCGATTGCCGCATGGATCGATCGCGTGCCCGGGGCCGACAAGCGTACGAATCCGCTTGGGACGCTCAGGGTGATCCGTGTGCGGAGCGTTTCTGGAGAGGTATCCACTGCAGGTGGGCCGCCCGTTCCGCTGCCGGCGAACGGGGTACCCGGAGAAACCATCACCATCAGCAACACGCTGCCAGGCGGGATTGTTGAATCGTGGACCTTCGAATGGGTCGGTACCGGTGGCGGAGGGGGCTGGAAGCAGACGCACTACGAGTCCCATGCGCCGGTTACGCAGCCGGATAGACCCAACGAGCTCTGAGCAGAGCGACGCAGCTCATCGTGGGACGGCGGCGCGGCCATCGCCACCGCCGTGCCAAGCGTTCAGTTGCAGGGTGTAAACTGTTGATCCTGTTGGCATTGCCAGCACTTCCTTTCGTGTCCGCCGTCGATGACCCAGCCTGCCTCCGCCGCGTCCCGTTACGCCGATTCCCTGCGCCTGTCCGTCGCCCCCATGATGGATTGGACGGACCGCCATTGCCGCGTGTTCCATCGCCTGCTTGCGCCCGGCGCGCGGCTCTATACCGAAATGGTGCACGCCAATGCCGTGATCCATGGCGACCGCGAGCGCCTGCTCGGCTTCGATGCGGTGGAACAGCCGCTGGCCCTGCAGCTGGGCGGCAGCGATCCGGCCCTGCTGGCACAGGCGGCGCGCATCGCCCAGGACTGGGGCTATGACGAAGTGAACCTCAACTGCGGCTGTCCATCCGACCGCGTGCAGGCCGGTCGTTTCGGTGCCTGCCTGATGCGCGAACCGGAACTGGTGGGCGCGTGCGTGGAGGCGATGGTGGCCGCGGTTGATGTCCCGGTGACGGTCAAATGCCGCCTGGGCGTGGATGATGACGAGGATTACGCTGCATTTGCCGCGTTCGTCGATCGCCAGGTGGACGCAGGCGCGGCGATGGTGGTGGTGCATGCCCGAAATGCTTGGCTGAAGGGGCTTTCCCCGAAGGAGAACCGCGAAGTTCCACCATTGCGTTACGACTGGGCATATCGCCTGAAGAAGGAGCGCCCGGATCTGCCAGTGGTGCTCAATGGCGGCTTGGCCAGCGTGGAGGCCGTACTGGCCCAGCATGACAAGGTGGACGGGGTGATGCTGGGGCGTGCCGCGTACCACGATCCCTATCTGCTGCACCAACTGGAAGCGGCGCAGGCAGGTACACCGCTGGTGGCGCGCCAGGACCTGCTGCGTGCCCTGCGTCCCTACGTGGAATCGCAACTGGCGGGCGGCATGGCACTGAAGCACATCACCCGCCACATTCTGGGACTGTTCCACGGCCAGCCGGGGGGGCGCGCCTTCCGGCAGATACTCAGTGAAGGTGCGCATCGGCCGGGCGCGGACTGGGCACTTGTGGAAACAGCGCTGGCCGCAACTGAACGGCGCAGCGCGGACGCCTTCGCCTGATCAGCGCGCAATGCCTTGGCGCATGGGGGTTTTACCCGTACTATGTTCACCTAGATGAACAACTCGGGTTTCCTGCCCGGAAAGTTCAGATCGGATTCACTGCCAAACGCCGAAATTTGCAAAAGAAATGTAAAGACCCGGGCCCGCTCCGCGGACGCGGACTTCACGACTTTTGAACGAATTGCCGACCTCGGCTAGGATCGCAACGATGTTCTCCCGTCTTTTCCCCCGCCCCGCTGTCTTCGCCGCCGCCGTGGCGCTGTCGGCGTTGCTGCCGGTGTCGATTGCCTGGGCGCAGCAGCCGCCGATGCAGGGCCAGCCCCCGCACTCTCCGCAGATGCAGGAGCGGGGAGGAATGGTGGCGCAGGCAGGACCGCGCGAAGCCGAGCGTTCATTGTCCGATGCAGTGCGCCGGGTGCAGCGCACCACCGGTGGGCACATCCTGGGGGCCGAGCGTGTGCCCTTCGACGGTCGCGATATCAACCGGGTGAAATACATGGATGAGCGTGGCCGGGTCCGTTACATGGACGATCCCGTGCAGCAGCGTTCACAGCCCCGCACGCCCCGATCGGATATCTCATCACTACGCGGCGATAACCCCTGAACAGGGATCATTGCTGCAATACACCCGCTAATCCACCGGCCCGAGGGCCGACCCCAGCACACTAGGGAGAGTTCATGCGTATCCTTCTGGTCGAAGACGAAGCCCCGCTGCGTGAGACCCTGGCAGCCCGGCTCAAGCGCGAAGGCTTTGCCGTCGATGCTGCGCAGGACGGCGAGGAAGGTCTATACATGGGCCGCGAAGTGCCATTCGATGTCGGCATCATCGATCTGGGTCTGCCGAAGATGTCCGGCATGGAACTGATCAAGGCGCTGCGCGATGAGGGCAAGAAGTTCCCCGTGCTTATCCTCACCGCCCGTTCCAGCTGGCAGGACAAGGTGGAAGGGCTGAAGCAGGGGGCCGACGATTACCTGGTCAAGCCGTTCCATGTCGAAGAGCTGCTGGCCCGCGTCAACGCGCTGCTGCGCCGCGCCGCTGGCTGGAGCAAGCCGACCCTGGAATGTGGCCCGGTGGCCCTGGACCTGGCGGCGCAGACGGTCAGCGTGGCCGGCAGCAACGTGGATCTCACCAGCTACGAGTACAAGGTGCTGGAATACCTGATGATGCATGCCGGTGAACTGGTCTCCAAGGCCGATCTCACCGAACACATCTACCAGCAGGATTTCGACCGTGATTCGAACGTGCTGGAAGTGTTCATCGGCCGGCTGCGCAAGAAGCTGGATGCGGACGGCGAGCTGAAGCCGATCGAAACCGTGCGTGGCCGCGGTTACCGCTTCGCGATTCCGCGCAACGAAGGCTGAGCCCGCTGCGGGCAAGACCATGATGTCCGGCCGTCTGTGGTTTTTTCGACGCTGGCGGCCGCGTTCCCTGCAGGCTCGCCAGCTGCTGGCAGCGTCGGTGGGCCTGGTGGCCTTCCTGGCGCTGGCCGGCTATGCGCTGGATGCGGCCTTCGCTGATACCGCGCGTGCCAACCTGCGCGAACGCCTGAAGAACTACGCCACCGCGTATGCGGCCGGCATCGACTTCACCCGCGACCGGTCGCTGTATATCCGCGAACAGCAGCCCGACCCGCGTTTCGACGTGCCCGGCAGTGGCCTGTACCTGCAGGTGGTGATGCCCGGTGGCAAGGGCAATTCGATGTCCGCCGAAGGCCCCATGCTGCCCACGGTGGGCGGGGGATTGCTGGCGCCACGGCAGGAAGTCTTCGAGGGCCCGCTGCCGATGATCCAGATCGATGGCAGCGAAGGTTCGGTGTACCGCTATGGCCTGGGCCTGGTGTGGGATGCCGATGCGGATCCGGCCACCGAGTTTCCGTACACCATCTACGTGATGGAAGATTCGCGCGCGCTGGGCGCGCAGCTGCGCGTATTCCGGGGACGCGTCTGGTTCTATCTGGGCGGCATCGGCCTGATCCTGCTGCTGCTGCAGACAGTCATCCTGCAGTGGAGCCTGCGCCCCATGCGCCGGGTGATCACCGAGCTGACCAAGGTGCAGCGCGGCGAGAGCGAGCGCATGAGTGAACGCCACCCCCGCGAGCTGGAGCCGTTGACCAACAGCATCAATGCCTTCATCGAAAGCGAGCGCGAAAACCTGGAGCGGCAGCGCAACACGCTGGCCGATCTGGCGCACAGCCTGAAAACGCCGATCGCCGTGCTGCGCACGCAGCTGGACAGCAGCTCCGATGATGTGGCGCTGCGCGAGGAACTGGACGTGCAGCTGCAGCGCATGAACAATCTGGTGTCGTATCAGCTGGCACGCGCCGCATCGTCGGGCCACAAGCTGTTTTCCGCACCGCTGCCCATCGAATCCAATGCCGAGGAGATCGTTCGCGGGCTGGAGAAGGTATACGCCGCGAAGGGGGTGCTCTGCGAATTCGATATCGACGAGACAGCGCGCTTCCACGGTGAACCGGGTGATCTGCAGGAGTTGCTGGGCAATCTGCTGGAAAACGCCTTCAAATGGGCCGGCCACCGCGTGCTGCTCACCGCCCAGCCGCTGACCGCACCGAATGCGCGGCGTCCGGGCCTGCTGCTGGCGGTGGATGATGATGGCCCGGGCATCGCGCCTGAAGACATTGCCAAGGTGCTGCAGCGTGGTGTGCGTGGCGATGAGCGCGTGCAGGGCCACGGTATCGGCCTGTCCATCGTGCAGGACATGATCAAGGATTACCGCGGCGAACTGCAGGTGGCCCGTTCGCCCGAACTGGGGGGCGCCCGTTTCGAAGTGCGCCTGCCGCCGGGACCTTGAACCCCGCGCACGGCGGCGGTAGATGCATCAACCCGTGAGCGACGGCGGTTCCCCGTAGAACCGCCGCAGATGCGCTGCCACCCCGGGCATGGCTTGCGCCAGCACATCGGGTGCGGAGAAATGGTATTCGCTGACCACCGCGAAGAACTCTTCCGGTGCTTCGGCCGCGTAGGGGTCGACACGTGTCTCTTCGCCGGCGTCCACCTGCAGACAGAACCCATCGAAGGCCTGCTGGAAATCACGTGCCCACTCGCGCTGCCACTCGCGGTGCAAGGGTGGGGTGCCGTCCATCGCGCCATCCAGCGCATCGATCTTGTGCGCCATCTCGTGCACGGCCACGCAGTAGCCATCGAAAGGTGCCTGCAGGTCGGCCTGGATATCGGCCCAGGAAAGGATCAACGGGCCGCTGTCCCAGCTCTCGCCGATCAGCTCGTCCTCCCACTCATGCAGTACGCCGGCCGCATCCATGTGGCTGCGCTGCACCCGGAAGGCATCTGGATACACGATCACCTGCGACCATCCGCGCAGGCCGGCATCGCCCACCGCCAGCAGTGGCAGGCAGCACAACGCCGCCAGCAGCACCCTGTCCTGGTCGTCCAGCACCAGTCCGCCAACCGGGCTGACGGTCTTCTCGTGCAGGAAACGTTCGCCCAGCGCACGAAGCTCCGTCTGCTGTTCCGCCGACAGCGCACGTACCCAAGGCGCGCGCTGGCATGCGTGCCGCCACAGGGCATCGGGGATCGAGTGGGGCGCAGGCCGCAGCCAGCGCAACAGCGTTTGGATCAGCGGAACATTCCCGGCAGGAAGCTGTGCCACTTCGGCGCACGCAGGCGCTGCAGCACGTCATCGTCACCGCCGCCCCCGCTGGTGGAAGCCGGGGCGGGCGCGGGCTTGGGCGACGTGGGCAAGGCTGCAGCGGCGCCGCGGGCGCTGGGTGGACGCTCGGCATCCGGTGTCGAATACACGCAGTCACCTCGGCCCTCGCTGGCCATTGCAGCAGCTGCATTGGCGGAAAGCGGGACGGTCAACAGGATCAGGCAATGGGCAAGACAGCGCATCGACGACATCCAGGCCAAGGGCGGTGAGTTCCCGATTCTAGCCCGAATGTCGGCCGGGATTGGAAGCCCGGCCGGGCAGCCGCGGGCGGGTTGTCGCATAATTTCGCCTGTTAACCTGACGGAAGCTGCCGTGGACGACCGCCAACTGCTGGCCAAACTGGCCGCCGGACCTCTGTCCGGAGACGTCCTGGCGCAGGAGCTCGGGCAGACCCGGGCCGCTATATGGAAGCGTATTCAAGGACTTAGAAACGCCGGCGTGGCGATAGAAGGGCGTGCCGGCGGCGGCTACACCCTGTGCCAACCGCTGGATCTTCTGGATCCGGTGGCCATCCGGGCAGGGCTGGCACCGGAGGCAGCGAAGGGGCTGGATTCCCTGCAACTGGCGTGGAGCACCGCTTCGACCAACAGTGAATTGCTGCGCTGCAGCGCGCCTGCGCGCGGGTGTCAGGTGCTGCTGGCAGAACGGCAGACCGGTGGTCGGGGACGTCGCGGCCGTGAATGGACCTCGCCTTTGGCCGCCCATGTGTACCTGTCGGTGCTGCGCGGTTTTGCCGGCGGGCTGGCGCAGCTGGGCGGGCTCAGCCTGGTGGCCGGCGTGGCGGTTGCCGAAGCATTGCACGGGCTTGGGCTGACCCAGGTACAACTGAAGTGGCCCAATGATCTGGTGGTGGACGGCTACAAGCTGGGCGGCCTGCTGGTGGAAGGTGGCGGCGAGTTCGCAGGTCCCGCACGCGCGGTGATCGGTATCGGCGTCAACGTGCATATGCCGGACGCGTCCGCCGCGCGGGTGGATCAGCCATGGACGGACGTGGACCGGGTGGCGGGCCAGGCGATGCAGCGCAGCGCGGTAGTGGCCGCCGTGCTCTCCCACCTGCTGCCGGCACTGGAAGAATTCGAAGGCAGTGGATTTGCCCCGTTCCTGCCGCGTTACGCAGCGCTGGACAGCCTGTCCGGCCGCGCGGTCCGGGTGCAGCAGGGCGATGCCTGGCAGGATGGGCAGGCGCTGGGACTGGCGGAGGATGGCGCGCTGCGCGTGCGCATCGGCAGCCACGAGCAGCTGGTGCACGCAGGCGAAGTCAGCGTGAGGCCGCGATGAGTGATTGGCTGTTCGACCTTGGCAACTCGCGCTTCAAATACGCGCCGCTCAATGGCGACCGCGCCGGTGAGGTGCAGGCCTGGGCGCACGGTGCCGAAGACCTGCGTGGCGAAGCGCTGCGGGCGCTGCCGCAGGGGCGCACCGCCTACGTGGCCAGCGTGGCGGCCCCCGGCCTTACCGCCACCATGCTGGAGATCCTGCGCATGCGCTTCCAGCACGTGCACGTGGCGCGCACCGAGGCGCGCCTGGCAGGGGTGAGCATCGCCTACGCGGCGCCGGAGCGCTTCGGCGTGGATCGTTTCCTTGCCTTGCTGGCGGCCGCGCGTGACCGGCGGCACGTGCTGGTGGCGGGAGTGGGCACGGCCTTGACCATCGACCTGCTGGATGCTGGCGGTCTGCATCACGGCGGCCGCATTGCCGCCTCGCCGACCACCATGCGCGAAGCGCTGCATGCCCGCGCCGTGCAGTTGCCACCCGGCGGTGGCGCCTATGTGGAGTTCGCCAGCGACACCGTCGATGCGCTCGCTTCGGGGTGTGATGGAGCGGCAATCGCGCTCATCGAACACAGCCGCCGGCATGCCGAGCAGCGCCTGCAGGCGCCGGTAACCCTGTTGCTGCATGGCGGTGGCGCTCCAGCCCTGCTGCCGTGGCTGCCATCCGATACCGGGCACCAGCCGCTGCTGGTGCTGGATGGGCTGGCACGCTGGGCGGTGCATCTGCCGGCCGCGACGGGCTAGGATTCCACGATGCTTACCCGCGCCCTGCTTGTCGTGCTTGTTCTGCTCAATCTGAGCGTTGCCCTGTGGTGGATGCTGCGCGGGGATGTCGTGCTGCCGGAGGTGAAGCCGCCCTCCGGCGTGGCGACGCTGCAGTTGCTGGCGGCAGACGAGCCGCTGCCGGCCACCGATGCGGCGCGAGGTACCGCGCCACTGGAAGACGCGGATGATGTGGCGAAGGAAGCCACCACGCCGCCGCCTGCTGCAGTGGAAACTGCCGCACCATCGCCGTCGCCGTCGGCCGATGCAGGGGCTGGATCGGATTCATCGCCGCCGCGAGCCGTTGCTTTGGCAACCTCCGAAGCGCCGCATTGCGTCGCGCTGGGTCCCTTCCCGGACCAGGCCGCGGCGCAGACTGCGCAGGTACGGCTGGGCGAGGCCTTGGGCAGGGCGCGTCTGCAGCAGCAGTCGTCGCCGTCGTCGACGGCGCGCTACCGGGTGATGCTGCCGCCGGCGGCATCGCGTGAGGAGGCGCAGGCCACGGTGCAGCGGATTGTCGCGGCCGGCCTGGGCGACTACTACATCATCGCCCAGGGACCAAAGGCCAACGCCATTGCGCTGGGCCAGTACCGCAACCGTGAAGGGGCCGAACGGCGTCTTCAGGCGCTGCGTTCGGCGGGCTTCCAGGCCCGTCTGCAGGGCAGCGATGCCGCCGCGACATGGTGGCTGCAGGGCGCGCTGGGAGCCGGGCAGACGGCTGACGGTGTACGCCGTCGCAGCGGTGCAGCACAACAGCGCTCGCTGGAATGCGCACGCCTGCGGTAGAATCCCCTCGCCCGGCGGGCTCAGCGCCGATGTACGTCCATGCCGCTTTAGCTCAGTTGGTAGAGCAACTGTCTTGTAAACAGTAGGTCATCCGTTCGATTCGGATAAGCGGCACCACTCTTCGGCCAACACACGCGGCATCAGTCGACGGGATGGGGTACCGTGACGGGGCATCGCGATCCTGGCAACGGGACCTCGACCATGGCCGCCGGGCTCAGCACGACCGCCGTCGTGCTGTCGCGCGGGTTGCCACAGACCACCCCGTTCTTGAGGCCCGAAGCGAACTGCACCGTGTGGACGCCGGCGTAGTCCCTGCAACCGCCCGTTTCAATCCGGTAAGAACCGTTTCCGCCACTCTCGCCAGCCTGTTGCACCGCCGCGAGTGCCGGTCCCTGCCACTGGATAGACTGATGGCTTTCGTCATGCCAGAGGTTTCCATGTCCCATCTTCCTGTCTCGCTGATCGGCGTGCCTACCGACATCGGCGCGGGCCATCGTGGTGCTCGCCTCGGTCCGGAAGCACTGCGCATCGCCGGCCTGGGCGAGGCGCTGACCGCCCGTGGCGTGGACGTGCGCGACCTGGGAAATCTGGCAGGTCCCCGTAACCCGTGGACTGCGCCGGTGGAGGGCTATCGGCATCTGGCCGAGGTGGTGGAGTGGAACCGGCTGTTGATGGAAGCCAGCCTGGCCGAGCTGCAGGCTGGCCGCATGCCGATCATGCTGGGTGGCGACCACTGCCTGGGTATCGGCTCCATCGCAGCGGTATCGCGCTGGTGCCGCCAGCAGGGCAAGGACCTGCGTGTGCTGTGGCTGGATGCGCATTCGGATTTCAACACCAGCGAAGTGACGCCATCGGGCAACGTGCATGGCATGCCGGTGGCCTGTCTGTGTGGACTGGGGCCGGACGCGCTGACCCGCTTGGGCGGCGATACGCCGGCGCTGCAGCCTTCCCAGGTGCGCCAGATCGGCATCCGCTCGGTGGACCCGGAAGAAAAACGGCTGATCAAGGCGCACCGGGTAGACGTATATGACATGCGCTACATCGACGAGGCCGGCATGAAGCGCACCATGGAGGCGGCACTGGAAGGGCTGGGGCCTGATACCCATCTGCACGTCAGCTTCGACGTGGATTTTCTGGACCCGAGCATCGCGCCGGGGGTGGGCACCACCGTGCCCGGCGGCGTGAACTACCGCGAAGCGCAGCTGGTGATGGAAATGATCGCCGACAGTGGGCGCATGGGATCTCTGGATATCGTGGAGCTCAACCCGCTTCTGGACAACCGCAATGCCACCGCGGAACTGGCGGTGGACCTGGTGGAAAGCCTGTTCGGAAAGTCCACGCTGATGCGCGACTGAGTGCAGGAACTGCCGTGCTCGTGCCGACCATGAACAGGAGCATTGTGCATTCACGCCCGCTCCACGCCGTCCGCGCCAGATTGCACTCCACGCGGCACGTTCCGTTGTCCGGGACACCGTGATCCACCAAGGAGAAGACGATGAAGCGCATCATTTCCGTATTGCTGCTGGCGCTGTGTACCGCTGGCTCGCTGACCGCCTGCAATACCGTTGCCGGTGCCGGTAGGGACATGCAGGGAGCAGGCGAGGCGGTGCATGACACCGCGCAGGACTGCAAGAACGGCAAGTGCTGATCAACGGCTTTTCCGCCGTCTGTACCGCAGTCGCGGTGATGTTTTAAATCAACCAGGAGAAACCCATGAAGCGTGCTATTGCCCTGATGCTGTTGTCGATGTTCTCGGTCGCCATGCTGGCCGGCTGCAATACCGTTGCCGGTGCCGGCAAGGATGTGCAGGGCGCAGGCGAAAAGGTCGAAGACGCCGCACGCCGCAACTGATCGCGCTGCTGCATCGAAAAAAGGCCGGGGATTCCCGGCCTTTTTTCGTTTCAGGGACGCGTCCCGAAGGACTGAGGAAAGCGCGTCCGAGTATAGGTGACTGCTCCCGTTCAACCAGGTGAGGGGCAGTTTCATTTCTGGTTGACTGCCTATCAACAAGCTCTGCGAGAAGATAGTTGCACGGTAACTCCACCGTCGAAGTCACCAACGAGGCAGACCATGAACGAAGATATCATCAAGGGTATGTGGAAGCAGCTGATGGGCAAGACGAAGGCGAAGTGGGGAGATCTGACCGACGACGAACTTGACGTCGCAGAGGGTAATAAGGACTACCTGGTCGGCAAGGTGCAGCAACGCTATGGCATTGCAAAGGACGAGGCGCAGAAGCAGGTAGATGCCTATGAGGTGTCTCTCCGAAAGGACTACCCTGACTTCAAGTGATTGCTCCGGCGAACACAGGACAAGTAAACGACAACGGGCCCGAGTGGCCCGTTGTCGTTTCCGGTGGGGCCGAGGGCTGCCGCTGCATTGCGCAACCCGTGGCGTGGCAAGGGTAAACTGGCGGCCATCGCCGCCGTTTTTCCGTAGAAAAGTCATGACCACCCGAGTCCTTACCGGCATCACCCCTTCCGGCACCCCGCATCTGGGCAACTACGTCGGTGCCATCCGACCGGCTGTTGCCGCCAGCCGTGCCACCGGCATCGAAAGCTTCTTTTTCCTGGCCGACCTGCACAGCCTGATCAAGGCGCAGGAGCCGGAGCGTACCCAGCGTTCCACCCTGGAAATCGCCGCCAGCTGGCTGGCGTGTGGCCTGGACCCGGAGCAGGTGTGGTTCTACCGGCAGAGTGACATCCCGGAAACCACCGAGCTGATGTGGTTCCTGACCGTGGTGGCCGGCAAGGGCCTGCTCAACCGCGCCCATGCCTACAAGGCAGCCATGGAGAAGAACGAGGCCGATGGACTGGACCCGGATGCCGGGGTCAGCGCCGGGCTGTTCATGTATCCAGTGCTGATGGCCGCGGACATCCTGATCTTCAAGGCCAACCGGGTTCCGGTAGGTCGCGACCAGATCCAGCATATCGAGATGGCGCGCGACTTCGCACAGCGCTTCAACCATGTTTACGGCAAGGAGTATTTCCCTTTGCCGGAAGCGGCGATCGACGAACAGGTGGCTACCTTGGCCGGCCTGGACGGCCGCAAGATGAGCAAGAGTTACGGCAACACGATCCCGTTGTTTGCCCCGCGCGATGAACTGAAGCGGCTGGTGTTCTCCATCCTCACCGACTCGCGTGCGCCGGGCGAACCGAAGGACACCGAAGGGTCTGCGTTGTTCCAGATGTACCAGGCCTTTGCCACGCCGGAGCAGACGGCCGCATTTGCACGGGCCTTCGGCGACGGTATCGGCTGGGGCGAGGCCAAGCAGCAGCTGTTCGAGCGTATCGACGAGGAGCTGGCACCGCTGCGCGCCCGCTACGAGGCCCTGATGGCCGAACCGGAGAAGATCGAAGCGCTGCTGCGTCGCCGCGGCCAGCAGCTGCGCGAGCAGTTCGCCGTGCCGCTGCTGAAGGAACTGCGCCATGCGGTCGGCCTGCGGGACCTGGCTGATGTGCCGCAGGTAGCGTCGGCGGCACCGGTACGTGCCGTGCTGCCGACATTCAAGCAGTATCGCGAAAAGGACGGTCGCTTCTACTTCAAGCTCAACGACGGCGATGGCGCGCTGCTGATCCAGAGCGGTGGTTTCGATTCGCCTCGCGATGCTGGCCAGTTGATCGCGGTGCTCAAGCAGGCCGAGCAGGACGATGCACTACAGAGCGAACTGTTCACGCTGCAGGCTGATGTGGATGCCGTGCTGGCAGCGTTGGCGGCATTGCGCGAAGACGCCTGACAGCCTTTGTAGTGCCGGCTGCTGGCCGGCAGGAATCCGGTGTCGTACGGAAAGCCCGGCAAGCTGCGCGGCCGCCGCGACCAACGGTCGGGCGCCACCGGTGCCATGGTGGCCCCGCTGCCGGGCCGGTGGACGCATGGCATGATGTCGGCGCGCTGCCGGCGCGCTGACAAGGATCTCCGTGATGGCCTGGTTGTCGCTGCTGCTGTTCCTGCCGTGGTTCGTGTTGTTGTCCAGCCTGTTCTGGTGGTATCCACGCCAGCCGCGCACATCGCGCAGGCGCCTGTTCGATGCCGCCACCCTGGTGCTGGCGCTGCTGCTGAGCGTGCTGGCCATGCACTGGGGATTCCGCATCGGCACCGCGCAGGCGGGCGCAGGGCCCATATGGCCACAGGTGCTGGCCGTGCTGTATGCCTACGGGGCCTTCCTTGCCGTGCTGGCCGCTGCCTTGCTGGCCCGACCGCGTTGGCTGCATGCCGGTGCTGCGACCAAAGACGGATCGAACCGGCAGCCACCGCGCGTCTAACATGGCGGTTGTTACCTGAGCCAGGAAGACGCGATGTCGCTCGACCCCAGCATCCACCTCATCGATACCGGCTTCCAGCGCCCTGATTTCGACGCGGCCTACCTGGTGGTCGAGAAGGGCCGGGCCGCCTTCATCGATTGCGGCACCGGCCTGGCCGTGCCGGCCATGCTGCGGGCGCTGGAAACGGCCGGGCTGACGGTGGACGCCGTGGACTGGCTGTTGCTCACCCATGTACATCTGGACCATGCCGGTGGCGCCGGGCTTTTGATGCAACAACTGCCCAACGCCCGCGCCGTGCTGCACCCGCGTGGCGCCCCGCACATGATCGATCCCACACGCCTGATCGCCGGTGCTACCGCGGTGTATGGCGAGGAGGAGATCGCACGCAGTTACGGCCGCATCGAGCCGGTTCCTGCTGAACGCGTGGTGGTCGCCGAGGATGGTCATCGCATCGATCTGGCCGGCCGCGAACTCCTGCTGCTGCATACGCCAGGCCACGCCCTGCATCACTACTGCGTGTGGGACGCACGCAGCCGCAGCTGGTTCACCGGCGACACCTTCGGACTGTCCTACCGCGAGCTGGACAGCGCACAGGGTGCCTTGGTCATCCCCACGTCCTCGCCGGTGCAGTTCGATCCCGAGCCGCTGAAGGAGTCCATCCGTCGCATGCTCGCTTTCGAACCGTTGGGCATGTACCTGACCCACTATGGGCGTGTGGAACAGGTGCCGAAGCTGGCCCAGGACCTCATCGAACAGATCGACGCGATGGTGGCGATCGGGCGCCAGTGCGACGGCCAGCCGGACCGCCACCGCTGCCTGCTGGCCTCGCTGCGCGCGCTGTGCCTGGAGCGCGCGCAGGCCCATGGCTGCGCCCTGGACCAGGAAACGGTGGCACGCGTGCTGGAGATGGACATCGAGCTCAACGCCCAGGGCCTTGCCTGCTGGCTGGATCGTGCGCGGCGCTGAGCGCGTTATCGTTCTGCCGCGTTACACTCACGGGTCTGTCATTTCCGCCTGGTGAAGCCGTGAACCCGATGCGTGTGTTGCTGCTGTCCTCCTGCCTGTTCGTCGGAGGCCTGGCCCATGCAGCCAACGATCTTCCGGGGGGCGGCATCGATCCTCAGGCCCTGTCGCGACACGTGCGCGTGCTCGCCTCCGACGCGTTCGAAGGCCGTGCGCCGGCCACCCGTGGCGAAGAGCGCACCGTGGAGTATCTGATCGAACAGTTTCGCAGCTATGGCCTGCAACCCGGCGGAACCGATGGGGGCTGGGTGCAGCCGGTACCGCTGGTGCGTGCGCAGCTGGATGGCGCCGCAACGGCAACCCTTTCGCTGAAGGGCGGCAAGCGTGCCCTGGTCAACGGCGAGGATGTCACCCTGCAGAGCCTGCAGCCGCGCGAGAGCATCCGCATCGAGGATGCGCCGCTGGTGTTCGTTGGCTATGGCATCGATGCGCCGGAGCGCGGCTGGAACGACTACAAGGACGTGGACCTGCACGGCAGGATCGCCGTGGTGCTGATCAACGATGCCGACTTCGAGGCCGATGCACCCGGTGCCTTCGATGGCAGGGCAGTGACGTACTACGGCCGCTGGACCTACAAGTTCGAGGAGGCGGCGCGACGCGGCGCAGCCGGCGTGCTGATCGTGCATGAAACCGCGCCGGCCGCCTATGGCTGGGCCACGGTGAAGAGTTCCGGTACCTCGCCGCTGTTCGACATCCAGCGTGACCACGACGAGGCGATGGCGCAGCACACGCCGCTGCGTGGCTGGATGCAGCGTTCGCTGGCCGAAGCGATCTTCGCCGATGCCGGCCTGGATTTCGATGCCGAGAAGCGCAAGGCGATGCTGGCCGATTTCCAGCCGGTGGTGCTGGACAACGCCACGCTGAGCGCCGCATTCAAGGTCAAGCGCGAAGAGGTGGTTACCCATAACGTGGTGGCGAAGCTGCCCGGCGGCGCGCATGCCGACGAAGCGGTGATCTTCTCCGCGCATTGGGACGCCTTCGGTATCGGTCAGCCCGATGCCAGCGGCGATCGCATCCGTCGCGGCGCCATCGACAACGCCACCGGCGTGGCCACGGTGCTGGAACTGGGCCGGGTATTCGCCGCCGGTCCGCAACCGCAGCGCACGCTGTATTTCGTCGCGCTTACCGCCGAGGAAAAGGGTCTGCTGGGCGCCAGCTACTATGCCGCCCACCCGCTGGCGCCGCTGGACAAGACCGCAGCGGTATTGAACATCGAAATGTTCAGCCCCGATGGCGCGACCCGCGACATTGCCTCGTGGGGCAAGGGACGGGTGTCGCTGGAAGGCGACCTGGAGCGCGTGGCCAGGGCACGTGGACGCAGCTACAGTCCGGATCCGAGCCTGGAAGCCGGCTTCTTTTACCGTGCCGACCACTTCGCATTCGCCCGGCTGGGCGTGCCGGCGATCACCATCGGTCCCGGGCTGGACAAGCGCGATGGGGGTGTGGCCGCCGGCCGTGCCCTGCGTGACCGCTATTTCGCCGAGTGCTACCACCAGCCCTGCGACGCCTGGACGCCGGCCTGGGATCCGGCAGGTCATGCCGCCGACACGCTGCTGGTCTACGACCTGGGCGTGGAGCTGGCCAACAGCCGCAGCTGGCCGCATTGGCAGGAAGGCTCCGAGTTCCGCAAGGCCCGCGAAGCGAGCGAGGCCGCGCGCCGCTGACGCGAGCCCGGTAACGCCGGCTACTGGCTGGCTGCATCCATCAAAAACAGCATGCCGCGGCCGTGGCTGCCTGCCGCGCCCGCAAACCCCTAGAATCTCCCTTCTCCCGCATGTTGGTGGCCCATGGCCGTCGTACCTGATTCCACCCCGTCCACGCCGCGCCGTGGTGCAGTGGTGCTCGCACTGCTGCTGGTGTACGTCGTCTGGGGGTCTACCTATCTGGGTATCTCCAAGGCGCTGCAGGCCGGCGTACTGCCGCTGACCACTGTCTCCGGCGCGCGGTTCATCGTTGCCGGCAGCCTGATGTATGCCGTGCTGCGGGTGTTCCGCAGGTTGCCCCGGCCCACCCTGCGGCAGTGGCGCAACCTGGCCATCATGGGCCTGACCATGCTGATGCTGGGCAACGGCATGGTGGTACTGGCCGAACGCGAGGTGTCCTCCGGACTTGCAGCCACGGCCGTGGCCTCGGTGCCGCTGTGGATGGCACTGTTTTCCGCCGTGCGTGGGCAACATGCCAGCCGCGGCGAATGGCTGGGCATTGCCATCGGCTTCCTTGGGGTGGTCTGGCTCAACGCAGGCAGCAGCCTTGTCGGCTCGCCGACCGGGCTGGTGCTGCTGCTGATTGCCCCCGTAGGCTGGGCCTTCGGTTCGGTGTGGGTGCGTGGCCAGGACCTGCCCGGCCCGTTCATGACAGCGGCCGGACAGATGATCTGCGGCGGTGTGCTGCTGGTGATCACCGGCCTGGCGGTGGGCGAACGGCCGACTTCGCTGCCCAGCCTTGATGGCCTGCTGGCGGTCGCGTATCTGTGCGTGTTCGGCTCCATCGTCGCCTTCACGGCCTACGTCTGGCTGCTGCACAACGTGCGACCGGCGCTTGCCGGCAGCTATGCCTACGTAAACCCGGTGATTGCGGTGCTGCTGGGCGCGCTGCTCAATGGCGAACGCTTCGGGTGGCCGGACATGCTGGCGATGGCGGTCATATTGGCCGGTGTGCTGGTACTCACCCTGGCGAGGGCGCGCCGATGAGCACGGTGACCTTGGCCGAACAGGAGCAGCGCCGCGGCCTGCTCGTCACCGCAGGCACCTTCGTGTTGTGGGGCCTGGTGCCGATGTACTGGCATCTGCTGCGCGAGGTGCCATCGTTCCAGATCATCGCCCACCGCATCATCTGGAGCACGGTGCTGGTGGTGGCCTGGCTGCTGCTGTCTGCGCGCCTGCAGTGGTGGAAGAAGATTGCCGCACAGCCGCGCGCGTTGCCCATCCTGGCGCTGTCCAGCCTGACCATCGCTTTCAACTGGGGCCTGTATATCTGGGCGGTGAATGCCGGCCACGTGATCGAAACCAGTCTCGGGTATTTCATCAATCCGCTGGTCAACGTGCTGCTGGGCGTGCTGGTGCTGAAGGAGCGGCTGCGTCGTGTGCAATGGCTGGCGGTGGCCTGCGCGGCATGCGGCGTGGCATGGTTGACCATCGACGCCGGCACGCCGCCGTGGATCGCCTTGGGCCTGGCTTGTTCGTTCGGGCTGTACGGGCTGCTCCGCAAGCTGGTATCGGTGGATCCGGTCGCTGGCCTGGGCGTGGAAAGCATGTACCTGGTGCTGCCCGCGCTGGCTTTCGCGCTGTGGAGCGAGAATGGCCATGGCGGTGGATTCTTCAGCGGCTGGGGCGTGGGCAACGATCTGCTGCTGGTCTTTGGTGGCGTGGTCACCGCCGTGCCGCTGATCGGCTTCGCCTACGGGGTGAAGCGCATCGCGCTGTCGCTGGTCGGCATCCTGCAGTACATCGCACCGAGCCTGCAGCTGCTGCTGGGCGTGTTCTTCTTCCACGAAGCCTTCGATGGTGGCAAAGCCATCGGCTTCATGGCGATCTGGATCGGCCTGGGATTGTTTGTGTATGACAGCCTGCACCGTGCGCGCCGTACGCCGGTTGTCGCGAAGAGCTAAGCCACTTTTTTGAAAGCTGAGGATTGCTGTAAGTAATTGACTGGCAGCTCCTGCCTTCGGGCGACACTTGGCGCCGCCATGCACCTGTCCTCCTTGTTTCTCACGTCCGCTTTGCTGCTTTCACCGGTGCTGCCGTTGCAGGCCCAGGGACGACTTCCTGACCCGATCGCCTATTCCTGCTACTTCTGCACGGACGACGAGATGGAGCAAGTGGCGATCGATCAGGGTGTGGGCGAGCACTATGTCTACGATGCCAATAGAGGCTTGCCTTACTTTCGCGACGGCAAGGGCATTTACGGGTATACAGTCAGCCTGCAGGGCGGCTTGATCCGCGCTGCGCGGTTTGAACCGGAACGCTGGCTGAAGACTCAGTACGGTGAGTTGATGTATGCGTCCCAAAACCAGCACGGCGCGCCAGAACATCGCATCTCCGGCGTCGATCTGCTCGCACCCGATGCACCTCATGGCAGATCTGCGGTATCCAGTTATCTCTGGGGACACCATACCTCGGCGCTCCATCCCCTGCACGCACGTGCGCGCCAGACGTTGCGCCGGTGGATCGACGCCAACGTCGACCTGGCATACATGCGCGCAGATCTCGAACATGGGCGGGTGCTGCAGTTCTCGTTCCAGGTGGGCGGACTGATGCCAACGCTCCTGAAGTTGACAATGGGAATATCCAACCGTGAAGGAATCTACTTCTACATGGACCGTGTGACACGGCAATGGGAATATCTGGGTGCAGAAAGCGCAGCGTCAATCGAAGAAAGCGCTGACGATTTCCCGGGCCCAACGGGTCTGCGGCAGTTTGAGCTCAGCCGTTCGAACAATGACCAGTCACGAATGGCCGGCTTCATGCAACGCGCACAGTGGGCAGGGGTACCTGTGCAAGGCCACTTCAGTGACCGCGCCTGGAACTATGTCGATTGCACCTATGTGTCAGGTAGTCCGGCCTGCACCATCAAGCAGACACGTTGAAGGAGCAGGCCGCCACGCTTCACCAGTGAAGCTTCAGTTCACACCTCCCGCAGCGCGGTGGTGATCGGCAGCCTTGCCGCGCGCAGGGCGGGGAACAACCCGCCCACCAGGCCGATGCCCAGCGCCCACTTCAGGCCGCTCCACAGCAGCTCGGGCGACACGTGGAACTTGAACACCACCGCGCTGAAGTTGCTGCCGATAGTGGATACGCTGTAACCGTTGAATACCAGCCAGGCGATCGCACACCCGATCACGCCGCCGACCAGCGCCAGCAGCATGGTTTCCAGCATCACCGCGGTCACCACCGGCAGCCCACGGAAGCCGAGCGCACGCATGGTGGCGATCTCGCGCGCCCGCGTGGCCACGGCGGCATACATGGTGTTCAGCGCACCGAACACCGCCCCGATGGCCATGATGGCGCCGATCACCTTGCCCAGGATGTTGATCAGCGTGGTCAGCCCGCCGCCCTGCTTGCCGTAGTAGACGCGCGTGGTTTCTACGTCCAGTTTCAGGCGCGGATCGTTGGCCACGGCGGCCTTGAACCGGTCGAATCCCGATGCGCCGTCGGTACGCACGCTGATCGACTGGAACGCGCTGCGCTGGTAGGTCGTGGCCAGGGTGTCGGCATCTGTCCAGAGTTCGGAATCGTGCGCGTCGCCGGACGCGAACACGCCCACCACCGTCCATTGCTGGTTGCCCAGGTTCAGCGTGTTGCCCACGTCCAGGCCACGGAACTGCCCCTTCGCCCCCTCGCCAACCACCATCTCGCGCTTGCCGGTGGCAAATGCACGGCCCTGCACGATGCGCACCTTGTCGTGCACGGCCCAGGCCATCTCGCCGACGCCGCGGAACTGCGCGTTGACATCGGTGCCATCCGATCGCGAGGTCAGGTTGACCACCTGCGACAGCTCCGGCGACAACAGGGCGCGTCCTTTGCCATCGCGCGTCACGCCCGGCAGCGTGGACAGCAGCGGCACCTGTTCGCGGGTGATCACCGAGTTGGTCTCCGCCTGCGAACCGCCGCGCAGCACGATGGCAGTGGTGTCATCGCCGGTGCTGTTGAGAGTTGCCTGGAAGCCTTCGCCCATCGCCAGCATCGCCACCAGCACACCGACCACGCCGGCGATGCCGACCACGATCACCGACGATGCACCCCAGCGCTGCGGCAGGCTGGCGATGCCGATGCGGGTGGCAGCCAGCGCCAACCTGCCGCTGCGGGTGAGTGCGAGCCACAGCGCCACGGCCACGGCGACGGCAGCCACGCCCATCCAGGGCAGCCAGACCCATACCGCCAGCCCGACGACCAGTACCAGCACCATCGCTGCGTTGCCCAGCCACTTCTTCATGACATTGTTCATCTGCAGGTTCTCCTCAGCGGCCAGCCAGTGCATCGACGATCTTCAACCGCTTGGCGCGCAGCGCCGGCAGCAGCCCGACCACGATGCCGATCAGCACGATCAGGCCGATTCCCACCAGCCACGTCGCCGCCGGTACATGGGGCGGGAGCAGGCCGCGTGTCTGCGGGGCCAGCGTCGGCAGCAGGATGGCCGCCAGCCCCATGCCGACCGCCCCGCCCAGGCCCACCAGCAGCACCGACTCCACCATCACCAGCGCCAGCACGGTGCGGTCCTGGAAGCCCAGTGTCTTCAGCGTGGCCAGCTCGGGAATGCGCTCGCGCACGGCCTGGGCCATGGTGTTGCCGGTCAGCAGCAGCAGGGTGAAGAACACCGCACCCATGATCGAAGTGACGATCATGCCGATGTCCGCGAACTGCTTGACGAAGGCCTGCTGGAACGCCGATTCGGTCTGGGTCTTGGTCTCGTGGTCGGAGTTGGCCGAGATCGCGTCGATGGCCTGTGCCACCCGCGAGGCATGGTCGGGATTGTCCAGCGTCACCGTGTACCAGCTGACCTGGTTCTTGATGTAATCGTTGGATTCGTCGAAGTATTTCCAGTTCATCACCAGCTGGCGTTCTTCGTTGGACGCGATGGTGCGGTCCTTGGAACGGAAGATGCCCACCAGCTCCAGCGGCCAGTCGTTGCTGCCCCCGCGCGGAAATATCGTTGCCTGCAGGGGGATCGTATCGCCGATCTTCCAGCCGAAGTCCTTGGCCAGCTGCTCGCCGACGATGGCGCCGGTACGCGTGTCCTGCCAGCGCTTGAGCTGGTCCGGCGGTACTTCCAGCTCGCGGTAGATGTCGAAATAGTTCGGCGCCACCGAGAAGTTCGGAAAGAAGTCCTTGGGATCGCGGTAGATGCCACCGAACCACATGCCGGAGGTGACATCGCGGACGCCTGCCACCTGGCGGATCTGCGCGTCCAGGCGGATCGGCAGCGACTGCGTGATCGACAGCCGCGAGGCGACGATCAGGCGGTTGGCGCCTTCCACGCTGCCGCCGGAGGTGAAGGCCACGCGTACCGAATCCAGCATGCCGAACAGCAGGAAGGCGGCCACCACCGACAACAGGGTCAGCAGGGTGCGGGTACGGCTGCGGAACAGCTGCGCCCAGACCAGTGAGAAGTATTTCATCGTGGTTCCCTCCGGCTCAGTGCGACAGGGGTGCGTCGGCCAGTTCGCCCTTGTCCAGATGCACCGTACGCGTGGCGTACTCGGCGGCCTTGGGATCGTGGGTAACCATGATGATGGTCTTGCCGTGTTCGCGGTTGAGCTGCTGCAGCAGCTGCAGGATCTCCTCGGCGGACTGACGGTCCAGGTCGCCGGTGGGCTCGTCGCAGATCAGGAAGGTGGGATCGGACACGATGGCACGGGCAATCGCCACGCGTTGCTGCTGGCCGCCGGAGAGCTCATTGGGACGATGCGTGCGGCGCTCGGCCAGACCGACCAGGGTGAGGGCGATCTCGGCGTTGCGCCGCCGCTGCGCCGCACCCAGATGGGTGAGCAGCAACGGCAGCTCCACGTTCTTCTGCGCGGTAAGCATGGGCATCAGGTTGTAGAACTGGAACACGAAGCCGACGTGGTGGCTGCGCCAGGTGGACAGCTGGCCGGCGCCCATCTGGTCGATGCGCTCGCCTTCGATGCTGATTTCGCCACCACTGGGGGAATCCAGTCCGCCGATCAGGTTCAGCAGGGTGGTCTTGCCGGAACCGGAAGGCCCCATGAGCGCGACGAAGTCGCCGCGCTCGATGTCCAGATCGATGCCGTGCAGGACCTTCACCTGCTCCGGCCCGCGCTGGTAGGTCTTGGTGATGTTGCGCAGTGACACCAGGGTCGACATTGTTTTTCTCCACGTTGTGTGCGACGGCGGCCGCTGTCCGTCAATGCCGGGTAGCGTTCGATTACTGTTCCTTGGCCTTGCTTCCGTCATGCAGCGTGTCCGGTGGCTGGATGACCACGGTCTCGCCTGCACGGACGCCCTGCAGCAGCTGGCGATCCTGGTTCAGGGTGATGCCCGGCTTCACCACGCGCTGTTGCACGCTGTCCTCGGCCATCACGAACACCACGGGTGCGCCATCGCGATCCACCACGGCACTGGCGGGCACGCGAACGCCCTGCGGCTTCTCGCTCTCCCCGGCCCGGGCCTGTTCCAGGAAACTCACCCGCACGCCCATTTCCGGCACGATGCGCGGATCCTTCTGCTTGAGGGCCACGCGCACCTTCACGGTCGCCTTGCCGCGGTCGGCGGTGGGCACGATGGCGATCACCTCGGCCGGAATCTTCCAGTCCGGATAGGCATTCAGGATGGCCTCCACCGGCATCTTCGGCTGCACCCGGCCGATGAACGCTTCGCCGACCTCGACCTCGATCTCCAGCGAGTCCATGTCCACGATGGTGCCGATGCCGGTACGGGTGAAGCCGCCACCGGCCGACAAGGGCGACACGATCTCGCCCGGCTGCGCGGCCTTGGCGGTGACCACGCCGGAGAACGGCGCGCGCACCACGTTGTTGTCCACGCCCAGGTTGGCGATGGCGAGCTGGTTGACCGCTACCGTCACGTTGCGCCGGGCAGTATCCAGCTGCGCCCGCAGGCTGTCGCGCTGGGCCACGGCCTGGTCGTACTGGGAACGCGATACCAGCTGCTGGCCGGCCAGCGACTGCAGCCGGCCGGCTTCGGTATCGGCCTGTTTGAGTTGTGCCTGCAGCCCGGCCAGCTGGCTACGCGCGGCCTGCACCTGGGATGCATACAGATCGCGCTCGGCATCGGCATCGATCGGGTCCAGGGTGGCCATGATCTGGCCCTCCTCCACGCGCATGCCCTCTTCGATCATCACTTCGCGCATCTTGCCGGTGATCTTCGCCGACACCGTCGCCATGCGCCGCGCAACCACATAGCCACTGGCATCCAGCACCGACGCGCTGCCGCCGACTTCCCCCAGCGCCACGGCTGGCGCGGTCTGTACCTCGATGGGTCGTGGCCGCAGCAGCCACAGGGTGATCATTGCGGCCAGCAGCGCCAACGCCAGCAGCCCGATCCACAACCAGCGGCGCTTATCCTTGCCGCCGCCGGAAGACGGTGGCGGTGTTCGACGGTCGATACGGAGTTCTTTCAAGAGTTCACCAGAAGCGTTCATTGCGTTCCATCACAGGCAATCGGGCGGGTGTGGCCGGAGCGGCGGACGGCGGCATTTCCGGAGCTGGAGCGTGCGGCACAGCATGAAGGCAGGCGGACCGGCGATGGCAGTGACAGCTGTCATCCGATGCCCTTGACGGTGGCTACTGCGAAACGTGACCACGATGGCACAGGATGGCAACGTCCCCATTACCGGCCCCGCCGATGAACCCGATCGCCCCGTCGCTGGCTGACCTGCGGAACGTGCAGGCGGGTGACCACGAGCACGCCGCCCTGCATGGCATCGATCTGCAGGCCCCTGCTGGCCCGGTTCTGGCCCTGCCGGGCCGAATCGGTATAGCCAAGAGTAACGCGGTAAGCGTGCTCTCGGGCCTGTGTCGCGCCAATGCCAGCGATCTTGAAGCACCCGGTGGCGGTACGCTGCAGCGCCGGCGTCGTGTCGGTATGGGCGTGATGCTGCAGGGCAGCAGCCTGCTGACTCGTGTCTTCCTGCTGACGGCGCGCCGTTTCCGTCGCCTGCACCGGATGGGGTGAACTGGCATGATCGAGGCCGATGACCCCCGAATGGAATCCCTCGTGTCGCCGAGCTGGCATGCCTCCCTGCTGCGCCCCGCACCGGATTCTTCGGTGGCCGACAACCTGCGTCGCGGCAGATCGCCCTGGACCGATTGCATCCACCTGGTCTGGACGATCTGGGTCTTTCTTCCGCCGCTGTTCGGCGGTGGCTACACGCTGCGCTGGTTGCTGTTTACCGCGGTCAGCTATCCCTTGTTCCTGCTGCTGTATGCACGTTGTCTGCTGGCACCGCGCCATCGTTCCAGCCGGTATGCGGTGGGCATGATCGTGCTGAGCCTGGTGCTGCTGCTCTGGTATCCGTCCGGTGTCAGTTACTTCATCTTCGGCTGCGTGATGATGCGCATGTGCCGTGGCGGCAGCATATGGCGGTACGTGGTGCAGTTGCTGGTACTCAACGCGCTGTACGTGGTTGCCGGCCTCATGGCCGGATACTCGTGGCAGAGCCTGGTGTGGATTCCCTTCATGGCCACGGTGATCGGCGTGGTGGTCAACGTGGAAGCGTGGAGCAAGGAGAAGGATGCCGAACTTCAGCTGTCGCACGAAGAAGTGCGCCGGTTGGCGACTACCGCTGAACGCGAGCGCATCGGTCGAGACCTGCATGATCTGCTTGGCCACACGCTTTCGTTGATTACCCTGAAGCTGGAGCTGGCGCGCAGGCTGCACGATCGCAGTGACGTGCGGGCCCGGCAGGAAATCGTCGAAGCCGAGGACATCGCCCGCCAGGCACTGGCGCAGGTACGCAGTGCGGTGACCGGTATCCGTGCCAGCGACCTGGCCGGTGAGCTGGCGTCGGCGCGGCTGCTGCTGGAATGCCAGCAGGTGCATCTGCAGTACGCGTCTCCGCCGCCGATGCCTGATGATGTCGAACGTGGCCTGGCGCTGGTGTTGCGCGAAGCGGTGACCAACATCGCGCGGCACGCACAGGCGACGCAGGCGCAGGTGCATTTCGTGCGGAAGGGGCGCCAGTTGTCGATGCGTATCCAGGATGACGGTCGCGGCGGCGTGCAGTCCGAAGGCAATGGCATGTGCGGCATGCGCGAGCGTGCAGCTGCGCTGGGTGGAAAGCTGGAGCTGCACTCGGCTCGTGGCTCCGGCACCTTGCTGACCATAACGGTGCCGCTGGTTGCAGCGAACACGCCGGTGCCCGCCGCGCCCACGGGAACGTTGGCATCGGAGGGTGCCGCATGATCCGCATCGTGCTTGCGGAAGACCAGGCGATGGTGCGCGGCGCGCTGTCGGCCCTGCTGGGGCTGGAGACGGATATCGAGGTGCTGGGCAGTGCCGCCGATGGTGAAGCGGCCTGGCGGATGCTGCAGCAGCTGCAGCCGGACATTCTGGTCACCGATATCGAGATGCCGGGCCTGTCAGGACTGGAGCTGGCACAGCGCATTGCCCGCCACCAGCTGCCGATCAGGGTGGTGATCGTGACCACCTTCGCCCGTGCAGGCTTCCTGCGGCGCGCCCTGGAGGCGGGGGTGCTCGGCTACCTGCTCAAGGACGCACCCGCAGAGCACCTGGCCGATGCCCTGCGCAAGGTGAAGCAGGGTATCCGTGCGATCGATCCGCAGCTGGCGCTGGATGCCTGGTCGCAGGCCGACCCGCTCACCGATCGCGAGCGTCGCGTGCTGCGCCTGGCAGGCGAAGGCCGCACTGCCAGCGAGATCGCCGAGCAGCTCGGACTTTCGCACGGCACGGTGCGTAATTATCTCTCCGAGTGCATCGGCAAGCTCGGCGTGGCCAACCGCATCGAGGCGTACCGCCTGGCCCGTCAGAAAGGTTGGCTCTGGGCTCTGAAAAAAGGGGGACGGAGGTCGTTAAATGCGATTAACCACCTCCGTCCCCTTTTTGGGGCTTTCGCCATGGCCTGGACCCGGTCACGGCGGACCCACAGGTGGAACAGGGCCGGCGTGTGCGCTGAGATGGGCGGCAGCTGCAGCCCGCCCCGGAGCACGATGGGATAACCACGGCAGCCGGGCAGGGCCCGGCCTGCGGTTATGCGTAGCGCTTCTTGAGCATCGCCCATGCCGAGCGCAGGGCCAGCGCTTCACCGCCGGCCGGACGGCCCGGGCGTTCGCCGTCGTTCCAGGCGTACACATCCAGATGTGCCCAGCGCTGGCCCTCTTCCAGGAAACGCTCCAGATACAGCGCGGCGGTCACCGAGCCGGCCATTCGGGAGCCCGCGTTTGCCAGGTCGGCCACGCCACTGCTGAGGTAGCGCAGGTAGGGGCGCCACAAGGGCATGCGCCACACCGGATCGCGGCATTCATCACCGGCCTGCAGCCACTGCTGGGCGACCGTGTCATCGTTGCTGAACAACGCGGGCAGGTCCGGACCCAGGGCGATGCGCGCGGCGCCGGTAAGCGTGGCGAAATCCAGCAGCAGGTCGGGCTTCTGCTCACTGGCGAAGGTCAGCGCGTCGCACAGGATCACCCGCCCTTCGGCGTCGGTGTTGTCGATTTCAATGCTCAGGCCCTTGCGGGTGGCGATGATCTCGCCGGGGCGGAAGGCATCCGGGCCGATCGCGTTTTCCACCGCCGGCACCAGCAGGGTGAGCCTCACCGGCAGCTTCCTGGCCATTACCAGGCCGGCCAGGGCCAGCGCATGAGCGGCGCCGCCCATGTCCTTCTTCATGTTGCGCATGCCATCGGCCGGCTTGATGTCCAGACCACCGGTGTCGAAGCAAACGCCCTTGCCGACCAGGGCCAGCGCCGGATCGCTGTCCTTGCCCCAACGCAGCACGATCAACCGGGGCGCGCGGTGCGAGGCGCGGCCGACGGCATGGATGGCGGGGAAGTTGCGTTCAAGCAGCGCGTCGCCGGTGATCGTTTCCAGTTGCGCGCCATGTGCGTCAGCCAGCGTGCGGGCAGCCTCTTCCAGGTGTTGCGGGCCCATGTCCTCGGTGGGCGTGTTCACCCAGTCGCGCACGCGCAGACTGGCCGTGATCAGGTCAGCCACCTCACCCGCCGGGCGGGCCAGCAACCTGGCAGGTGCGCGGTTGCGCTTGCGATAACGGTCGAAGCGATAGCTTCCCAGGCCCCAGCCGATCTGCAGCAGCGCCTGTTCGTCGGCCTCGAGCGTGCTGGCCAGTGTCCAGATGCTGCCCTCGGGCAGCGCATGCGGTGCGTGCGCGTAGCTGTACGCATCGGCGCGGTCGCCCACCCCCATGACCGCGCCGGCCAGGCCGCCGGTGCCAGGCAGCAGGACCACGCTGTGCGCGCTGCCATTGAATCCCTGTGCCTGCAACCAGGCCTGGATGGCCTGCGGTTGCCCATCGCGCCATGCGTCGAAGCCGGCCCGGTCGACCACATGCAGCGGCAGGGCCTGTTCGGACGAGGAAATGAAACCGGTGATGTCAGTCATGCGATGGAACTCCTGTGATCGGTGGCGGCGACATTGGCGTCTAGCCAGTCAGCCAGGCCGGATAGGGTGTCGAACTGCAGGTCCGGCTGCAGCGAAGGATGTGTCCAGCGGGCGGATTCGCGGTTGATCCAGCAGCCGCGGAGACCAGCGGACAGGGCGCCGGCCACATCCATGTCGATATGGTCACCGACATGCAGCACCTGCGCTGCTGGCACGCCCAGCCGCTCGCAGGCGGCATGGAAGATGCTGGCGGCCGGTTTCGCCGCGCCATGTTCGCGAGCGCCCAGCTGGAAGGCGAACAGATGCGCGATGCCGATCCGCTGCAGGTCCGCGTTGCCATTGCTCAGTGCCGCCACCGGAACGCGCGCGGCGATCCGCGCCAGTGCATCCAGTGCGTCGGGGTAGCACTGCACCTGGTTACGGGCCGCGAAGAATGCTTCGTAAGCCGGCTCCAGCAGTGCCGGGTCAGCGCCGCTGGACTGCAGTGCCTGCTGCAGCGCCAGCCGTCGCAGCGCGCTCAGGTCGTGGTGCAGGTGTGGGTTATCGGCGAAGGCGCGCTCACGCAGCGCACGCATCTCCGCCATCGGGAACATGGCGGCGGTCGGCGGGCTGTGCTCGCACATCCAGTCATGCAGCACCTGGTCGATGCGGGCACCGATGGGAGCGAACGGCCAGAGGGTATCGTCGAGATCGAGGGTGATGGCAAGGACAGGAAAGTTCACGGCTGCCATTCTACGCCCGTCGCCAATGGCTTTCATTCCAGCAGTCGTGCCCATCCCTGCATGCCGTCCAGGCGCGAGATCACCAGCTTCACGCAGACCAGCAACGGCACCGCGAGCAGCAGGCCGACGATGCCCCACAGCCAGCCGAACAGCATCAACGCCAGGATCAGCACCAGCGGCGAAAGCTTCATGCGACGGCCCAGCACGATAGGCGTCACCAGCTGGCCTTCAACGGTATGCAGCGCCAGGTAGCAGGCCGCTGGAAGGATCGCCTGCAATGGTTCGCGGAACTCTACGAACCCGACCAGCAGCATCAGCGCCACGCCGATCAGCGGACCCACGTAAGGAGCGAAATTCAGCAATGCCGCTACCGTGCCCCACAGCAGCGCATCCTGCAGCTTCAGGCCGAGCAGCATCAGCACCCCGGCGAACAACAGGCCGACCAGTGAGTTGATCACCGTGATGGTGAGGATGTAGCGGGATACCTCGCGTTCGATGGAGCGCAGGATATCGGTGGTGAACCGCTGCTGCTGGCGGTTGGGAAACAGCGCGATCGCGTGGCGTTGCAGGTCCTGGCCGTAGATCATGAAGAACAGGGTGAGCAGCACTACGGCCAGCACGGAAGCAAGCAGACGCGGGGCCTGGGTGATGACGCGGTACGGATCGTCCAGCTGCGTGCGCACCACCTGCACCCGGCGTGTGCCTTCACCGGCTGCCACGCGGGCGAAATTTTCCGCGGCCTGGTTGGCCTGCTGCACAGGCCGGGTGAGGTTCTGAACCTGGCGGCCGATCTTGCGCAGCTGCTGCGGCGCCTCCTGCGCCCATTCCATGGTCGGCACCACCAGCTGCACGGCCAGCGCCGTGGTGGCACCCAAGCCCACGCATATCACCAGGATGGCGCCCATCGCGCGTGGTATCCAGAGCCGTTGCAGCAACCTGAGGATCGGATTGCCGACCAGTGCGAAGAACATCGCCAACAGGATCGGCAGCACCACTGTCTGCGCCGCCCACAGGGTGAATGCAACGGCCAGGGTAGCCAGCACCACCAGTGACAGCGGCCCGCGCGGACGCGGCAGCGGCGCGGTGGGCTCGGCGGCGGGCAAGGGTTCCACGGGAGCCGGGACGCATGAAAGGGAATCGCTCATCGACATACCGGCAGGAAAGGATGCCGCGATTATCCCCCCGCCGCGATCAACGGCGCGGGGTCTCCATGTCAACGTTCGGACAATTCCGTGGCGGCTTCGGCGGGGCTCGGCCCGTGGTGATCGTCCTTGCCGCGTGCCGGAACCGGCCGGGTGGCAGGCGGTACCGCTGCAGCGGCGGCTGTGCGGCTGCTGGCCGGTACTGGGCGGTCATCGGCCACGGCGTCAGCCTTGTCTACCGCCTCATCTGCCTGCGTCGCCGCGTCATCGGCGGTGCTGGCCGCATACGTTGCCATCGCCGAGGCAACGGCCGCCTGGCCGGTGGCGACCAGGTTGGACAATGAGCCGATCATCTGCACCCAGCGCACGCCGTTGACCTTGCCGGGTATTTCAAGCTTGCCCACCACGAAGCCGCCGGCCAGCCCGGCAATGACGATGCGCAGCGGCGACCAGCCGCTGCGCCATACCTGGCTGAGCACGCCCCAGCTGTCCTGGGTATCGGCCATGCGCACCGCCAACACCTGTTCACAACGCTTCACGCGCCGCTGCAGGGTACTGAATCTCATGGCTTGCCCTCTGGAATCTGCACATCGGCGTCGGGGTCTTCCTCACTGGGCTCATCGAACAGACCCAATCGGGACAACTGCCGCCGCGTGGCATGCATGCCGGTGTGCTGGAAGAAGAACGAGACCCGCCAAGCGGCCAGAGCAGTCACCAGCAGGCTCAGCAGCGATGTGATAAGCAGCGCCTGCAGCCAGGACATGCCCCAGCTCTGCAACAGCGCGATCAGCGTGGCAGCCATGAGCAGCCACGCTGAAGCGCCGAATACGATGGCGACGCCGGACCATGCCAGCGCGCGCCCGAAGGCACTACGGGCAAGGGCGAAATCCGCCGACGCAAGCCGGCGCAGCGAGCGTAATGAATGCTTTGCTGCATCGGCCGTGCGACGACTGGCGCTGGTCACTTGGCGGATGCTGTCCTCCAGCGACGGCGTGGCGGCCGGATCCGGTGGCTCCTGTCCTGCCGCGGTGTTTTCGCTTCCGCTCACGCCGCGCTTTACTCGCCGCTACCGCTGCGGCCGAGCTTGGCAATGATCCAGCCCGCAGCAAAGGCGACACCGAAAGAAGCCAGCGGACGCTCACGGATGAGCTCGGCAGCGCTGTCAACCAGGTCCTTGCCCTTGTCCATCAGCGCATCCACCTGTTCCTTGGCAGCGGCGCCACCAAACTCAGCGGCCGCCAGACCGGACAGCGCGGAATCGGAAAGCTCGGCCTTGAGGTTGGCCTTGCCGACGCGCAGTTCATCGCCAGCGGCACCGGCCGCACCCTTGATGGCGCCGCCGGCGGCGGAGGCGGCCGACTTCAGGTGGCTGGTGGCTTCGCCCAGATGATCCTTCAGGTTCTCGGTATTGGTGGGGCTCATCGCAATCTCCTGTTCAGTGGGAATGGCATCGTCATCCAGAGGGAAGGCCATGGATGACAGGGATACCACCCCGTGGGTATAGGGGGCGTTTACGGTACGTCACGCCGTCACCGCATAACCAACTGGCCGCGGGCATTGCCGCGCACGATGCGCAGCACCAACTGCTGCGGACGCTGCTGGAAATTGGCTTTCCAGCCAGCCAGGTCGGTGAATTCACCCGCACTGGCTTCGGTGATGATGTCGCCCTTGGAGAGGCCGGAAGCGGCGGCCCGGCTGCCGCGGCCCACCTCATTGACCAGCACGCCGGTCAGGCCCGATTGCCGCAGCGACTCGGGAAGATCCACGAAGGTGGCACCTCCCAAGCGTGGGTCGAGGGTATCGCCAGCCACGACCCGCGCCTGTTCCTTCAGCGGCACCTTCAGGGTGACGGGCCTGCCATCGCGACGTACTTCCAGTGTCATCGTGCTGCCGACGGCCGCCAGACCCTCGATGTTGTGCAGTGCCTGCGCGCTGTCCACACGCTGGGCATTGGCGGTCACCACCACATCACCGGCCCGGACCCCGGCGCTGGCCGCGCCGGAGCCGGCCAGCACCCGGCTGACCAGAGCGCCACGCGATTCGGAAAGACCCAGCCCTTGGGCCAGCTGCGGGGTCAGGTTCTGGCTTTCGATGCCCAGCGTGCCGCGCACCACCACGCCGTGCTTCACCAGCTGGTCGACGACGTTGCGCGCAAGGTTGGACGGAATCGCCAGGCCCAGCCCGATATTGCCGGCCATGCTGCCCTGCGGGTTGAAGCTGGCCGTGTTGATGCCCACCAGCTGGCCCTGCAGGTTGACCAGCGCGCCACCGGAATTGCCCGGGTTGATCGATGCGTCGGTCTGGATGAAGTTCTGGTAGCCCAGCCCACGGATGCCGCTGCGGCCGACTGCCGAGACAATGCCGGACGTGACGGTCTGGGTGAATCCGAATGGATTGCCGATGGCCACCACGAAGTCACCCACGCGCAGTTGGTCGCTGTTGCCAAGGGTGATGGCGGACAGGTTCTGCGCGGGAATACGGATCAGCGCGATGTCGGTATCAGCGTCGGAGCCGAGGAACTCCGCCTTTACGGTACGTCCGTCGGACAGGGTGACCTGCACGTCGTCGGCATTGTCGATGACGTGGTGGTTGGTCAGCACCAGGCCTTCGGCGGCATCGATGATCACCCCTGAACCCAGTGATTCGTTGATCCGTTCCTGGGGCACGTCAGGGAACAGGCGCCGGAAGAAGGGATCATCGAAGAACGGATTTCGCACCCTCACCACCTGTTTGGTGTTCACGCTCACCACCGCCGGCGTGACTTTCTCCAGCATCGGTGCAAGCGAAGGCACCGGCTGTCCGGCAACCGATGCCGGCAGGGCGGCGGTTGTGGGAATGCCGAGCGATGCGGGTGCCGCCTCGGCGCGGTTGTCCAGATGGGCACTGATGCCAGTGGCGACGAAGCCGCCGAAGGCAGCGGCCAGCGCAAGCGTAAGCAGGGTCGGAATCGGGCGCATGGAAGTCGAAGGTCTGGTGAGGGTAGGGCCTGGGCCATACGTTAAAACAGCGGGCCGGAAACTGCCCGGCGAGCGATGCGAACCTGGCCGCCGCAGCGCCGGTGCCAGGCGATGCAACGGCCGCCGGAATGGCGGAAAAGCGGAATGAGTGTGTCCCCGCCACGATAAACCCGCCATGAAAAATCCATCGGATCCACACGTCGGTATGCCGCACGGTTCCACGATGCCCCATGTCGGTATAGCATCGCCGTCGTTATGACATCCAGGCCCCCCAGGGAGGGTACGCATGAGCAATGGTAACGGTGTGAGCGCGACGCTGAGCGAGACCGTGGACAATGCAAAGGAAACCGCGAGTGACGTTGGCGAGACCCTCTCGAACGCGGTCGAGGGTGCGGTGACGGGGATCAAGACGGCCGTCAAGCGTGTGCGCAAGGCGACCGCCAAACGCGTGGCCGCAGCGGACGGTGCCCGCAAGGCTGCGACAGGGAAAGCCGGCCGCGCGACCCGGTCCCTTGGCACGTCCATTTCCAAGGCCAGACAGAAGCTGGAAGCCGCCACGCAGGAACTGAAGGCAGAGGCCGCAGCGCTCAGGAAGGAAGTGGACCGCAAGAAAGAGGACGCCACCAAGGCAGCCACCCGGAAGGCTGCTGCCGCGAAGAAAGCTGTCGGCAAGAAGGCCGCCGTTGCCAAGAAGACCGCCGTTGCCAAGGAGACCGTTGGCAAGAAGGTTGCGGTCGCGAAGAAGACCGTTGGCAAGAAGGCCGCCGTCGCGAAGAAGGCCGCCGGCAAGAAGGCTGCCGTTACGAAGAAGACCGTAGGCAGGAAGGCCGCCGTTGCGAAGAAGACCGTCGGCGAGAAGGCCGCCGCCGCGAAGAAGAGCGTCGGCAGGAAGGCCGCCGCTACGAAGAAGACCGTAGGCAAGAAGGCCGCGGTGGCGAAGAAGACCGTAGGCAAGAAGGCGGCCGTTGCGAAGAAGGCTGCCGTTGCGAAGAAAACCGTCGGCAGGAAGGCTGCCGTCGCGAAGAAGACGGTCGGCAAGAAGGCCGCCGTCGCGAAGAAGACCGTCGGCAAGAAGGCCGCCGTCGCGAAGAAGACCGGCCGCAGGATCGCCAAGCGCGCGAAGTAAACCTGCCAGGACATCCCTGTCGCCTGCCGGCGGCAGGGATGTCCGTGAGGCCGCTGCATACGGCAGCCCAGGCATCATGGGCCCCTCCCTGGCGAGATCAGCATCATGCGCGGACTCGATTTCAGCTCCTGGCAGGCAGTGCTCTCCACCTTGGCCGGGCTGGCCATCATCACGCTTGTCGGCGTCGGCATCCGATTGCTGGTCATGCAGACCCTGCAGGCAAGGCGCGAGCGGGAGAACCGCCAGATCAACGAGCGCCTGCGCACCCTGATGGCCGCGTACAAGACACTCGGCGGCTCGTTCAGCGGTGAGCTCGGCGTGGATCCCATGCATCTACGGGAGCTGCGCAAGCGCATGCAGGAACAGGGACTGGCCGAGCCGCCATCGGATCGCGCGCGACGCATCCGCGATGCAGTGGAAGCCGCACTGTCGGACATTCTGCTGCTTGGCACCGACGAACAGGTCAGGCTTGCCGCACACGCCGCCAACGAAATGGCCCAGGGCCGGCCGGTGCACCTGCATGCGCTGGTGGTTTCGCTGCGTGACTTCATCCGCGAGGCGCTGGACCTGGCCCCCATCCCCGCAGAACTGGCCATCCCCCATCAAGGACCCGCTCGGCCATCGTCCGGCGGTGCCGGAAAGGGCCGCACGGATGGCGACAGCCGCGGCGGCAAGAGCGGTGGCGGTGGCGCTGGCGCTGGCGCGGGGATGGGGGCGATGGGCGGCATGGGCGCCGGCGTGGCGGTAGGCGCGGCGGGCAGCGACGAAAGCGACACCCATAAATCCTGAGGCGTACCCACGCGGCCGCCCGTCAGCGTGGCCCAGGCAGTTCCAGCACCGGTACGAATCCGCCGAAGATCATCCGCTTGCCGTCGAATGGCATCGGATTATGCGCCGGATCCATTCGCGGATCGTCCATCATCTTCTGCATGCCCGCGTCGCGCGTGGCCTTGTCCGGCCATTCAATCCAGGAAAAGACGATCGTCTCGTCATCCCTGGCGGCCACGGCGCGCTGGAAATCGGTGTGGGTGCCAGGCGGTACATCGTCGCCCCAGCACTCCACAACGCGTGTGGCACCGAATTCCAGAATCAGTGAATCGCCTGTCTTCGCATGTCCAAGGAAGGCCTGCTTGTTGGCAGTCGGCACCGCCAACACGAAACCGTCGATGTAGCTCATGTCTGTTCTCCCGATGTGGATACGACAGTTTCCGGGCCGCAAGCGACATGCCTGCACCCCGGAAGCTGGAAACGAGCAGCCCGACCAGGCCATTCGCGCCAGCCTGATGCAGTGTGGACGCGGGCTGCACAAGCGGATGTGACAGGCGCGCGTGTATGCCTGAAATCAGCTGAACAGCAGCCTAAAACGGACCGTGCGCTTTCAGGATGTGTTGGGGAGAAAAACGGAAACTTTACATACCCCGATTGCGGTGGCGTTCCGCGCCGTCGCGACAACATCAGAAAGACAAGAGGTAGTACCCATGAAGACTTCGCTGATCGCACTGGCCCTCGCCGCTGCCCTGCCGTTCGCTGCCTCGGCTGCCGACAACCTGTCCTACAACTACGTTGAAGGCGACTACGTGAAGACCAGCGCCGACGGTGGCAAGGCCGAAGGCTGGGGTGTGAAGGGCTCCTACGGCGTGCTGCCTAACATGCATGTGTTCGCCGATTACAGCAAGCAGGAAGTGAAGGCTACCGACGCCGATGTCGACCAGTGGCGCGTCGGTGTGGGTTACAACACCCCGATCGCGGCATCGACCGACTTCGTTGCCCGTGCGGCCTACAACAAGTTCGATCCGAAGGATGGCCTGGACTTCAACGGTTACAGCGCCGAAGCCGGTATCCGCACCGCGTTCGGTCAGCATGCCGAGGTGTATGCAATGGCCGGCTATGAGGATTACAGCAAGAAGCACGGCATCAACCCGGAAGGCGAGTGGTACGGCCGCCTGGGTGCACAGGTCAAGTTGAACCAGAACTGGGGCATCAGCGGCGACCTGAAGATGAACCGCGATGGCGACAAGGAATACTCGGTCGGCCCGCGTTTCTCCTGGTAACGTCTGCGGATATCCGCAGCGGACGCAGCGGCGTGGCGCATTCAACATGCGCTACGTCTGCATACGAACAGGCCCGGCAATGCCGGGCCTGTTTCATTGTTCATGCCGGGCAGAGCGCAGCGGGCGGGTTCATTCGCCCTGGTACTGCTTTTCCTCCACCAGCGCCGATCCAGCCACGCGGTTGATCTCGTTCTTCACCTGCACGCGCTCACCGTTGGTGCGGTATACGCCGCGTGCCAGTTGCACGAACGTCTCGTCGAACTGTTGCGCTGCCTCCTTGTCGCGCAGCTGGTCCTGGATGTCCCACATGCGCTCGTTGATGGTCTTCAGCGTCTGCTTCAGCGCATCCAGCGCGGGCTGGCTGGCCTGTTGCCGCGCGAACAGCGGCAGCAGGCCGTCCAGTTCGGTGCGCACATTGGCCAGCTTGCCCGCATCGTCGATGCGCTCAGCCTTGATTTCCAGGATGGTGATCTTGTCGATCAGCTCGCCGATCGATACCGGGGTCAGGATCGCGTCCACGCCGTGGCTCCGTTGAACAGGCGAGCATGATAGCGTGCCCATCCCGCATCAACCGCGAACGCGCTGCACCAGTCCCTTCAGAAAGTAACGCAGCAGCTGGTCGCCGGCACGCCGGAAATTCTTGTGATCGCGCTGCCGGAACACGGCGCTGAGTTCCGGTCTGGTCACCGCGAAGCCGGCACGCTGGAAGATGTCCTGCAGGTCGTCATCGCGCAGCTGGAAGGCCACCCGGAGCTTTTTCAGAATCAGGTTGTTGTCGATGCGCGTCTCGATGGCGCGCTGCGGCTGGCTTTCGTCGCGGCCACGCAGGTGCACGATCAGTCCATCCAGTACGTGCGCCAGCGCTGCATCGCTGCAGGCTTCGAAGCCGGCTTCGTTTTCCTGCTTCAGCCAGGCGTGGACCTGCCCGGTGGTGATGGCGAAGGCGGGATCGGCCAGTTCGCACAGCACCACGATGTGGTTGTCGCTCAGGTCGAGGGCATAGCGCAGGCTGCGCAGGACGTCGTTGTTGATCATCTTCTTCCAGACTGCCGGCAGGGCGCGCCGGTGCCCGCATTGTAGCGCCGGCCGGGCCGTCATCGAACGGCAGCACAGTGCGCACCTGGACCTTTCCGCTACAGGAACACCGGATGCGCGCGCGGATTTCGATGACATTGCTGGTGGCCGCCCTCGCCGCGCCGGCATGGGCGCAACCCGGCGCCGACGGCCCCGCGGCGGGCGCCGTACCGGGGCCACCGCCCTTGCATGTGGGCCTGGAAGAGGGGCCGGTGGAGGCGCGTGCCAGCGGTCGCATCACAGGCTGGGAGCCAGGCACGCTGTTCCCCCTGGACAATGATCAACAGTGGCAGGTGATGAAAGGTCGCATGACCCTTCGTGCCGATGCCGGACCCGCAGGTCGAGGTGGCGCCGGGCATCGCCGGGCGCTGGTTTCTGCAGGTGGGCCCCGACCTGCCCAGGGCGCGCGTGTTCCGCAGGCGCTGACCTGACGCCATGGCAGCCAGCGCAGCGGCTGGCCGACAGTGACAGAATGGGCGTCTGGATCTTCCTGGAGCTTGCCTGATGAGCCGTACTGCCCTGATCACCGGTGCCACTTCCGGCTTCGGTGCCGCCGCCGTCCACCGTTTCGCGAAAGCGGGCTGGAAAGTGATTGCCACTGGCCGCCGTGGCGAGCGCCTGCAGCCGTTGGTGCAGGCGTACGGCGCTGACCGGGTGCATGCAGCGGTGTTCGATGTGCGCGATGCGGTGGCGATGGAAGCGGCATTGACAGCCCTGCCGCCTGCATTCGCGCAGATCGACCTGCTGGTCAACAACGCGGGGCTGGCCCAGGGCACGGCACCGGCGCAGCATGCCAGCCTGCAGGACTGGCGCACGATGATCGATACCAATGTCACCGCGCTGGTCACGTTGACCCATCGCCTGCTGCCGCAACTGGTGCAACGAAAGGGCGCGATCATCAACATTTCTTCGGTCGCGGGCGTCTATCCCTACCCGGGCGGCAATGCGTACGGCGGTACCAAGGCGTTCGTCAGCCAGTTTTCGCTCGGGCTGCGGTCGGACCTGCACGGGACAGGCGTACGCGTGACCACGATCGAACCGGGCATGGCGGAAACCGAATTCACCGTGGTACGTACCCATGGTGACCAGGCGGCGTCGGACAAGCTGTATACCGGTGCCAACCCGATGACCTCCGAGGACATCGCCGAGCAGATCTTCTGGGTGGCCAGCCTGCCGCCGCACCTGAACATCAACCGCCTGGAGCTGATGCCGGTCAGTCAGTCATTCGCCGGTTTCCAGGTCGCCCGCGCGGACTGACCGGACCTGCACTACTGCGCCTTGATCGCCATGGCCTGCAGGTCGGTGCCATCCAGCTTCTGCTTGGCATCAGCCAGCTCGCCTGCGGTGCCATACGGCCCCATGCGCACGCGGTATACCGTCCTGCCGTTGATCTGCGCCGGTTCCACGCGCGCGGCCAGGCCGATCATCGCCAGCTTCGCTTTGGTGGCTTCGGCATCGCCGGAAGCACCGAACGCGCCGGCCTGCAGGATGTAACGTACGTTGCCGACGGCGGGCGCCGCAGCAGTGGCGCCTTCACTCGTCACCGGAACGGTCGCGGCAGGCGTGGCGGCCGCAGGTGCGCGGTTGCTGGCCGTTGCCGCCTCGCCCAGCGGCGCAGGCAGGGATGCGGGACTGCTGGTCGCAGCGCTGGCCACCGCCGTACTGGACGTGGTGGTCGCTGCCGTGGACGCCGGTGCCGGTGCTGGTGCTGGTGCCGCCGCGGCCGGCACCGGTCTGCCTTCCAGGGCCGCCTGCGCGCGCTGTGCCTCGCTGCGGGCGCGGCGCTGGTCTTCGGCACGCGCGCTGGCGGCAAGCTCAGCATCGGACATCTCCACTTCCTTGCCGGGCAGCAGGGTGTAGAAGTCGTACTGGGTGGCCGCGGGCCTGGCCGGTTCGTCCGGCTTCGGCGCTGGCGTGTCTACCTGCGCGCCGACATCTTCGTCGGTCTGCGCCACGGGGGCCGGCTGCGCGTTCGGGTCCGGGCGCGGGCCGGCGCGCAGGAAACCATCGGCATCACCCTTGAACAGGTTCGGCGCGGCCAGGAATACCACGGCCGCGATGGCAACGCCTGCGACCAGCCAAACCCATCCGGGCGTTCCCTGGCTGTTGTTGCGCCGTGCCTGGCTCTTGCCGCGTCGTGCTGCCATGTCTACTGCTTCTCCAATCCGATTGATTACATTTTTTCCGGGGCACTGACGCCCAGCAGCTGCAGGCCGTTGGCCAGCACCTGGCGCGCGGCGCGGGCAAGGGTGAGCTTGGCGTTGCGTTCGCCAGCCTCTTCAACCAGCACCGGCGTTCCGTGATACCACGTGTGGAACGCATGCGCCAATTCACGCAGATATTGCGCGATCAGGTGCGGTTCCAGCGCGATGCCGGCGGCCTCGACCACTTCCGGATACCGCGACATTTCGTTCATCAGGATCAGCGACGCCTCGTCATCCAGCGTGTTCAGCCCGGCGATACCCTGTTCGGGCGCATATGCCAGGCCCTTTTCCTGTGCCTGGCGCAGCAGGCTGCAGACGCGGGCGTGTGCGTACTGCACGTAGAACACCGGATTGTCGTTGCTCTGCTGGCGGGCAAGGTCGATGTCGAAGGTCAGCTGTGAATCCGGCTTGCGCGCGATCAGGAACCAGCGCGTGGCATCACGGCCGGCTTCATCGATCAGGTCGCGCAGGGTGAAATAGCTGCCGGCGCGCTTGGAAAGCTTCACTTCCTCGCCGCCGCGCATCACCGTCACCATCTGGTGCAGCACGTATTCCGGCCAGCCCTGTGGGATGCCTACTTCCATCGCCTGCAGGCCGGCGCGCACGCGCGCCAGCGAACCGTGGTGGTCTGCACCCAGCTCGGTGATGGCGCGTTCATAGCCGCGCTGCCACTTGGACAGGTGGTAGGCCACGTCGGGCACGAAATAGGTGAAGGTGCCGTCGGACTTGCGCATCACGCGGTCCTTGTCGTCACCGAAACCGGTCGAACGCAGCCACAGCGCGCCGCCTTCCTCGTAGGTGTGCCCGGATTCCTGCAGCCTGGCCACTGCTTCGGCCACCTTGCCGTCGCTGTACAGCGAGCTTTCCAGGAAGTAGATGTCGAAATCCACACCGAATGCGGCCAGGTCCAGATTCTGTTCGTTGCGCAGCCAGGCCACGGCGAAGCGACGGATCGCGGCAATGTCCTGCGGATCCTTCGCACCGACCACCGGGGTGCCTTCCAGGTCCACGCTGGCGCCCTTCATGTAGGCGTCGGCAACGTCCTGGATGTAATCGCCACGGTAGCCACCTTCCGGCCAGCCCGCGTCATCCGGCCTGATGCCCATCACCCGTGCCTGCGTGGACAATGCAAGGTTCTCGATCTGCACGCCGGCATCGTTGTAATAGAACTCACGCTTGGCGTTCCAGCCATTGGCGTCCAGCACGCGTGCGATGCAGTCGCCGATGGCCGCCGCGCGGCCATGTCCTACATGCAGCGGCCCGGTGGGGTTGGCCGACACATACTCCACGCCGACCGTGCGGCCGTTGCCGGACAGGTTGCGGCCGTAGTCGGCGCCTTCCTTGATGGCGCTGGCTGCTTCGCGCTGGAATGCGCTGGCGGCCAGATGGAAGTTGATGAAGCCCGGTCCGGCGATCTCGACCTTGCTGACATCGGCGCTTTTCGGCAGGGCCTCCACCAAGGACTGGGCGAGGGCGCGCGGATTGCTGCGCGCCGCCTTGGCCAGCAGCATCGCGGCGTTGGTGGCGAAATCGCCATGTTCGCGGGTCTTCGGGCGTTCGACCACGAATTCCGGCGGCAGGGTGTCGGCGGACAGGGTGCCATTGGCGCGCAGGGCTTCGATGCCTTGGCTGATCAGGGCGCGGAGGAAATTTTTCACGAGGCCTGCTGATGGTTGAGCGGCGGAATCCCCCATTTTAGCCGATCTGCCGGCCCCGGGCGGTCCTGCGGCGGTCTCCGGCATGCTGGCACTCAGCCACGCCCCTGCGGGCCCGCTGCCACGCGCCCACCGGGGGACGGCTGCTCAGTGCAGCCAGCCGCGCTCGGCGAAGGATACCGGCCGGCCTTCGCCTATCACCAGATGGTCCAGCAGCGTGATGTCCAGCAGGGCCAGCGCCCGCTGCAGTTCGGCAGTGACAGCGCGGTCGGCCTGGGAGGGTTCCGGGTTCCCGGAAGGGTGGTTGTGGCTGACGATGACAGAGACGGCATTCAGGGCCAGCGCGCGCCGGGCGATTTCACGGGGATGGACGGACGCCGAATTCACCGTGCCGTGGAACAGTTCCTCGCAGGCCAGCAGGCGGTTCTGGCTATCCAGGAACAGCGCCATGAATACTTCGTTCGGACGGCCCCGCAGCCGGTGCTGCACATAGCGCGCGGCCACGCCGGACGAGCTGCCCACGCACTCCTTTTCGCTCAGCTGTGCCTGCAGGTGGCGCGCGGCCAACTCCAGCGCAGCCACCAGCGTGCAGCTGCGCGCTGGCCCAAGCCCTGGCAGGCGGGCCAGGCCGGCTGCGGGCAGGTCCAGCAGGACGCGTAGCGGGCCATGTTCGGCAAGCAGGTCACGGGCGGTCTGGACGGCATCGCGGCCGCGGGTGCCCGAACCGAGAAACAGCGCCAGCAGCTCCGCATCGGACAGGGTGCCGGGCCCGTGCGCGAGCAGGCGTTCACGTGGGCGTTCCTGCGCTGGCCAGTCCTGGATGGTCATGCGGACAGCCTGATCCGGCAGGTCCTGCTGTGCGATAAGGCTCCGACACGTCGGTGGCTCAGGAAGGTTCGTTGCCGTTTATCGGATATGCCCTCAGGAATGCATGCAGTTCGTGGTTGCCGTTCAGTCCCAGCTTGCGCATGGCATCGGATTTCTGCCGGCTCACGGTCTTCGGGCTGCGGCCCCGCCGCTGGGCGATGGTGTTGATGTTCAATCCGTTGCGCAGGCCTTCCAGGACCTCGCGCTCCCCTTGCGACAGAGAGGCCGGCTTGCCGCGGTGGGAGAGATCACGTTCGCGCAGGTGCGAGCGCAGGTTCTGCGATACGTAGGTCTGCTCGGCGGCCGCGCTGCGCACCGCCGCGGCCAGTTCCTCGAAATCCGCAGCCTTGTCCAGCGCGCCCCGGGCGCCGCGGCGCAGCAGCGTGGCCAGAACGCTGGGGCTTGCCGTGGCGGTCAGCACGACCACCGGCAGCTGCGGATGCGCCTGGCGGATATGGTCGAGCAGCTCGGGACCATCCAGGCCTTCCCCGGGCATGCTCAGGTCGGTCAGCACCACATCGCAGGGCTGTTGCTGCAGCAGGGCCATCAGGGACCGGCCGCCAGGGGCCTCGCCCACCACGTCGATCTGCGCGTTGCGTAGCAGCACACGGGCGCCGTGCAGGATGATCGGATGGTCGTCGGCGATGATGGTGCGAATGAACACGGGGCGCTCCTGCATCAGGATGGAACCGCTGGCGACGAGCGGGGGCCGCTATGGCCACGCCGGACATTCTGGATCGTCTGTCGTACATGTACTTATGTCCGCCGGTCATATCCGGCGCCATACGGGGACAACTGGCCCTTCGGGTAAGCTAATGCCTTTGCGTGGATAGGATTTTCCGGTGGCAGACTCACCCAATGCTTCCCCGGCGCCGCGGCGTCCACTGGAAGGGCGCAGGCTCCTGTTATGCGTCGGCGGCGGTATCGCGGCGTACAAGTCATTGGACCTGGTGCGCCGGCTGCGCGACGCCGGCGCCCTGGTACAGGTGGCGATGACCGCCGGTGCGCAGCAGTTCGTCACGCCGCTGAGTTTCCAGGCGCTGTCCGGCCAGCCGACGCGCACCACGCTGTGGGACAGCGCCGCCGAACAGGCCATGGGTCATATCGAACTTGCCCGCTGGGCGGAGCGCATCGTGATCGCGCCCGGGACCGCCGATCTGCTGGCGCGCCTGGCCCACGGCCAGGCAGATGATCTGGTCACCACCCTGTGCCTGGCCAGTACCGCACCGCTCACCGTGTGTCCGGCGATGAACCATCGCATGTGGCTGCATCCGGCCACCCAGGCCAACATCGCGCTGCTGCGTGAACGTGGAGCGCAGGTGGTCGGCCCGGTGGACGGCCCGCTGGCTGAAGGCGAGTCCGGGCCCGGGCGCCTGAGCGAGCCCGGTGACATCGTCGCCGCTCTGATCGCGGTCGACGGGCACCCGGGAACGGATGATCCGCAGGCCGCCAGCCGTCAGGCGCTGGAGGGGCTGCGGGTGGTGATCAGCGCCGGTCCCACCTACGAGGATATCGATCCGGTGCGCTACGTCGGCAACCGCAGCAGCGGCAAGATGGGGTTCGCGCTTGCCGCCGCTGCCGCGCGCCTGGGCGCGCGGGTGGTGCTGGTCAGTGGTCCTGTGCATCTGCCCACGCCCGACGGTGTGGAGCGCATCGATGTCCGTTCGGCGGCGCAGATGCACCAGGCTGTACTGGCGGCGCTGCCCGCCGATATCTACATCGGTGCCGCCGCGGTGTCCGATTACACCCCGCGCCAGGTGGCGCGCCAGAAGCTGAAGAAGACCGCCGATAGCCAGTCGCTGGTGGTGGAGCTGGTGCGAACCCCGGACATTCTTGCCGAGGTGGCCGCGCAGACCCAGTCGCTGAAGCTGGTGGTGGGCTTTGCCGCCGAAACCCACGACGTGGAGAAGTACGCCCGTGGCAAGCTGGTGGACAAGCACTTGGACCTGGTCATCGCCAACCAGGTAGGGCACGGCACGGGCGGCTTCGAGAGCGACGACAACGCCGCCACCGCGTACTGGCAGGAGGGCGAACAGGTCTTTCCGGCCACTTCCAAGATCGAACTGGCCGAGCAGCTGCTCGCGCTGGTCGCACAGAGGCTCATGGCATGAACGCAGCAGTCAGTCCCAACGATGCATCGCTCCCGCCGCTGCAGGTGAAGCTGCTGGATCCCCGTTTCGGTGACAGCTGGCCGCTGCCGGCCTATGCCACCGAAGCCAGCGCCGGCATGGACCTGCGGGCGGCGCTCGAGGCGGCACTGACGCTGCAGCCGGGCGACACCGCGCTGGTGCCCAGCGGCCTGTCCATCCATGTAGCCGATCCGAACCTGTGCGCGGTGATCCTGCCGCGTTCCGGCCTGGGACATCGGCATGGGATCGTGCTGGGCAACGGCACCGGACTGATCGATGCTGATTACCAGGGACCGTTGTTGATCAGCGTCTGGAACCGGGGTCGCGAGGTGTTCACCATCGAGCCCGGTGACCGCATCGCGCAGTTGGTGATCCTGCCGATCGTGCGCGTGGGCCTGCAGGTAGTGGATACTTTCAGCGAGAGCGCGCGGGGTTCGGGTGGCTTCGGCCATACCGGGGTGCGCTGATTGACCACGGGGGACGGAATGATCGGCAGCAAGGGGAAGGGAACAGCGTCGGCCACGCGGACTGGGCCGTTGCTGGCGGCGGCGTTGATGCTGCTGGCACTGTGGTTCGGTTGGAGCGCGGTGCAGCAATGGCGGCAGACGACCACCGGCGCTCAGCTGGAAAAGGCACGCGATACCGCCGTGCAGGGGCTGCAGGCTGCCCTTGACGGGCAGCTGGCCCAGTTCCGCAAGCATCTGCAGTCCGCGCGCCTGCAGCAGGCGCTGAGCGCCAGCGATGCAGCGGGTGCCGCGCTGGCGTTGCGCGAGGGCTGGAACGGCGTGGAGGATGCACAGGTATTCCCCGCGGCGCTGGAGGGTGCCTATGCCGATCCTGCGAAGTTCGGCTATTCACGGCTGGCCCTGCTGGAAGCCGCACTGGCAACGGATGCGCCGGTCGCGCGCGTAGTGCGCGAGGGTGGAGAAGCGCGTCTGGGACTGGCGGCCGAGGTCTCGCTGGGTGCGCTCGGCCCTGCCGTCATCTACGTGCGCCAGCCGCTGATGCAGCTCACGGGTCCGCTCGATGCGGTACAGACGCCGGAAGGAGGCTATCTGGCCCTGCGTCAGGGCAACTACAACGTGCTTGAGCGCGGCGACCGGCGGTTGGCCGACAGCGGCGAGGTGCTGGCACGCCCCATCACCGGCAGCAACCTGCGCCTGGCCGCAGGCGTACCCATCATCGAAGCCGGCCCGCTGGGGCTGGGGCCGCTGGGAGCATCCATCGTCGCCCTGCTGCTGGTGCTGATCGCGGTGCTGCTGCTGGTAGGCCGGTCGCGGCTGCCGCTTCCGGCGCGTGCCGCCCGCGAGGCCGGCGAAGAGCAGGGGCCGACCCTGCGCGAAAGTCTGGCCCAGGCAGAGGTCGACACGCCGCCGACGGATGCCGGCGATGCCGGCGGTGCGGCGTCACCACCGCCGGAAGCGGCGATCAGCCTGCCGGCCGGCATCTTCCGCGCCTACGACATCCGCGGCGTGATCGGTGAAGAGCTCACCCCCAGGGTGGCGGCGCTGATCGGCCAGGCCATCGGCAGCGAGGTGCTGGAGCAGGGCCTGCGCGAGGTGGTGATCGGACGCGATGGCCGACTGTCCGGCCCGGAGCTGTCCGCGGCGCTGGCCGAGGGCCTGCGTCGCGCCGGCTGCGATGTCATCGATATCGGCCTGGCACCCACGCCGGTGGTGTACTTCGCCAGCCATCACCTGCGTGCGGGTAGCTGCGTGGCCGTTACCGGCAGCCATAATCCGCCGGAGTACAACGGGTTCAAGATCGTGGTGGCCGGCCAGACGCTGTCCGGCGAGGCCGTCACCGGCCTGTACAGGCGCATCGTCGAAGGGCGGTTGACGCAGGCCGGCACGCCGGGCGGCTACCAGCAGCGCGAGGTCAGCGACGATTACGTGCGGCGGATCGCCGATGATGTGCAACTGGAGCGCCCCTTGAAGGTGGTCGCCGATGCCGGCAACGGCGTCGCCGGACTGCTGGCGCAGCCTCTGCTGGAAGCCATCGGCGCAGAGGTGATCCCGCTCTACTGTGATGTCGATGGCACCTTCCCCAACCATCACCCCGATCCGAGCGAGCCAGCCAATCTCGAAGACCTGGTGCAGACCGTCAAGCGCTTCGGCGCGGATATCGGTGTGGCCTTCGATGGCGACGGCGACCGCCTGGGAGTGGTGACGCCGGATGGCACCATCATCTTCGCCGACCGGCTGCTGATGCTGTTTGCCGCTGACGTGCTGCTGCGCAATCCCGGCGCGATGGTGATCTACGACGTCAAGTGCACGGGGAAGCTTGCCGACTTCGTGCTGCGGCATGGTGGCAGCCCGATGATGTGGAAGACCGGGCATTCGCTGATCAAGGCGCGGATGGCGGAGACCGAGGCGGAGCTGGCCGGCGAGATGAGTGGGCACTTCTTCTTCCGCGAACGCTGGTTCGGCTTCGATGATGGCCTGTACGCGGCTGCGCGCCTGCTGGAAATCCTGGCCCTTCGCGAGGAAGCGCCGCAGGAAGTTCTGGAGGAGCTGCCGCAGAGCGTGGCCACCCCGGAAATCAAGGTGCCGGTGGAAGAGGGCACGCCGCATGCGCTGGTGTCGCTGGTGATCAGCGCGGCGCAGGCGCCGGAGAATCCGTTCGTCGGCGGGCGTATTTCCACCATCGATGGCCTGCGCGTGGATTTTCCCGACGGCTGGGGCCTGGTAAGGGCGTCCAATACCACTGCGGTGCTGGTGCTGCGTTTCGAAGCCGATACCCCTGAAGCGTTGGAGCGCATCAAGGCGCAGTTCCGCAGCCAGTTGCAGCCGCTGCTCGGCCACGCCGCGTTGCCGTTCTGACGCCGTACGCGTAAAGCCGGGCTCTGCCCGGCTGAAGCGCTGCGATCGTGCAGCGGGGCAGAGCCCCGCTCTACGAGGTCTGGCCCTTCAGCAACCGGAAACGCTGTACGGTTTCTTCGATCTCCGCTTCCAGCTGCTGCCGCTGGCGTTCGAAGGTGGCCTGCATGCGCTGCTGTGCCATCAGTTGGGCATGGCGCTGGCGGATCGTGGCGACCTGCTTGTCGCCCACCGCACGACCGGCCAGCTCGCTGTCACCGGCACTGGCCAGCGCGCTGAACAGCGCATCGCGCAGGCTGGCCACGTTGTATTGAGCAGTCGCGATGTTGTTTTCGAGGATGCCGGCCCGCTCGGTAAACACCCGCCGCAGGTCCGCTTCGCTGCCATACGTGGACAACATCGCCTGCTCGGTGCGCTGGCGGGTTTCCCGCGCCATCTCGTCCAACCGCTGCTGCGCTTCGGCCACAGCGGCCTCGGCGCGCTCGTCCTCACTCAGTGCACGCTCCACCTGTCCGCTGCGAAGGCCACTGCGGGCGTTGAATACATCGCGCGCATTGTTGACGGCGTCGGCCGGCAGCGCATCGCTGCAGATGCGCTCGCTGCCCTCGTTCCAGCAGTAGAGTTTCTTCGCCGGCGTGTCTCCAGGCCTGGCCTGGCGGACACTTTTCTGCGCGCTGGCCATGCACGGCACGGCCAGCAGCAGCGTGATGGCGAATATTGGCAAAGCCCTGGACATGGCGACCACCCCCTTGGGTCGGTTCAGCGCGTGGGTCGGCTGCCGTACCTGGAACGATAGTCTTCCAGCGGCTGCCGATAACCGACAAGTTCCGGGTTTCCGGAGGCGAAATCAAGCAGATCGGCCATGGTGGCCACGGCGATCACCGGAATGCCGGCTTCTTCGGACACCGCCTGCGCAGCTGACCGCGGATCGCTCTCCGAGGCGATTTCCTGTCGGTCCAGGGCGACCACGATGCCCGCAGGAATGCCGCCGGCAGCACGGATGATGGCCATGGCTTCGCGGATGGCGGTGCCGGCGGTGATCACATCGTCGACAATCAGTACGCGCTTGCCGTTCATGTCCGCGCCGATCAGCTGGCCGCCCTCGCCGTGGTCCTTCACTTCCTTGCGGTTGAAGGACAGTGGCAGGTCGCGGCCGCGCTGGGCCAGTTCACAGGCCATCGCGGTCGCCAGCGGGATGCCCTTGTACGCGGGGCCGAAAACGACGTCGTACTTCAGTCCTGCCGCATCGACGGCATCGGCATAGCAGAGCGCCAGCTGCGCCATGCTGGAACCGGAATCGAAGCGACCGGCATTGAAGAAATAAGGGCTCAGGCGGCCGGACTTGAGGGTGAACTGGCCGAAGCGGAGTGCGTCGGCGGTCAGGGCCAACTGCAGGAAACGGTGGCGATGGTCGCTCATCAAACTCGATCTATCTTCATTTCTGGAACGCAAAGCGTACTGCATGGCGGGCCGGCCGTCCCTCGCACCGTCGGCGCCTGCGCGCCGAACCGGTATGCTTGGCCGGTTTCCGCCGCAACCCGACGTTCCCGCATGCGCATCATCAGCTTCAACGCCAATGGCATCCGTTCGGCCGCCAGCAAGGGCTTCCTCGACTGGTTCCGCGCCCAGGACGCCGACATCCTGTGCCTGCAGGAGACCAAGGCGCAGGAGGCGCAGCTGTCCGACCCGATGTTCCGGCCGGATGGTCACCACTGCTTCTATCGCGACGCAAGCACCAGAAAGGGCTACAGCGGCGTGGCCATCTACAGCCGCCGCGAGCCGGACCAGGTCATCACCTCCCTGGGTTGGGCGCCGTTCGATGAAGAGGGGCGCTACATCGAGGCGCGGTTCGGCAACCTCAGCGTGGTGTCGTTCTATATCCCTTCGGGCAGCTCGGGCGACCTGCGCCAGGGCTTCAAGTTCGAGGTGATGGAATGGCTGCGGCCCATCCTGGACCAGTGGCTGCACAGTGGGCGCGACTACGTGCTGTGCGGCGACTGGAACATCGTCCGTTCGGCGCTGGACATCCGCAACTGGAAATCCAACCAGAAGAATTCAGGTTGCCTGCCTGAAGAACGCGACTGGCTGAACGCCCTGTGCGCGGACCATGGCCAGACTACCGACCTGGCAAACGGCCGTGGCTGGGCCGATGCCTACCGTCTGCTGCATCCCACCGGCGAGGATTACACCTGGTGGAGCAACCGCGGCGCAGCGCGCGCCAACAATGTCGGTTGGCGCATCGACTACCAGTTCGTCAGCCCCGGCCTGCGCGACCGCCTGCGCGGCTGCTCGATCTATCGCGACGAGCGCTTCTCCGACCATGCGCCCTTCAGCGTGGACTACGCACCGTGAGCGAGGCGGCGCAGACCGGATCCTACAAAGGCTGGACAGGCATCAAGCGTGCCTTTGGCACCCCGTCCGCGCTGACCATGGCCCTGCTGGGCTTCGGCAGCGGCCTGCCGTTCCTGCTGATTGCCTCGCAGACCCTGTCCACCCGGTTGCGGGATGTCGGGCTGGACCTGGGCAGCATCGGCCTGATCAGTCTGGCCAGCTTCTTCTACCTGCTGAAGTTCGTCTGGGCGCCGATGCTGGACCGTCACGCGTTGCCTTTGCTCGGCTTCATGGGTCGCCGGCGTTCCTGGTTGCTGGCATCGCAGGTGCTCGTGCTGGTGGGGCTGGTCGCGCTGGCCTTCGTGCGGCCGGAACAGGGGGTAGGACCCTTGGTGGCCTGGGTGCTGGTCGCCTCCTTCGCCGGTGCCACCCAGGATGCCGTGGTGGATGCCTACCGCATCGAGATCGCACCGGAAACCGCGCAGGCGGCACTGGCTGCCACCTATACCCTGGGATACCGCATCGGCCTGATCCTGGCCGGTGCCGGTGCACTCTACCTGGCCCAGTTCGAAGGCTGGATCGTGGCTTACCTGGCGATGGCCGCGCTGATGCTGCTGCCCATCGTCACCACATTGTTCTGCCGCGAGCCGGACCAGCCCGGGAAGACGATGCAGCGACGCATCGACGTGGCCGAGGCGTTCATCCAGCCGATCACCAGTTTCTTCACCCGCAACGGCATCCTGCTGGCGCTGGGGCTGCTCGCCTTCGTTGGTCTGTTCAAATTCCCCGACCAGGTGATCGGCGTGATGGCCGGCCCGTTCTACCTGGATTCCGGCTTTGACAAGGCCGACATCGCCACCGTGTCCAAGCTGTTTGGCGTGTGGATGAGCATCGGTGGTGCATTCCTGGGCGGCATCGCCGTGGCGGCGTACGGCTTCCGCCGCATGCTGCTGGTGGCCGCGCTCGGCGTCGCACTGTCCAACCTTGCCTTCCTGCTGATGGCGCACAATCCGGGCCAGCTGTGGGCCTTCTACGCTGCCCTCAGCGCCGACAACCTGTTCCAGGGTTTCGCCGGCACCGTGCTGGTGGCCTTCATGTCTTCGCTGACCGATCGCAACTTCACCGCGACCCAGTATGCGCTGCTGGTATCGCTGGCCAATCTGCCGGGCAAGTTCGTCGGCGGTGTCTCTGGTTACATCGTGGAAGCCAGCTCCTACAGCATGTTCTTCATGCTCAGCGCGGTCACCGTGGTGCCCACCTTGCTGTTGCTGGCCTGGTTGTGGCCGCGGCTTTCCGACCGCAGCGCGCCGGCTCCCTGATTGCCTGTACGCCCAGGGTGGGGGATGATCGCCGGTCAGCGCCGTGGGCGGCGGCGCCCTGCCGAAGGGGAAGAAGAACATGGCGGACCTGCTGCTGCGGGAAGTGGATCCAATGACGTTGGAGCGCATCGGGCGATTGGCCATCGCACGTGGCTGGACGCATGCACAGACCTGCACCGCCCTGCTGGAACAGGGATTGTTTTCAACCGAACTGGAAGTGCGCAGCGGCTTTGCCGATCCCGAAGTGGCGGCCCTGGCCGAAGCCATTGCCGCACTGCAGGCCCTGCCCGCCGGCCACGGATTCTGAACCGCCGCGCATGACGCCGGGCTCCGCGCGTCTGAAGTGCCGCGATCGTCCAGCGGGGCAGAGCCCCGCTCTACAAGGCTTGACTCACGCGATCAGGCCGGATGAATCGCGCCCAGGATGCGCGGGCCGCACGCGCCGGTGACACTGGGCAGGTTGCCCGCCAGCCCCTCCAGGGTGCACTTGGCCAGCCAGGCGAACCCCATCGCCTCCATGAAATCCGGGTCCAGCCCATGCATCGCGCTGGAATCCACCGCCACGCCCGGCAGGCGCGCGGCCAGCCGCCGCATCAGCTGACCATTGCGCACACCGCCCCCGCATACCAGTAACCGGCGCGTCCGTGGCTGGTGCCGCAGCAGCGCCTCGGTCACCGTTGCCGCGGTCAGCTCCAGCAAGGTCGCCTGCACGTCGGCTGCCGCGCGCTGTCCATTGCCAAGCGCGGCTTCGGCCCAGGGCAGGTGGAACTGTTCGCGACCGGTGCTCTTCGGTGCGGGCAGGGCAAACCACGGCTCGGCCAGCCACTGCGCCAGCAGCCGCTCATCCACCACACCGCTTGCCGCGAAGCTGCCATCGGCGTCGTAAACCTGGCCCGTGTGGCGCTGGCACCAGGCATCCAGCAGTGCGTTGGCCGGACCCGTGTCGAATCCCCGCACCGTGCCCTGGCGTGGAATCAGCGTCAGATTGGCGATGCCACCCAGGTTGAGTACCGCCCGATCCTCATCGGCGGCGCCCAGCATGGCCAGGTGGAAGGCCGGCATCAGGGGGGCCCCCTGGCCACCGGCGGCGACATCGCGGCGCCGGAAATCGGCGACGGTGGTGATGCCGGTGCGTTCGGCGATGCGGTTGGCGTCGCCAAGTTGCAGGGTAAACGGCAACGCCGCCGCTGGCCGATGGCGCACCGTCTGCCCGTGTGAACCGATCGCCTGCACCGCAGAAACGGGGACGCCGCTCCGCGTGAGCAGCGCGCCGGCGGCTTCGGCGAATGCCAGACCGATCCGCGCATCGATGTCGCCCAGATCGTCCAGCGAATCCAGACGGCCGCCTTCACCCAGCGCCACCAGCCGTTCGCGCAGCGCGGGCTCCCATGGCGCGGTCAGCCCGTCCACGAACCGGCACCCGCCGGCCGCCGGGAACCGGACCAGCGCGGCATCGATGCCATCGGCGCTGGTGCCGGACATCAGGCCCAGGTAGAGCGGATCGGAAGGGTCGGAAAGCGCGGCCATCATGGCTCCAGAAACAACGAAGGCGCCAGCTTGGGCGCCCTGTTGCAGCTCGTCAATGCGTGGTGCCTGCCAGGCTCAGCCGCGCTTTCCCGCAGTGCCCGCGCGGCCATCGCTGGCCACCTGGCTGTCCTTCGGCGCCGGGGTGGCATCGGCGTAGATCATCTTCTCCATGCCCTGGATGCGCGCCATGGCCGGGGATGTCTGCGCCCGGAAGGCAACCAGTTCAGCGCCGCGCAGCGGCTCCGGCGGTGGCATGGTGACCTGCAGCGGATTGCGGTGTACGCCGTTGACGCGGAATTCGTAGTGCAGGTGCGGCCCCGTCGCCATCCCCGTGGACCCCACATAGCCGATCACCGTACCCTGGGTGACGCGCTGGCCGGTCTTGATCTTCGCAAAGCGCGACATGTGCCCGTACAGCGTGGTGTGGCCACGGCCATGGTCGAGGATGACCACGTTGCCGTAGCCACGCTGCACGCCAGCGAACTGCACGCGGGCATCGCCGGCGGCCATGATCGGCGTACCAGTGCGCGCTGCGTAATCCACGCCTTTGTGCATGCGCATGCTGCCAAGCACCGGGTGCTTGCGCGCGCCGAACGTCGAGCTCAGGCGTGCGAACGGAATCGGCATGCGGATGAAGCTCTTCTTCAGCGGCCGGCCGTTGATGTCGAAGTACTCGGCCTTGCCGTTGCGGTCGAAGCGGAAACCGGAATAGGTCTTGCCGCCGCTGGTGAAGGTTGCGGCCAGGATCTTGCTGGTATCCACCTTCTCGCCTTCGCGCCAGGTTTCATCCATCACCACGCTGAAGCGATCGCCCGGCTGCAGGTCCTTGGAGAAATCGATGTCGTACTTGAATATCTCGTCGGTCATTGTCGCGATTGCGGCCGGCGACAGGCCAGCCTTGCGCGCCGATGCATACAGCGAACTGGTGATCTCGCCGCTGGTCACAACGGTCCGCGTGCTGGTTTCGCGCTTGCTGACCGTCTCCTTGATCTGGTCACCGACCAGTGCCAGCTCCACACGGTGCTCGTCGTCGCGGTTGAAGCGGATCGAGCGCAATTCCCCGGACAGTGGTACGTCGAAGGCGATCTCGGTACCCGGGCGCAGCTTCACCAGCGCCTCGCGCGTGCCGGGGTGGTCCAGCACCAGGTGCATGGTGCTGGCCGGAATGCCGGCCTGGTCGAACAGATCGCTCAATGTCTGGCCGCGTTGCACGCGCAGAACCTGCCAGCTGTCGCCTGCGGTGTGCTGGCGGCGTGCATCGGCGATGGGAGGCAAGGGCAGCGCAAGGCTGGTATGGGCATCCGGGAACGGTGACTCGATGGTGCTGGAAAAGCCCGGCACGATGGTGGCGACCAGTGCGCCGATGGTGGCGAACAGGCTGGCATGCATCCAGTGCCGCCGGGTCCAGCGTTCATTGAATGCAGCAGGGAGGTGTTGCCTGAGCTTCCGGTGCAGGGCGTTGTCGTGAAGGACGTGGAGCCGTTCCTTGAAGCGCTGTTTACGCGCGCGGCCGTGATCGGAATTGAGCATCAGACGTTTTTTCCTGGCGGCCCGGGAGCGCGGGCTGGATCGCCGGTTACCATAGACACCTCTTAAAACCGCGTCAAACCCTTGTGCCTATTGGATTTTGTGAAGCCGATACGGTTAACTTGGTATTAACACCCCACCGTAAATTCGGCTCTGCCGGGAGTAGCAACGTGTCGTCCATTGAAGAAGCCCTTGCCCTGATCGGCCGTGGTGCCGACGAGATCCTCAAGATCGAGGATCTGCGCGCACGCCTGGAAAGCGGTAAACCGCTGCGCATCAAGGCCGGCTTCGATCCCACCGCGCCTGACCTGCACCTGGGGCACACGGTGCTGCTCAACAAGCTGCGCCAGTTCCAGGACCTGGGCCACCAGGTGATCTTCCTGATCGGCGACTTCACCGGCATGATCGGCGACCCGACCGGCAAGAGCCTCACCCGCAAGCCCCTCAGCCGCGAAGACGTGCTGGCCAACGCGCGCACCTACCAAGAGCAGGTATTCAAGGTGCTGGACCGCGAAAGGACCGAGGTGCGCTTCAACTCCGAATGGTTCGGCAACATGAGCGCCGCCGACATGATCCGTCTGGCCGGCCAGCACACCGTGGCGCGCATGCTGGAACGGGACGACTTCGCCAAGCGCTATGCCGCCCAGCAGTCGATCGCAATCCATGAATTCCTCTATCCGCTGGTCCAGGGCTACGACTCGGTCGCGCTGGAAGCGGACGTCGAGCTGGGCGGCACCGACCAGAAGTTCAACCTGCTGATGGGGCGCGGCCTGCAGGAGAGCCATGGCCAGAAGCCGCAGGTGGTGCTGACCATGCCGCTGCTGGAAGGCCTGGACGGCGTCAACAAGATGTCCAAGTCGCTCGGCAACTATATAGGTGTAAGCGAACCGGCCATCGACATCGTCACCAAGACCATGAAGGTGGACGACGCCCTCATGTGGCGCTGGATCGAACTGCTTTCCTTCGAGATCAGCCAGGCTGAAGCGGAGGCGTTGCGTGCCCAGGTGGCCACCGGGGGTCTCAACCCCCGCGAGGTGAAGCTGCGCCTCGCGCGCGAACTGGCCACCCGGTTCCACGATTCCGCCGCTGCCGAGCAGGCGATCGCGGGCTGGAACGCCGCCGTGACCGGTCAGGGCGACATCACCCAGCTGCCCCTGCAGGACGTGGTGGTACCCGCCGAAGGGCTGCGTATTGCCGCGCTGCTGACCGCCGCGGGCCTGACCCCCAGTAATTCAGAGGCGAACCGCAAGCTCAAGGAGCGCGCGGTCAAGGTCGATGGTGCCGTTGTGGAGGATGCACAACAGGCGTTGCAGCCGGGATTCGAAGGATTGCTGCAGGTCGGCAAGCGCACCTTTGCCCGCGTGCGCCTGGTTGCCGGGTGACGGCCTGATCCAGAGACTCCGCGCCAATGCGGGATCCCGAAGCGTCATGTGAAAAAAAGTTCTGCAGCCCCTTCCAATTCAGGCAGGGAAGGCACATAATCTCGCTCCCCCGTCGCAGGGGCCGCCGGCAAGGGGCAGCAGCGATGAGGGGACGCCACCACCGCCGGACGATGTCATCGAACGAAGGTGTTGACGGACTGGAAAAGTCCGGCATAATAGGCGGCTCGCAACGACGAAAGACCCTCGGGTCGGACGCCGAAGCAGCATCGGCAACAACGTCCACTCCGGTGAGACGGCCTTGAAAAAAGGTGTTGACGAAGCGGAAAAGCCGGCTATAATGGGCGGCTCGCTACAACGGAAACGTTGCAGCACACGGGAACGGCGCTGAGGCCACTTCCCCTGATCTTTGAAAGTATGCGCAGGTATATTGTGAAGGCGCCTGCAGGAAGGATGACTTGTCCATCTTGCAGACGTTTGATCAAGCAATACATCAATTGTTTTAAAGCAAGCGATACGTTGCCGGAATCATTCATCTGCAGCTTTAAATATTTTGCCTTCGGGCAATGCAGTTTTAAGTGAAGAGTTTGATCCTGGCTCAGAGTGAACGCTGGCGGTAGGCCTAACACATGCAAGTCGAACGGCAGCACAGTAAGAGCTTGCTCTTACGGGTGGCGAGTGGCGGACGGGTGAGGAATACATCGGAATCTACTTTTTCGTGGGGGATAACGTAGGGAAACTTACGCTAATACCGCATACGACCTACGGGTGAAAGCAGGGGATCTTCGGACCTTGCGCGATTGAATGAGCCGATGTCGGATTAGCTAGTTGGCGGGGTAAAGGCCCACCAAGGCGACGATCCGTAGCTGGTCTGAGAGGATGATCAGC
>JAAIGF010067099.1_pt1 | contig 58808 bp, 57 predicted proteins | sample 6487441 | NCBI WGS metagenome assembly JAAIGF01 (sample SAMN13974129, study PRJNA590717) | phyllosphere metagenome | biome: pepper field; feature: multiple bacterial spot infested pepper fields; material: pepper leaves; isolation source: leaves from pepper fields | host: Capsicum annuum ...
GGTCGGTGATGCTCATCTGGGGTGCCCTCCACGTGACTTGGGTGACGCTGGCTGAAGCGCCGGAATACGTTGCCGGGCGACCCGTCCTCGCCGGCAACGCGGTGTGTTCAAGCAGAAACGGCATCGCGTTGCCGGATCGACTGCGTCTGCAGATAGTCTTCCAGGCGCTGCCGCCCGGCCGCATCGATCCGCAGGCCGAGCTTGCTGCGCCGCCACAGGATATCGTCGGCAGCCACCGCCCATTCATGTTGACGCAGGTAATCCACCTCGGCCTGGTACAGGTCCGCACCGAAGTGCGTGCCCAGATCGGCCAGGCTCTGCGCATCGCCAAGCAGTTGTTCGGCGCAGGTGCCGTAGTTGCGCACCAGCCGCTGCGCGGTCGCAGCCGGCAGCCAGGGGCGACCGCGGCCGACGCGTTCCAGCAGGCTGGCGATATCGCGCTGCTCGCCGCCTGGTAATGCCTCCCCACGTGCGGTCCACGCCGGCTTGCGTGCGCCCAGCGCGTGGGTGAGCCGGTCCACTGCCTCTTCGGCGAGCTTGCGATAGGTGGTCAGCTTGCCGCCGAACACGTTGAGCAACGGCGCACCCTCGGTGACCACTTCCAGCTGGTAATCGCGGGTCACTTCGGCTGCGTTGTCTTCGGCGTCGTCCAGCAACGGGCGCACGCCGCTGTAGTTCCACACCACATCGGCGGGGGAGATCTGCTGCTGGAAATACAGGTTCACCGCATCGCACAGGTACTGCACCTCGGCAGCATCGATCTTCGGCGCGGCGGGGTCGGCTTCGTAGTCCACGTCGGTGGTGCCGATCAAGGTGAAGTCGTGCTCGTAGGGGATGGCGAACACGATGCGCCGGTCCGGTTGCTGGAAGATGTACGCATGGTCGTGATCGAACAGCTTGGGCACCACGATATGGCTGCCCTTGACCAGCCGCAATGCGTGTTCGTGCGGCACCGAGGCCACGGTGTCCAGGAACGCCACTGCCCAGGGGCCGGCCGCATTGGCGAGCGCGCGCGCCTGCACCGTGCGGCGGCGGCCCTCGCGGTCTTCGAGCTCGGCATACCAGAAGCCGGCATCGTGCCAGGCGCCGACACAGCGCGTGCGCGTGTGGATCTTGGCGCCGCGCCTGGCGGCGTCCATCGCGTTGAGCACCACCAGCCGCGCGTCCTGCACCCAGGCGTCCGAATACACGAAGCCGGTGCGCAGCGATTCCTGCAGCGGCGCACCGACCGGGTGCGTCCGCAGCGACAGCCGCCGCGAGCGCGGCAGGCTGCGCTTGCTGCCGCCCAGATGGTCGTACAGGAACAGCCCGGCGCGGATCATCCATGCCGGGCGCAGGTGCGGTTGGTGGGGCAGCAGGAAGCGCAACGGCCAGATGATGTGCGGGGCCAGCCGCAGCAACACTTCGCGCTCGGCCAGTGCCTTGCCGACCAGCGCGAATTCGTACTGCTCCAGATAGCGCAGGCCGCCGTGAATGAGTTTGGTACTGGCGCTGCTGGTATGCGCGGCCAGGTCGTCCTGCTCGCACAGGCACACCGACAGACCGCGCCCGGCCGCATCACGGGCAATGCCGACCCCGTTGATGCCGCCGCCGATTACCAGAAGATCGTACATCTCGCCCATCGGTGCCTCCGTCCGGGCGCGCTGATGAGCGAACCCAAGTTGTCATGTTCGAACATACTCGAACATCGAACCTTGCGGGGGCGTGAAGATGGACAGCTTTAGTATCAGCAGTGACGTACGCGCGAATCGGCTATGAAAGAGCGGATTAAGAGATGGCGTACCTATCAGGCCCAATGGTTTTCGGCGGCTATCACGTAAAAACGCTCAAAAACGAACATCGAACTCAGGCGGTTCCGTCCGCGTCCGCCAGGTGCACCCGGGTACCGGCCTCGGCCAGGACGCTCGCCAACTCCTGCGGCGGCGGCCGGTCGGTGAACCAGTCGTGCACCTGGGCGAGGGCGCCCAGCCGCACCATGGCGTTGCGACCGAACTTGCTGTGATCGGCGGCCAGCAGCACGTGCCGCGAGTGCTCGATGATGGCCTGCGCCACGCGCACTTCCTGGTAATCGAAATCCAGCAGGGTGCCGTCCAGATCGATACCGGAAATGCCGATCACCCCGAAGTCCACCTTGAACTGGCGGATCAGCTCCACCGTCGCCTCGCCGGTCACGCCTTGGTCGCGCCCGCGCACCACACCGCCGGCCACGATCACCTCGAAACTGGGGTTGGCGCTGAGCATCACCGCCACGTTGAGGTTATTGGTGATCACGCGCAGCCCGCGGTGCTGCAGCAACGCGCGTGCGACTTCTTCGTTGGTGGTCCCCAGGTTGATGAACAGCGAGGCATCGTCGGGAATGAAACGCGCCACACGTGCGGCGATGTGCTGCTTTTCGCGGGCCTGCAGCGCTTTGCGTGCGGTGTAGGCCAGATTCTCCACGCTGGAGGGCATGCTGACGCCGCCGTGATAGCGGCGCAGCACGCCTGCATCGCAGAGCAAGGTCAGATCGCGGCGGATGGTCTGCGGCGTCACCTCGAAGCGTGTGGCCAAACCTTCGACCTCGGCAAAGCCCTGCTGCCGCACCAGCGCCACCAATTGCTCCTGGCGCGGGTTCAACGCCGGCGCCGGGACCGTCCTGTAGTGAGTCGACTCCATGCGCAGATGATCGCGCATACGCGTGAGGATGCAAACACGGCGGGGTGCACGCTGAGCGCGACAGGGGCTTGCCGGCGAACATCGGCCTGAAGCGGTGCACGCGTGGCGACATGCCGGACGCGCTGCGCTGAGGCTGCACGGTTCTGGAGGCATACGATTACCCGGCAGGCTCGGCCAGGGCTCGGTAAAGATCGCCGCCTTCGGTGTGTGCGTGCTGAAGCGCCAACGAGCAGGTGGCCAGCAACGCGCGGACACGCAGTGGGTCGTGCCGATGAAACGCGGGCGCCGCAAACGCGTTGCTCGCTGAAGCCCAGTATCGACCGCAACCGCCGGACGATGCGCAGCCGGCCGGATGCCGGCTCAGCCCAGCTTGCTGCGATAGCCGGTGTCGATGCTGATGCTGCCGCCTACCGCACGCGACACGCAGGCACAGAGCTTGCGATTCTCCCGGCGCTGCTCGTCGCTGAAGAACACGTCGCGGTGATCGATATCGGCGGAGCTGTCCAGCACGTCCACCGCGCACAGCCCGCATTCGCCACGGCGGCACTCGGCGATCAGCTCCACCCCGGCGTCGGCCAGTGCGTCCAGCATCGATTCGTTTTCAGCGACCGGCACTTCCAGGCCCAGCCCCGGCAATTTCACCACGAACGCCTGCGCCGGCACCCGCCCGCTATTGCCGAAGGTTTCGAAGTGCAGGCGCGCACGCGGCCGGCCGGCGGCGTGCCAGTGCTGGCGTACCGCCTCGAGCATGCCCAGCGGCCCGCACACATACACCTCGGCATTGGGCGACAGGCGCGCCAGTTCGGCAGCCAGATCCGGCGGGCCGGCGCTGTCGTCGCATTGCAGTTGCAAACGTTCGCCTAGCAGTGCTTCCAGCGTGTCGACATACGCCATTGCGCTGCGCGAGCGGCCGGCGTACAGCAGACGGAACGCGCGGTGGCCACGCGCCAGCCGCTGCGCCATGCCGACGATCGGGGTGATGCCGATGCCGCCGGCAATCAGCAGGATTTCCTCGCCGCTTTCATCCAGCGCGAAGTTGTTGCTGGGCGGCGACATCTCCACCACATCGCCCGGCGCAAGCGTCCACATATGCAGCGAGCCGCCGCGGCTGTCGGGCATTTGCCGCACTGCGATCTGGTAGTACCCGTCGGCACGCGGTTCGCCCACCAGCGAATACGAGCGCACATCGTCGCGACCATGCAGCTGCACACGAAAATCCACATGGCTGCCCACCTCGAAGCTGCGTGCAGCGGCGCCGGGATCGAGCACGATTTCGCGCACGCCCGGGCAGGCGTCGGCAATGCTGACGACGCGGGCACGATGCCACTGGGTGTCTTTACGCATGGAGGGCTCCGGGCAATGAGGTCTGCCGGCCGGCGCCGGCTGTGACGGCGCCGCAATGCGGCGCTGTGAGCGATGAGATGGCTGGCCGCATGCGAAGTGCTTAGCCCACCATGCGCAGCGACAGATCCTGCGCGCGTTGTTCCTGTGCGATCAGGCGGTCGATCACGCGTCGCGCCCACATCCCGCCGGCATCGACGTTGAGGTTGTAGAAAGTGTGATCCGGATGCGCATCGATGGCGCGTTGCTGCGCTTCCAGCACTGCTTCGTCTTCGCCGAACACGCCTGTCACGCCGTCGCGGGTGAGCGTGGTCAGCGACTGGTCGTGCAGCGCGTAGTTGCGCATGAATGCCCAGAAGTAATGGCAGGTGGTGTCGGTTTCGGGCGTGATGGTGTTGAGCACGTAGCCGTTGACGCCCTGGCTGCGATCGCCCTCTGGCGCACCGGTGCCGGCAATGGCCACGCCCACATCGATGGCGATGGTGGAGGGTGCCTCGAAACGGATGATCTGCCAACGATCGACCTTGCCGCGATAGTCCAGATGGCGGGCGATCTGGCTGGCCCAGAACGGCGGCGGGTCGATGTTGCGCATCCAGCGCGACACGATGACGCCGCGATCGCCATGCACCACATCGAAGGGCGCTTCGGCCACTTCGTCCTGGCCGATGCTGGAGCCGTGCACGAAGGTCTCGTGGGTCAGGTCCATCAGGTTGTCCAGCACCAGCCGATAGTCGCACTTGGCATGGATGGTGCGGCCATCGCCGGCCCAGGCCGGGTCGTGCGACCAGTGCAGATCGGGAATCAGGCGCGTATCGGCCTTGGCCGGGTCGCCCGGCCAGATCCACACGTAGCGGTGCTTTTCGGCAACCGGGAAGCTGCGCACGCAGGCCGAGGGGTTGATGGTGTCCTGCGAGGGCATGTGCACGCAGCGCCCCTGCGTGTTGTAGACCAGCCCGTGATAGCCGCACACCACATCGTCGCCGCGCAGCTTGCCCATGGATAAGGGCACCAGCCTATGCCAGCACGCGTCTTCGAGCGCGACCACCGCACCGGCGGTGGTGCGGTAGACCACCACGTCCAGGTTGCAGAGCTTGCGCGGGCTGAGCACGTGCTTGATCTCATGGTCCCAGGCAACGGCGTACCACGCGTTGAGGGGAAACAGCGGCTTGGACTGCGACATGACCGTGACTCCTGGGTATGTAGGCAACCTGGATGCGACGCGGCGTGTGCCGGCCCGCAGCTAGTTGGCGCGCATCGCAATGCTGGCGTCTGCTTGCGAGCGAAGTTATGTATACACCGGAGACAATGTGGGCGCGTTACGCACCTGCCAAAACTGTGCGAATATCGATTTGAATTACCGATTATCGGATTGACCGCTTCGCTGGCCGCGCCTACCGTGACCCCACGCTCGCTGTGCTGGAAGGGAACGCAATGGCCGAAATCGTCGCTCTCGCGGATGCGGTGTCGCAGCTGATCGCCGATGGCGATTGTGTAGCGATGGAAGGCTTCACCCACCTGATTCCACATGCCGCCGGGCACGAAGTGATCCGCCAGCGCAAGCGCGCGCTACGTCTGGTGCGCATGACTCCCGACCTGATCTACGACCAGTTGATCGGCGCCGGTTGCGCTGCGGCGCTGCGGTTCTCCTGGGGCGGCAATCCCGGCGTCGGTTCGTTGCACCGGCTGCGCGATGCGGTGGAACACGCCTGGCCGCAGCCGCTGCAGATTCGCGAACACAGCCACGCCGATATGGCCAATGCCTATGTGGCCGGTGCGTCGGGGCTGCCGTTTGCAGTGCTGCGTGGGTATGTCGGCTCGGATCTGCCGCGCGTCAACGACAGCATCAAGTTCCTGCAATGCCCGTATACCGGCCAAACGCTGGCCACCACGCCGGCAGTCAATCCCGATGTCGCCGTGATCCACGCCCAGCGGGCCGACCGCCGCGGCAACGTATTGCTCTGGGGCATTCTGGGCGTGCAGAAGGAAGCCGCATTGGCAGCGCGCAAGGTGATCGTGACGGTGGAAGAGATCGTCGACAGCCTGGACGCGCCGCCCAATGCCTGCATCCTGCCGCGTTGGGTTGTCGATGCGGTCTGCGTTGTCCCTAGTGGCGCGGCGCCCTCGTATGCGCATGGCTACTACGCGCGCGACAATCGGTTCTATCTGGCCTGGGATGCGATCGCGCGCAACCGTGCGACGTTCCAGGCCTGGATCCAGACGCATATTCTCGACACCGACGATTTCGCCGGTTTTCAGCGCGTGTATGCACAGTCCCAGCAACAGGTGGCCGCATGAGCGCCTACAGCACCAACGAGATGATGACGGTGGCTGCCGCGCGTCGCCTGCCCGATGGCGCAGTGTGTTTTGTCGGCATCGGCTTGCCGTCCACTGCCGCCAACCTGGCTCGGCTGACGCATGCACCGGACGTCACCTTGATTTACGAATCCGGCCCGATCGGTGCGCGCCCGCAGGTGTTGCCACTCTCGATCGGCGACGGCGAGCTGGCCGAAACCGCCGCCACCGTGGTCTCCACGCCAGAGATCTTCCGCTACTGGCTGCAGGGCGGGCGCGTGGATGTGGGCTTTCTGGGGGCGGCGCAGATCGATCGGTACGCCAACCTCAACACCACCGTGATTGGCTCCTACGCTGCGCCGAAAACGCGCTTGCCCGGCGCCGGTGGCGCGCCGGAAATTGCCGCCAGCGCCAAGCGGGTGTTCATCATCATGCGCCAATCCGAACGCAGCTTCGTGTCGCGGTTGGACTTCATCACCACGGTCGGGCATCTGGACGGTGGCGATGCGCGCGCGCGCGCCGGCCTCCCCGGCGCCGGCCCGACCGTGGTCGTCACCGACCTGTGCGTGATGGAACCCGACCCCGTGACCCGCGAACTCACCGTGACCTCGCTGCATCCCGGCGCCACGCGCGAGCAGGTCAGCGCGGCGACCGGGTGGCCGATCCGGTTCGCCGCCGACCTTGCACAAACCACGCCGCCCAGTACCGCCGAGCTGGATGCCTTGCGCGCGCTGCAGGCACGCACCGATGCAGCGCATGGTGTGCAGGCAATGGGAGCCCAGGCATGAGTGAGGTGTACCTGATCGATGGCATCCGCACGCCGATCGGCCGTTACGGTGGCGCCTTGTCCAGCGTGCGCGCCGACGATCTGGGCGCAGTGCCCATCGCCGCATTGCTGGCGCGGCAGTCGCAGCTGGAGCCGGCCGCAATCGACGATGTGTACCTGGGCTGCGCCAACCAGGCCGGCGAAGACAATCGCAATGTCGCGCGTATGAGCCTGTTGCTGGCCGGGCTGCCGTCTTCGGTGCCGGGCAGCACGCTCAATCGCCTGTGCGGCTCGGGCTTGGACGCGATCGGCACGGTAGCGCGCGGCATCCGTGCCGGCGAACTGGATCTTGCCATTGCCGGCGGCGTCGAATCGATGTCGCGCGCGCCGTGGGTGATGGGCAAGGCCGACAGCGCCTTCGCCCGCACCCAGCAGCTGGAAGACACCACCATGGGCTGGCGCTTCATCAATCCGCGCCTGCAGGCGGTCTATGGCACCGAACTGATGGGTGAAACGGCGGAAAACGTGGCGCAGCGGTACGCCATCGCGCGCGAAGACCAGGATGCGTTCGCACTGCGCAGCCAGCAACGCGTGGCGGCGGCGCAGGCAGCCGGTTTCTTCGATGCGGAAATCACCCCGGTGGCCGTGGCAGCACGCAAGGGCGGCGATGCCTCCACGGTCAAACACGATGAAGCGCCGCGGCCCAACACCACCGCCGACATGCTGGCCAAGCTCAAACCGGTGTTCCGCCAGCCCGGCACCGTCACGGCCGGCAATGCCTCCGGTCTCAACGATGGCGCCGCTGCCTTGCTGCTGGCCTCGGCGCAGGCCGTGCAGACCCACCGGCTGACGCCGCGCGCGCGCGTGCTGGGGTTCGCCTCGGCGGGCGTGGAGCCGGCGTACATGGGCATCGGCCCGGTGCCGGCCACCCAGCGCCTGCTGGCGCGCTTGCACCTGCGCATCGCGCAGTTCGATGCGATCGAACTCAATGAAGCCTTCGCTGCGCAGGCGCTGGCCTGCACGCGTGCATTGGGCCTGGCCGACGATGCCGCACACGTCAATGCCAACGGTGGCGCCATTGCGCTCGGGCATCCGCTCGGCATGAGCGGCGCGCGGCTGGCGCTGACCTTGCTGCGGCAGCTGGAGGCGGGCAACGGGCGACTCGGGCTGGCCAGCATGTGCATCGGAGTGGGGCAGGGCGTGGCGTTGGCGATCGAGCGCCTGTGAACCGGCTGTTGCAACCTCCCTCCTCCTTCCCTTGCACCCATGTTGTTCTGGTCGTCTTGTTGCCGACGGAGATTCAAGATGCGCGATCCCACCGCTGACCAACCTGCCATCGCTGACCCGCTGCTCGGCTACCGCCGCAGCCGGCCCGGGACACAGCCGGCCTACCTGCATCCGGCATACGCTTCCACCACGTTGCGAGGGCCTACGCGTGATCCGATCGACCTGCCGGTCACGCTGTCGGAAGTCACCGGCCCGCGGCTGGATCGGCTCACGCTGGGCGCGCACGCGGCCGATCTCACTGCAGGGTTCAGTGGCGCGCCGCTGGGCGAGCGCATCATCGTCTCCGGCCGCGTGCTCGACGAAAACGGCAGGCCGGTCCGCAACAGCGTGGTGGAAGTGTGGCAATGCAACGCGGCTGGTCGCTACCAGCACGCTGGCGATCGGCACGATGCACCGCTGGACCCCAACTTCCGCGGTACCGGCCAGGTGCTGACCGATGAGCACGGCCGCTACAGTTTCAAGACCATCAAGCCGGGCGCGTATCCGTGGCGCAATCACTACAACGCCTGGCGGCCGGCGCACATCCATTTTTCGTTGCACGGCGATGGCATCGGGCAGCGGCTGGTCACCCAGATGTATTTCCCCGGCGACCCGCTGCTGGCGCACGACCCCATCTTCAACTGTGTCGACGATGCGCTGGCGCGCGAACGCATGGTGTCCAGTTTCGACTGGGAAAACGCGGTTAGCGAGTACGCGTTGGCCTACCGCTTCGACATCGTCTTGCGCGGTCGCAAGCAAACGGTCTGGGAGTGACACGATGAGCCTGCATGCAACGCCGTCGCAGACCGTCGGCCCGTATTACCGACTGGGATTGGAGCCGCTGTATCGCCAACAGATCGCACCTGCGCAGGCTGCGGGCACGCATGTGCAGATCAGCGGTTGCATCTTCGATGGCGCCGGCGCGCCAGTGGCCGATGCGGTGCTGGAAGTGTGGCAAGCCGATGCTGCGGGCATCTATGCGCATGTGGCCGACGGTCGCTGCGAGGCCCACGACCCCAGCTTCGACGGCTGGGGCCGCGTGCCCACCGATGCCAACGGGCGTTTTACCTTCAGCACCATCAAGCCGGGCAGGGTGGCGGGCCCGGACGGCAAGCAGCAGGCGGCGCATCTGACGGTGCTGGTCTTCATGCGCGGCCTCTTGCGCGGGGTGTCGACGCGGCTGTATTTCGCCGACGACCCACAGCTGGGCAGCGACCCGATCCTGGCGCTGGTGCCGGCCGAGCGGCGCGCCACCTTGCTGGCCCAGCCGCATCCAGGCAGTGCGTACACGTGGGACATCCACATGCAGGGCGACGCGGAAACGGTGTTCTTCCGCTATTGATCCGCATGCCGATGTTGAAACGCCGTATGCGTACAGGGACAGCGCTGCATCCTGCCGGCACGCGGCCACGTCCACAGGGCCACAGGCGCCGCTGCACGAGCGCCTGCTGCCGAAACATCGCCAGGGTATCTCCGGCGACAAGCAATGCGCCGTGACGCCTCACGCACATGCATCCGGGGCAGCGCGCATCGTGGCAGGCAGGTGCACACGTGCACTCGCGTGCACGCAGCGCAAGCACGCATGGCCTCATCCACCTCATCCCGGCAGTGCCAGGCGCGCCCGATGCATTGCCCTTTGGTCTAGTTGGCACCTTGGTACATCGGTGCGATGCTGCCGGCTCGCCTAGAGATGCAATGCATGAGTGCGACATCTTCGTTGTTGGGATCCTTGTTCGGCGAGCCTGCGTGCGAGGCCTTGTTCGACGATGCCGCGCGCGTGCAGGCGATGCTGCAGTTCGAATCGGCGCTGGCGCGCGCCCAGGCGCAGTGCGGGGTGATTCCCGCGCAGGCCGCGCAGGCCATTGCCGCTGCCTGCGATGTGCAGCACTACGATCTGGCCGCGTTGGCGCAGGCCACGGCGCTGGCCGGCAATCCCGCCATTCCGCTGGTCAAGGCGCTGACCGCGCAGGTGGCCGCGCACGACAATGCTGCCGCGCGCTGGGTGCACTGGGGCGCCACCAGCCAGGACGTCATCGATACGGGCACGGTGCTGCAGCTGCGCGCCGCACTGGATCTGCTGCTGCCGCGTCTGCACGCCCTGTGCGCCGATCTGGCGGTGCTGGCCGAACGCGAGCGCCACACCGGCCTGCCCGGTCGCACCCTGCTGCAGCAGGCCGTGCCGGTCACCTTCGGGCTCAAGGTCGTCGGTTGGCTGGACGCCCTGCAGCGTGCGCAGCGGCGCCTGCACGCCTTGCGGCACGATGCCTTGGTGCTGCAGTTCGGCGGCGCGGCCGGCACCCTGGCCTCGTTGCAGGGCCGTGGCCTGGAAGTGGCGCAGGCGCTGGCGAGCGCCCTGGCGTTGCCGCTGCCCGCGCTGCCCTGGCATACCGCGCGCGACCGCATCGTCGAGGTCGGCTGCGCCTTCGGTCTACTTGCCGGCACGCTGGGCAAGATCGGCGGCGATGTGGTGTTGCTGATGCAAACGGAGGTGGGCGAAGCGTTCGAGCCGGCCGCCGCCGGCAAAGGTGGCTCCTCGGCGATGCCGCACAAGCGCAATCCGGTCTCCAGCGTGGCAGCCGTGGCTGCGGCCACCCGCGTACCGGGCCTGGTCGCCACCTTGTTCAGCGCCATGGCGCAGCCGCACGAGCGCGCAGCCGGGCAATGGCATGCCGAGTGGGACACCTTGCCGCAGATCGTCTGCCTCACCGCCGGCAGCCTGGCGCAGATGCAGCTGTGCCTGTCGGGTCTGGAACTGGATCGCCCACGCATGCAGGCGCATCTGGACAGCCACGGCGGGCTGCTCTACGCCGAGGCGGCCGTGTTCGCGCTTGCGCCACACCTGGGCAAGCCGCAGGCGCACGCCCTGGTGGAACAGGCCGCGCTGCGCGCGCAGGCGCAGCAACGGCATCTGCGCGAGGTGCTTGGCGAGCACGCGCAGGTGAGCGCGGTGCTCACGCACGCGCAACTGCAGGCAGTGTTCGATAGCGCAAGTTGGCGCGGCATGTCCTCGGTGTGGATCGACCGCGTGCTGGCTGGATCTTCTTCCTGTTGACGGTGCCTCGATGGCTTATCTCCAGTTGCCCACGCATCGCCTGCACTACCGCCTGGACGGCACCGAAGGACGCCCCTGGCTGACTTTCTGCAATTCGCTGGGCACCGATCTGCACATGTGGGACGTGCAGCTCGAAGCCTTCGCTGCGCACTACCGCATCCTGCGCTACGACCGCCGCGGCCATGGGTATTCGGAGACGCCGCCCGGCCCGTACAGCGTCGCCGACCTGGGTCAGGACGTGCTGGCACTGTGGGACGCCCTGGAGATCGCGCAAAGCGATTTCTGCGGCCTGTCGATCGGCGGGCTCACCGGCCAGTGGCTGGGCCTGCATGCACCGCAGCGCTTGCGCCGGCTGGTGGTGTGCGCCACCGCGCAGAAGATCGGCAGTGCCGCCACCTGGGAAACCCGCATCGAACAGGTGCGCAGCGAAGGCCTTCCGACGCTGATCGATGCCACGCTGCAGCGCTGGTTTACCCCCGAATTTGCCATCAGCCATGCGCAGCGGCTGGACATGATCGCCGCCGCCTTCGTGTCCACTTCGCCTGCCGGCTACATCGCCTGCTGCCAGGCGGTGGCCGATGCGGACTTCCGCGGCGCGCTGGACGGGCTGAGCCTGCCGCTGCTGGCGCTGGCCGGCGACGACGACCCGGTGTGCCCGCCGCCTGACCTGCGCGAGATCGCCTATGCCGCGCCGGACGGGCATTACGCCCAGGTGCCCGGCCGCCACATCTGCAACCTGGAATCGCCGGCCGCGTTCAACCAGGCGGTGCTCGGCTTTCTTCAGGGCCAGTGAGCTTTCCCACCTTGCAAGGACACCCCATGCACGAAGACGAACGTTATCAAGCCGGCATGCGCGAACGCCGACGCGTCCTTGGCGATGCGCACGTCGACCGTGCGCTGGCCGGGAGTAGCGAATTCACCGAAGAATTTCAGGACCTGATCACCCGCTACGCCTGGGGCAGCATCTGGACCCGCGACGGCCTGCCGGCCCATACCCGTTCGCTGATCACCCTGTCGATGATGATCGCGCTAGGCCACGACGAAGAATTCAAGCTGCACGTGCGTGCGGCGCGCAACAACGGCGTCACGCCTGCGCAGATCAAGGAAGTGCTGCTGCAGGCGGCGATCTACTGCGGCGTGCCGGCCGCCAACCACGCGTTCGCGCTGGCCAGGCCGATCCTGGAAGAACAAGCGGCCGACGCCGGCGCAGCCTCGGCGGCGCAACCGCGGTAAGAGTGGTCTCCGGGCGGCGGGCAAACCGACTGCGCTCAGCGTCCGGCGCGCGTGTTCGGTACCCGGTGCGGCGGGGACCACTCGTACACTGCGGCGCCTGGTGCGCCGTCCAAAATCGCCTGCCGATTGCGCGCACACGCGTGTTGGTCGCGCTTAACCCACCGCAACCGGAGACATTGCATGCTGCATCGATTGGTCTGCCTGCTGGTGGTGTCATTGGCAACCGCGGCGCTGCACGCACAACCGCAGCCCGGCCCCGGCACCGTGTCGGCGCGGGTGCGTACCGACGATGGCCAGACGCTGGCCGTGTGGTCGCGCGTGCCCGCGCAGCCACGTGGCACGATCGTGCTGGTGCACGGCCGCACCTGGAGCGCATTGCCCAACTTCGATTTGCAGGTGCCTGGCGAGCCGCGTGATGCGCGCTCTGTCCTTGCAGCGCTCGCGCAAGCCGGGTTTGCCGCGTATGCGGTGGATCTGCGCGGCTACGGCGGCAGCCCACGCGACCGCACGGGCTGGAATACGCCCGCCCGTGCAGTGGCCGATGTCCGCAATGTGCTGGCCTGGGTCGCGCAGACCCATCCCGGCCTGCCGCCGCCGGCATTGCTGGGCTATTCCAACGGCGCGCGGGTGGCGTTGCTGCTCGCGCAGCAGCAACCGCAGGCGATGTCTGCCCTGGTGTTGTTTGGCTTCCCCGATGACGTGGATGCAGCGCCCGCGCCGGCGGTTCCGGCAGATCGGCCCTTGCGCGCACCCACCACGGCCGCTGCGGCCGGTGAGGACTTCATCACCGCCAATGCGGCACCACCGGGCGTGCGTGCGGCTTACGTCGCCCAGGCGCTTGCAGCGGATCCGGTGCGCACCGACTGGCGCGCCATGGAGCAGTTCGCCTTCCACCCCGAGCAAGTCGCGACGGTGCCGGTCTTGCTGTTGCGCGGCGTCGACGACCCGATCGCCACCCAGGCAGACAACGCGCATCTCTACGCACGCCTGCGCAGCGAAGATCGCAGCTGGGTGACCCTGCCGCACGCCGACCACGTGGCCCAGGTCGAAGACAGCCACGCAGCGTGGGTGGACGCGGTGGTGAGCTTTCTGCGCCGGCCGCGCTAAGCGCAGCGGTCGGATGACTGCGCAACCGCGAGGCGGGTGCGGCCGGTGCCCGGTGCGGCATGACAACCTCGTGCATTGCGGTTCCTATGCGTCATCCGCACCCATCTGCCGACTGCTCGCTATGTCGTGTTTGCCGCTCTGAGTCGGGACGCGTGCAACAGCAAGTGGCGATCAATCCGAACAGGTCTAGCCTGGCACTTTGCGATGTGCAGCCTCGCATGCACGTCGGGCACACGCGCAATGTGTGGACGCGATTGCTTTTGACCTCTGCCAGCCACCGCTGCGCCACTAGCGCTTATGCAGCACAGGGGCAGGTCAGATGCCCCGCGGGCGACGCCCGCGCCAACGCAAGGTGCTGCACTAACTCAGCAAGGTTCCCAGCCGCTGCGCCGCCTGCTTCAGCGGTTCCAGCAACTGCGTTTGCATCGTCTGCAGGCTCACCCGCCCGGCCTGGGCGCCGATGTTGAGCGCGGCGATCACCTCGCCGCGCAGGTTGCGCACCGGCACGGCGATCGAGCGCAGGCCGATTTCCAGTTCCTGATCGGTCAGGCACATGCCTTCGCGGCGCGTGCGCGCCAGCACCTCCAGCAGCGCCGAGGCCTGGGTCACCGTGCGGTCGGTCCGCGGACGCAAGGTGGTGCGTTCCAGATACGCCTGCAAGGTGTCGCCGGGCAGGGCGGCCAGCAACACCCGCCCCATCGAGGTGCAGTAGGCCGGCAGCCGCGTCCCCGGGCGCAGCCCGATCGACATGATGCGCACCGTTTCCGACCGCGCCACGTACAGCAGATCGTCGCCATCCAGCACGCCCAGCGAACACGATTCGTGCAGTTGGTCGCGCAGCCCGTCCAGGACCGGCTGTGCGGCCGCGGTCATCGATGAAGACGCCGCGTACGCGCCGCCGATGCCCAGCACGCGCGGCAGCAACACGTAGCCACGTCCTTGCTCGCCCACATAGCCCAGCTTGGCCAGCGTATGCAGCACGCGCCGGACGGCTGCGCGCGAGATACCGGTTTCCAGGCTGATCTGCGACATCGTCACTTCGCGCGCGTGCTGCGCGAACACGCTCAGCACCACCAGCCCGCGCCCCAGCGAGGTCATGAAGTCCGGATCGCCCTGGGCGGCGGCGATCTGCTGCATCAGCTCATGCGGCAGGCCGCGATCGCTGCCGGCCGCTACCACGGTGGCGGGACGTTTGCGGCGGCTGGAGGCGGGCTCGGGCATAGGAGTGCGGCAGCGGACAGGTCCGTGCATGGTAAGCGCTCGCGCCATGGCATGCCCCGGCTCACACTCTGTGCGTGGGCATGTAAGCGCTTCACCCTGCTTGCCGCATAATCGCCGCTGGTTTGTGACGGATCGGTGCTCTTAGTCCATGAAAACCCCCAACGGCCTGCAGCCGCTGATCGACGACGGCGTCATCGACGAAGTGTTGCGACCACTGAAGAGCGGCAAGGAAGCATCCGTCTACGTCGTGAGCGCAGGCGCCGAGATCCTGTGCGCCAAGGTCTACAAGGACATGGCGCAACGCAGTTTCCAGGCGCGCGTGCAGTACCAGGAAGGCCGCAAGGTGCGTGGCAGCCGTCAGGCCCGCGCGATGGGCAAGGCCACCAAGTTCGGCCGCAAGGAAGCTGAAACCGCCTGGAAGAACACCGAAGCCGACGCGCTCTATCAACTGGTGGATGCCGGGGTGCATGTGCCCAAACCGCGCGGTTACTTCCACGGCGTGCTGCTGATGGATCTGGTCACCGATGACGCCGGTCACAGCGCACCGCGGCTGGGCGAGGTGGACCTGGAACCCGAGCAGGCGCGCGCCTTTCACACCAGCCTGATCGGCGATGTGGTCAAGATGCTGTCGCTGGGCCTGGTGCACGGCGATCTGTCCGAATACAACGTGCTGGTCTCGCCCGATGGCCCGGTGGTGATCGACTTTCCGCAGGTGGTCAGTGCCGCTGGCAACAATGCCGCGCGCGACATGCTGCTGCGCGATGTGCACAACCTGCGCGACTGCCTGGGCCGTTTCGCGCCCGAGCTGCTGGACACCCATTACGGCGAAGAGATGTGGGCGCTGTTCGAAAAGGGCGAACTGCGCCCGGACAGCGTGCTCACCGGGCGGTTCAAATTCGACACCCGCCGCGCCGATGTACGCGCCGTCCGTGCCTCGATCGAAGATGCGCGCCAGGAAAACCTCATTCGCCAGCAAGGCCGCGAAGCGGCTGCCGAAGACAACGACTAGGAAGCGCCAACAGGCCGCAGCAGCAGCGCATTGGTTGCGATGCAGCGCAGCAAATTCAGCGCGCACGCTGCAGTCATTGCGACATCGCCGAGCGGCCAATCTGCGCGTGTGCGGCCACTTTTTTCAGCAATTTTGGGCTTTTTTGCGTACGTGCCCGGACCACCGGCCTTTTTGTCGGTACTGATTAACGATTTGAATAGTGATGGTTCATAACAATCTGGCAAGCTCGACCATCGCTTATCGGAGAGTTCGTCATGTCGTTTGATCCTGATGTCGTGCGTCTGTTCGCCCAGCTTCAAGAGGCGGCGCAGCCGCCCATGGAAACCCTGCCGATCGAAGGCGCGCGCGCGATGATGCGCGCGGTGGGCGCGCAGTTCGGTTTCCCGCGCATCGAGATGGCCGAGGTACGCGATCTGCAGGCCGAGGCCGCCACCGGTGCAGTGCCTTTGCGCTTGTATCGCCCCACGGGGCTCGCGGCCGGCCCGGCCCCGACCTGCCTGTTCGTGCACGGCGGCGGCGGTCTGGTGGGCGATCTGGAATCGCATGACGATGTGTGCCGGCAACTGGCGGCGCGTGCTGGCTGTCAGGTGTTGGCGATCCATTACCGTCTGGCCCCCGAGCATCCGGCGCCGGCCGGCGTGGAAGATGTCATCGCGACGTTGCATTGGCTGGTTGCGCACCCGGACACGGTCGGCGCCGATGTGCAGCGCCTTGCCGTCTGCGGCGACAGTATCGGCGGCGCCATGGCCGCGGTTGCCGCATTGGCCGCGCGCGATGCCGGCATCGCTTTGCGTTGCCAGCTGCTGGTCTATCCGCTGACCGACGCGCGCCAGGACAGCGGCGTGTATCCATCGCGCTCGCTCAATGCCGGCCTGCCACCGTTGACTGCGGCAGCGGTGGAATTCTTCAACCGCCATCTGCTGCCGGATATGGCGGTGGCCAACGACTGGCGTGTCTCGCCGATGCTGGCGCCGGATGTCGCCGGCGTTGCGCCTGCGCTGGTCGTGGTCTGCGACCGCGACATGCTGTACGACGAAGGCCGCGCCTATGCCGAGCGCCTGCGTGCGGCGGGAATGGAGGTCACCCTGCATAGTTTCCCGGGCATGATCCACGGCTTCATCAACATGGGCAGCGTCTTGCGTGCCGCCGGTGAAACGCTGGACCTGGCGGCGTTGACGCTACGCCAGCGCCTGCTGCCCGCGATCGAACGCAGGGCCGCCTGACAGCCTGCGGCAGCCGTGCCGAGGCACGCGCTGCCGCACCTGTGGCGGTGTCACTGCAGCGTCGGGGCGTGTGTCACCGCGTGCGGGCTCGCCTCGCAAAAAGAACACCTGGGTGCAGCCGTGCGCCGGCAGCTGTGTGGGCGCCAAGGGCGCTGTGCACCACGCGAACCGTCACGGTCGTCATCGGTGGCTCGTCGGCAACCCGCAGGTCCTATCGAAACCAGTCAGCATGGCGCCGGGGTCGATTGAACGCAGCGCTTTCAACTTCGCCCTGCATTGGCCCACGCGCACGTGATGCTCAAAAATTGAAGCGGAACGTGGTCATCAGGACGTGGTTTTCCCGATCCACCGTACGCGTGTTGACGAACTGATTCAGGTAACCGACATCGGCGTTGGCAATGGCATTGAATTTCCAGTTGATGCCGACAAACACCCGGTTCTGATCGAGACCGCGTTGTGCGCCCCATCGGGTCTGATCCAGATTGACGAACACTTCGTTGAACGCCACCCACGACAATTGCGGACTGAACCCGCTGGGGCGCACCGCGCGGATCATCTGCCGCACGCGATACCCTTCATCGCTGAAGCCTTCGCGGTGACGCTGTTCCAGGCGCGTGCGGCTGGTAACGGTGATCTCGGCGATCGGATCGAATTGATATTGAAATTGCCCCCACCAGCGATTCTCGCGGTTGGATGGCTGCCCGGCCGGATGGCTGATGATGGTGTCGTAACCCATCCAGACACTGGCCTTGGGATTGAGCCGATAGAACACGGCAGGGCGCAAGATCAGTTGATCGAACTGTTCGCCTTCCTCGCGCCAGCGCGGATGCACATCCATGCTCCAGTACAGGTTTTCGACCGGCAGCTTGCCTTGCGCGTAGACGCTCAGCCAGTAACGCCCGTCTTCTTCGGTCCTGGCATGCGCCGGCCAACTGCATGCCAGGGTCAACAGCAGGAGGGCGCAGGCGCTGCGAAACATCGCCGGCAGTAACGTGCGAGATGCGTTCATGTGTCGAAATGTGTCGTCGTTGGCAAATCATAGCAATAACGCTTGAGTCCGCTTCGACCGTTCGGTCGGCTCAGGTCGCCTTTGCTCGCCCGCATGTTCGCTAATCGGCACACGTCATCGTTTCGCGATGACTGGCGCGCTCACTGCTGCCTTCAGAGGGATGGATGGCCCGGCGATCGCTGCCGACGGGCAGCGATCGTCGCGTCGATCACGCCACCTGGCTGCGCCGCGCGCGCTCCAGATGCACCAGCAGCAGCGAGATCGCTGCCGGCGTCATGCCGGGAATCCGTTGTGCCTGGCCGATGTGCTGGGGACGCACGCGCTCGAGTTTCTGTTGCACTTCGATCGACAGACCACGCACGCTGGCGTAGTCGAACCCTTCCGGGATCGGCGTGGTTTCGTGGCGTTGCTGACGCGCGATATCGTCGCGCTGGCGATCCAGATAACCGGCGTACTTGACGCTGATCTCGACCTGCTCGGCTACCTGCGCATCGTCCACGCCCGGGCCCAGGGTCGGCACCCGCATCAAGGTGGCGTAGGTGAGCTCCGGGCGCTTGATCAGATCCAGCACGTTGGTTTCGCGGCTGACCGTCACGCCCAGCGCGCCGGCCACCTCGCGGCCCAGCGCATTGCCCGGTGTGGCCCACAGTGCAGACAACCGCGTCGTTTCGCGTTGCACGGCCTCCTGCTTGGCCGCAAAGCGCGCCCAGCGCGCGTCGTCCACCAGGCCCATCGCACGCCCGACGCCGGTCAGCCGCGCATCGGCATTGTCCTCGCGCAGCTGCAAGCGGTATTCGGCGCGGCTGGTGAACATGCGATACGGCTCGGTGGTGCCGTGGGTAATGAGATCGTCCACCAGCACGCCCAGGTAGGCCTCGTCGCGGCGCGGCGACCACGCCGGCAGCCCCTGCACGTGGCGCGCTGCGTTGAGTCCGGCCAGCAGACCCTGGGCGGCGGCCTCTTCGTAACCGGTGGTGCCGTTGATCTGCCCGGCGAAGAACAGCCCGCCCACCGCCTTGGTCTCCAGCGAGGCCTTGAGCCCGCGCGGGTCGAAGAAGTCGTATTCGATGGCGTAGCCGGGGCGGGTGATGTGCGCGTTCGCAAAGCCGTGGATCGAGCGCACCAGCGCCAGCTGCACATCGAACGGCAGCGAGGTGGAAATACCGTTGGGATAGATCTCGGCCACCTCCAGCCCTTCGGGTTCGACGAAGATCTGGTGGCTGGTCTTCTCGGCAAAACGCACCACCTTGTCTTCGATCGACGGGCAGTAGCGCGGGCCGATGCCTTCGATCTGCCCCGAATACAGCGGCGAGCGGTGCAGCGCGTTGCGAATGATCTCGTGGGTCTGTTCGGTGGTCTGGGTGATCCAGCAGCTGACCTGGCGCGGATGGTCGCTGACCTGGCCCATGAACGACATCACCGGCAATGGGTCGTCGCCGGGTTGTTCGGCCATCACGCCGTAATCGAGGGTGCGCCCGTCGATCCGCGGCGGGGTGCCGGTCTTGAGCCGGTCGATCGCGAACGGGCGCTCGCGCAGGCGCGCGGCCAGCGTGGTGGCCGGCGGGTCGCCCATGCGCCCGGCCGCGTACTGGGTTTCGCCGACATGGATCTTGCCGGCCAGGAACGTCCCGGCGGTCAGCACCACCGAAGGCGCTTGGAAACGCAGCCCGGTCTGGGTGATGACGCCGCGCACGCTGTCGGCTTCGGACGTGCCGTTGTGGATGATCAGGTCGTCCACTGCCGCCTGGAAGACGGTCAGGTTGGGCTGGGCCTCGACGATGCAGCGGATCGCAGTGCGGTACAGGTTGCGATCGGCCTGGCAGCGCGTGGCACGCACTGCCGGCCCCTTGGAGGCGTTGAGCGTGCGCCACTGGATGCCGGCCAGATCCGCGGCGCGTGCCATCGCCCCGCCGAGTCCGTCGATCTCCTTGACCAGGTGGCCCTTGCCGATTCCGCCGATGGCCGGGTTACAGCTCATCGCGCCCACTGTCTCGATGTTGTGGGTGAGCAACAAGGTGCGCGCCCCTGTGCGTGCAGACGCCAGGGCGGCCTCGGTGCCGGCATGACCGCCACCGATCACGATGACGTCGTAGCGATAGAAGGAGTCGGACATGGGCGTGGACCAGGAGCGGGAAAAGGAAAACGGCCGCGAAAGTATCGGCTGAAGGGCGGGCGAGGTCACTCGTTCGCTATAAATTGTGATGAAAATCACAATTTACGTAAGTGACCCTCAAGTTGGCATGTTTCGTGCGGATATCCCTACTGCACCCGTCGTGGCATTGCGACATGGGCGCAAAGGCTGGAATTGGAACAGGGGCCAGCCGCGCGTGCGATGGGGTAGCGTAAGGGTCGGTAGTCGGGGGACTGCCGACCCTTATTTTTTAAGGTTTCTGCGAAATGGCGCACGCGCCCGTTCCGCTGCAGCCTGCTTGGCAACCATCGAAACAAAAACAGAAAGCCCCGGCATGCCGGGGCTTTCTGTGTTGTAGGCGCCGATATCCGACAGGGCCGGAACAGGGGGGATCCAGATTTCCCTGTCGGACATCGACATAAGTCGTCAGTGGGGCTGGCCCGGTCAAAAAATGACGTGGCGGGTCACACAGAGCACCTAGCTTGCGGCCAATCGTCAGCTGAACGCAAGCCCCCAATATCGCCAAGTGTGGGCCAGGTCGCAGTCAGCCTCTTACGGAATCTGTTCGCGTGTGTTGCGCGGCGCGGTTTGCCGCTGGATCTCGCGAATGACGCGCGGCGGCGCGCCGATACGCGGTGGCGGCCGCGACGGCGGCGCGCCGTTTGCCGGCGGGCGATTGGGTTGCTGCGGCCGCGAACCGCCGGGGCGCTGCCCGTTGTTGAACGAGCCGTTCGGCCGCGGCGGACGGTACTGCGGACGGCGATCGTACTGCCGGTAGTAGTAGCCGCCACCACCGCGATAGACCGGATACACCGGATACACCGGGTAGTCGTACAGGCCGATCGACCCGGCGCCATATCCATATGGCAAACCATACGGATTGCCGTAGAAGTACGGGGAGTAGCCGGGCGGATAGCGATACTGCACGGCAGGCGCACCACGGTAATAGCCGCCCGACCCCCCGCCGGTGTAGTCGTAGGTTGCGCAGCCGCCCAGGGCCAAGAGCCCGGCGGCGAAGATCAGACGGAATTTCATGGATGGTGCCCTCCTGCAACCATGGTGCCACTGTCGAACCGATGCATTGAATCGGTCCTTAATTGTGCGGCATTGCGACGCTTTGTCATCGATCCAGCATGCGCGGCGGCACTGCGTGCGACCCGTGAAGAGGAGGCGATACGTTAATCTTGCAGGCATGATCGAGACGGTCCCCCTTGCCCATTCCGACGTCCTGCAGGCCGCTGCGCGGATTGCGCCGCACTGCGCGCCGACACCGTTGCTGACATCGCACAGTCTGGACGCGCTCAGCAGTGCGCAGTTGTTCTTCAAGGCCGAGCATTTGCAGCGCAGCGGCGCATTCAAGTTCCGCGGTGCCTGCAATGCCGTGTGGTCGCTGCCGGATGAGCTGGCTGCGCATGGTGTGGTCACGCATTCCTCCGGCAACCACGGCGCGGCGCTGGCGCTTGCCGCACGCACGCGCGGCATCGGCTGCCATGTGGTGGTGCCCGAGGGCGCGGTGGCGGCCAAGCTGGCCAATATCTCCCGGAACGGCGCCACGTTGTGGCGTTGCGCGCCGACCATCGCGGCGCGGGAACAGATGTGCGCCGAGGTGCAGGCCGGCAGCGGCGCCAAACTGGTGCACCCGTATACCGATCGTGCAGTGATCGCCGGGCAGGGCACCGCCACGCTGGAGCTGTTGCACCAAAGCGGCGGGCTGGATGTGCTGGTGGCGCCGGTCGGCGGTGGTGGGCTGGCGGCCGGCGCCGCACTGGCGCTGCAATCCTCGCCGGACTGCGAGCTGGTACTGGCCGAGCCGGCCGGCGCAGCCGACACCGCGCGTTCGCTGGCGGCCGGGCAGCGGCTGGTCGATTTCGTGCCGGACACCATTTGCGATGGCCTGCGCGGCACCTTGGGCGCGCCCAACTTTGCAGTGCTGCAGCGCGCCGGGGCACAGGTGATCACGGTGGACGATGCGGCGGTCGTCCAGGCGATGCGGCTGGTCTGGCAGTTGCTCAAGCAAGTGGTCGAGCCGTCTTCGGCGATCGCCCTGGCCGCGGTCCTGGCCCAGCCGGCACGGTTTGCCGGGCGGCGGGTGGGGCTGATCCTGTCCGGCGGCAATGTCGATCTGGATGCCTTGCCTTGGGCCGCGGCGTGAGCAGGCGCTCACGCGGGCTCGGCCTGTGGGGCTGGGGCTGGCGGTTGTGCATGCTGGCGCTGATCTGGCTGGTGGCCGTGGCAGGCTGGATCGTGTGGATCGGCGACCGCGATCAGGCCGCACCGGCCGATGTGATCATCGTGCTGGGTGCGGCCGCCTACGATGCGCGCCCTTCGCCGGTGTTCGAAGAACGCATCCGGCACGCATTGGACCTGTACGCGCAGGGCTATGCGCCGCGGCTGCTGTTCACCGGCGGCTTCGGCAACGGCGCACGCTTTGCCGAATCGCAGGTGGCCCGACGCTACGCGCTGCGCCACGGCATTCCGCCGGAAGCCATCGTGATCGAAACCACCTCGCGCACCACCCGGCAGAACCTGGAACAGGCGCGCACGCTGATGGAGCGGCACGGCCTGCATCGGGCGATCATCGTCAGCGACCCACTGCACATGGCGCGCGCGCTGCGGCTGAGCCAGGAACTGGGTATCGACGCGCTGGCTTCGTCCACGCCGAGCACGCGGTTTCGCAGCTTCCACACCAGCTGGCGCTTCCTGTTGCAGGAGGTGTATTACTTCCACCGCGATCTGGTGGTGCAAGGGCCGTGACCGCAGGCCTATGATGCGGCTTTCCCAGCGGGCAGGTTCGAGCATGAGCGAGACCCATCGGCAACACGCCATTGGCCTGGTGCAGGCCTACTACGCAGCCTTCAACCGTGGCGATTGGGACGGCATGTTGGCGTTTCTGGCCGAGGACGTCGCCCACGACCTCAATCAAGGTCCGCGCGAAATCGGCCGCAACGCATTTGCCGCGTTCCTGCAGCGCATGAACGACAGCTACCGCGAGCAATTGCGCGATGTGGTCGTCATCGCCAACGACGATGGCACCCGGGTCGGTGCCGAGTACGTGGTGCATGGCGTCTATCACACCACCGACGAAGGCCTGCCGGAGGCCAACGGGCAGACCTATGTGCTGGTGGGCGGTGCGTTCTTCGACGTGCGCGGCGACACGATCACCCGCGTGACCAACTACTACAACCTGCAGGAATGGATTGCGCAGGTATCGCGCTGAGCGCATCGACCAACGCTGCGTAGCAGCGCACCTGGGCGCGATGAGGCGTTATCGACGACGACGCTCGCGCCCGGGTGCGCTTCTACGCGGGTAGGCGGGGATTACAGCAACACGATCCCGACCACCACCAGGATGAAGATGCTCCACTTGAGCACCTGGTACAGCGGGTTGTTGCGTTCCTTCAGCGCCTTGGCCTTGAGGCGGGCGGCGTAGAAATAGCGGAACACGCGATTGATGCCGCCGGTCTTGTCGCCTTCCTGATTGGGCGAGGCGCCGGCCGAGAGCAGGCTGCGGCCGACGAAGCGGTTCACCGCCGCCGCCCAGCGCCAACGCATCGGGCGTTCGATATCGCAGAACAGGATGATGCGGTCCTGGTCGGTGTCGTTGCGCGCGTAATGGATATAGGTCTCGTCGAACATGGTCCACTCGCCATCGCGCCAGCTGTGGCGCTGGCCGTCGACGTCGATGAAGCAACGGTCGTCGTTCGGTGTGGCCAGGCCCAGGTGCAGGCGCATGGAGCCGGCGAACGGGTCGCGGTGCGGGCGAAGTTCGCTGCCCGGCGGCAGCTCGGCGAACATCGCGGCCTTGACCGTGGGAATGGATTTCAGCAGGGCGGTGGTCTGCGGACACAATTCGGCGGCAGACGGATGCGCGGTGCCGTACCACTTCAGATAGAAGCGCTTCCAGCCACGCCGGAAGAACGAATTGAAGCCGATGTCGGTATAGCCTTCGGCAGCGCGGATCTTCTGCATTTGTTGCAACGCCACCGCTTCGTCGCGGATCAGTGGCCAGCTCGCGCGCAGCGGCGCCAGCTCGGGAAATTCCTTGCCCGGGTCGATGAACGGGGTGGTCGGCACCCGCGAACACAGGTACATCAGTGTGTTGATGGGGGCCATGAAGGTGGAATGGTCCAGCAACTGCCGGCTGAGCCGGTGCCGCACGCGACCGCGATAATGGATGTAGAGCGCCGATGCGATGAACAGCGCGATGAGGAGCCACTTCAACATGAGGGAGGCCGATTGGGGGCGGGGGGCCGCAAACGTGAGAGTGGCTGCCAATAAACGCACGCAGCACTGCTGCGTCGTGTCGGTAGCCACCATCGAACAAGGTAAGCCGCAACGAAGGAAGTGCGGCCGGTCACTTCAGAATTCTAGCAACTGTCACCGCCGAGCCTGACCGCTGAGCAGTGGCATGGGCGCAATACGCTGTGTCTCACCGGCAGTGGATGCGCGCGGACCGGCGTTCTGTACCGCCGTTCAGTCGATGCGGCGGCGGATCGGGATGGCGCTGACCGGCACGCTGGCGACCTCATGCCCGTGTTCGCGGATGGGCGCGCCCGGCGCCGGTGCCCAGGCATGGGCGTAGATCACTTCCCAGGAGCTGGGCAGGGTGCCGTCCGGTCGCCGCAGCGGTTCGTAGGCCGCGCTGGCGGCCGCGAAGCGACCGCGTCCGGTCAGGGTGGCCCGGCGGTTGCTGAGCGCATTGGTTGCCCCCATCGCACGCAGCTCGCGCATCAGTGCGGGCAGGTCGTTGTAGGTCAGGGTGAACAGGTCGCGGTCCAGCACCGGGTCGCGGAACCCGGACATCAGCAGGGCATCGCCGAATTGGGCGATCGGCGGAAAGCGGCTGACGTGCGGGGCCGGGTCGGTCTGCGCAAAGGCCTCGCGCAATTCGATCAGCGTTTCCGGGCCGAAGGTGGAGCACAGCAGCAACCCGCCCGGGCGCAGCGCGCGACGGAAACCGGCGAACACGGCCGGCAGGTCTTCCACCCACTGCAGGCACAGATTGCTGAAGATCACATCCACGCTGCCGTCGGCGACCGGTAGCGCGCGCGCATCGGCACACACCTGCGTGAACGGCTTCCACCAGCCTGCGGCCTTGCGCGCCTGGCGAAGCATCGGCATGGCCTGATCCAGCGCGATCACCTGTGCCTTGGGCCAGCGCTTCTTGATTGCAGCGCTGGCATGGCCGGGGCCGGCGCCGACATCCAGCACCACCTTGGGCACATGCTCGCCCAGGTAGTCGAGCGATTCGAGCAGGCGGGCTTCCGCTTCGCGTTGAAGCGCGGCGGCGGCGGTATAGGTGCTGGCGGCACGCGCAAACGCGCGCCGGACGTGGCGGGGATCGAAAGTACTGGTCATGGCAAGGCTATTGTCGCCCCTGGCAGGGGCGGAGGGAATCGATCGGGCGTGCAAGGCGCCGCGCTAGAACGTGCCGGGATAGCTGCCGCCATCGATCAACAGATTCTGTCCGGTGATATAGCCGGCCTGCGCGCTGCACAGAAAGGCGCAGGCCGCGCCGAACTCGTCCGGCTCGCCAAAACGCGCCGCCGGAATGCCCGCGCGCTTGCGTTCGGCGACCTCGTCGGCGCTGCTGCCCTGTTGCTGCGCGATGGCGGCGAAGTTGCCGCGCAAGCGGTCGGTGACGAACTGCCCAGGCAGCAGGTTGTTGATGGTGACGTTGTCGGCCACGGTGCTGCGCGCGAGCCCGGCGACGAAACCGGTCAGGCCGGCGCGCGCGCCATTGGACAGGCCGAGGATGTCGATCGGCGCCTTCACCGCGCTGGAGGTGATGTTGACGATGCGGCCGAAGCGGCGGGCGCGCATGCCATCGACGGTGGCGCGGATCAGTTCGATCGGCGCCAGCATGTTGGCGTCCAGCGCGCGCAACCAGTCGGCGCGTTCCCACTGGCGGAAATCGCCCGGCGGCGGGCCGCCCGCGTTGTTGATCAGGATGTCGACCTGCGGACAGGCCGCAAGTGCGGCGCTGCGTCCTTCCGGCGTGGCGATATCGGCAACCACGCTGCGCACCTGGCCAGCGCCGGGCAGTGCGCGCAAGGCGTCGGCGGCGTGCTCCAGTGCCTCACGGCCGCGCGCGGCGATCACCACATTGGCGCCTTCGCCGGCCAATGCACGTGCGCAGCCCAAACCCAGCCCTTTGCTTGCGGCGCAGACCAACGCCCAGCGGCCAGCGATTCCCAGATCCATGCGAGATGTCCCTCGATCAGCGATGTCGCATGATCGACGATCGGCTCATGGCACGGACGCAACGAAGCGTTGCAGCGCCTCGCTCACCTGATCTGCATGACCCAGAAACGGCGCGTGACCACCGCCGGCAATGGTGAGCGCCTGCGCGTGTGGGCTGAGCGCGGCGGCGGCATGCATGCCGGCGGCAGGCACCAGGCGATCGCGTTGCCCGGCGATCCACAGGCTGGGGCGTGCGAGTTGCGGCACGGCGCGGCGCAGATCGGTGCGTTCGAGCAGGGCGAGCCCTTGCTGCAACGCCTCCGGTGCCGGTTCGCCACGCGCGGTGAGCGTCTCGCGCAGGCTGCGCAGTTCGCTGCGTGCATGCGCCGAGCCCAGTGTGTCCAGCGCAAGAAAACGCTCCAGCGTGCCGCGGTAGTCGCGCGACAACTCGATCCCGAATTGCACGAACACCTCGCGCTGGACGGCACTCGGCCAATCGTTGCCACGCACGAAACGCGGCGTGGCGGCAATCATCGCCAACCCACGCACCTGCCGCAGGGTGGCGGCCGCATGCAGCGCAAACAGCCCGCCCAGCGACCAGCCGAGCCAGACCGCCGGCGGTGTGGCGGCCGCAATTTCTGCAACCACATAGGGCAATGCCAGCGGCGTGCTGTCGTCGCGACTGAAGCCGTGCCCGGGCAGGTCGACCAGATGCAATTGATAGTGCGGCGCCAGGCGATCCACCAGCGGTGCGAACACGCCGCCGTGCAGTGCCCAACCGTGCAGGAGAACCAGCGCAGGCCCGTGGCCGATGACATCGATATGCATGCGCGCATTGTCGCCGATTGTGGCGTGCCGGCACGCATCGTGGGATGCGCGCTGGTCATTGGAGGCACGCAGATCCGATGTTGGGTGCAGCGCCTGGGAGTCAATGCGTGGCGGCTGCACGCAGTGCGACGATCTTTGGAGCCAGCAGTGCCCATTGCGCGCGCGCATGGCCGCACCAGTGCCAGCGCGCCGGCCAGTGTCGGCGCCGTGCGCGCCGCGCCTGGATCGCTGCAGCCAGCCAGTCGGGATCGAAGCCGTCCCAGACGCCGGCCACGCTGCGCAGATTGCCGATCAGCACCGGGTGCACTTCGTACAACAACATCGTGCGCAACTGGTCCAGGGTGAAGGGCGAGGCAGCCAGGACGCGCGCGATGCCGTCGTCGTCGCAACTGTCGCTGTCCAGGTACAGCCGCGACAACGCTTCCCACACGCGACGTTGCGCCACCGTATCCGTGCCAGGTGTCGCCAGTGGCATGTCAGTGGCCGGGTGCGATTGGATGCAGGCGCGCACCGGTTGCACGGCGGGTCCAATGCAGGCGATCCATCCCGCAATGCACGGTCAGCGCGCCGTTGTCGCCTGCCATGCAGCTGCGTCGTGCAATCGCTGCATTGGCTGAGTGGCCCACGCGTGCTCGCATGCAGGCCAGCCACGCACTGCCGCGTGTCTCAGGCAGAGGCACGCAGCGGCTGCCGACTGACCACGTCGCGCGCCTGCACGATGGCCTCGATCAATGCCTGCACCTGCTGCGGCGTATGCAGCGCAGACAAGGTGACGCGCAAGCGCGCCTTGCCTTCGGGCACGGTGGGCGGACGAATGGCGCCAACCATGAAACCTGCGTGTTCGAGCGCAGCCGACATCGCCATCACGGTTGCTTCCTCGCCGCATAGCAGCGGCTGGATCGGCGTGTCGGAGGCCATCAGTTCGAAGCCGTGCTTGCGCGCGCCATCGCGGAAGGCACCGATCAATTCGACCAGGCGCGTACGCCGCCAATCGTCGCGACGCGCCAGGCGCACGGCCGCCAGGGTGGCCGCGACTTGCGCCGGCGGCAGTGCAGTGGTGTAGATGTAGGGGCGCGCAGTTTCGGCCAGATGGCGCACCAACGCCTCTTCGCCCACCACCACCGCGCCGTAACCACCGAGCGCCTTGCCCAGCGTGACCAACTGCAACGGCACTTCGGCCACGCCCAACCCGGCATCGGCCACGCAACCGCGCCCCTGCGGACCGAGCACGCCGACACCGTGCGCGTCGTCTACATAGAACAGCGCGTGCTGCATGCGTGCCACCAGGCTCAAGGCGCGCAGCGGCGCGACATCGCCATCCATGCTGAAAACGCCGTCGGTGGCCAGCATCGCCGCGCCTTCGGGCGCGCCCTTGAGCTGGCGCATCGCGCCTTCCACGTCCAGGTGCGGATAGCGCCGCAGCCGGCAACCGGCCAGCCGCGTGGCATCGAGCAGGCTGGCGTGATTGAGCCGGTCCTGCACGCAGACGTCGTCTTCTTCGCTGAGTAACGCTTGCTGCACGGCAAGATTGGCGATGAAGCCGCTGCCGAACAGCAACGCCGACGGATAGCCCAACCAGTCGGCGATTTCGCGTTCGAGCGTTTCGTGCGCGGTGTGGTGGCCGCAGATCAGATGCGAGGCAGTGGCGCCGGCACCATCGCGGGCAGCGGCATCCTGCAGCGCGGCGACCACTTCGAACTGTTGCGACAGACCCAGGTAGTCGTTGGAACAGAAACCGGTCAGCCAACGGCCATCGATCTCCAGCCGCACGCCATCGCGCCGCCCCACCTGTCGCCGCACCCGCACCCGTTCCTGGGCCACACGCAATTTACGCAGCGACGAAATCCGTTCGTGCAGATCGGGGCGAGCCATGGGGGCGTTCAACGGCAGGGAAGGCCCGCTAGCGTAGCGTGCCGGGCTCGGGGCGCCCAGCCGCCACCGACGACCGGTGCCCGGCGCCGGGTCAGGCGGCGTGCTCGCAGGCCGCGCTGCGGGTGATCTCCGCATGGACGGTGCCGGGATGATCGTGCTCGGCCGCATCCACGGTGATCTGCATCGGGCGCAGGCCCAGGCGCTGGAACAGTGCCTGGTCGCGCTCGGTGTCCGGGTTGCCGGTGGTGAGCAGTTTTTCGCCGTAGAAAATCGAGTTGGCACCGGCCAGGAAGCACAGTGCCTGCAGTTCGTCGCTCATCGCCTCGCGGCCGGCGGACAGGCGCACCATCGATTTCGGCATGGCGATCCGGGCGACGGCGATCATGCGCACGAACTCGAACGGATCCAGCTGCTGGGTGCCGTGCAGCGGCGTACCGGGTACCTGCACCAGTTGGTTGATCGGCACCGAATCCGGATGCGCCGGCAGCGTGGCCAGCGCCAGCAGCAGGCCGACGCGGTGTTCGCGGGTTTCGCCCATGCCGACGATGCCGCCGCAGCAGGTCTTCAGGCCGACATCGCGCACATGCTCCAGCGTGTTCAGGCGGTCCTGGTACTGGCGGGTGTGGATGATCGAGTCGTAATAATCCGGCGCGGTGTCCAGATTGTGGTTGTAGTAGTCCAGCCCGGCATCCTTGAGCGCACGCGCCTGGCCGGCGTCGAGCATGCCGAGCGTGGCGCAGGTTTCCAGGCCCATGGCCTTGACCTCGCGGATCATCGCCGCGACCTTGGGGATGTCGCGCTCCTTGGGCGAGCGCCAGGCCGCGCCCATGCAGAAGCGCGAGGCGCCGGCGGCCTTGGCCTGGCGCGCCTTGGCCACGACCTCTTCGGTCTCCATGAGCTTCTGCGCGCTCACGCCGGTGTCGTAACGCTGCGCCTGCGGGCAGTACGCACAGTCTTCCGGGCAACCGCCGGTCTTGACCGAGAGCAGGGTGGACACCTGCACTTGCGCCGGGTCGAAGTGCGCGCGATGCACGCTGGCCGCGCGGTGCAGCAGCTCCGGGAACGGCAAATCGAACAGCGCCTGCAGCTCTTTGCGATCCCAGTCATGGCGGACGACAACAGACATCGGAGTTTCCTGACAGTCAGCGGCTTGGAAGCCAGGCAGTCTGGTGAGCATGGAAGAGGCTGTCAACTTCAATCAGGTTCGATCGGTTTACAGATGGCCGCAGCGGGTGCTGCGGCTGTTGCTGCCGAGCCTGTGCCTGGTCTGCGCGGAGGCCGGCACGCCCGATGGCGATCTATGCCCCGCATGCCGCGCCGCCTTGCCCGATCACGGCCATGCCTGCCTGTGCTGCGCCACGCAACTGTTCGTCTCCGACGCGGTGGCGCTATGCGGGCAGTGCCTGCAGCACCCATCACCGCTGCAGCGGGTGCATGCCTGTTTTACCTATCGCTGGCCGGTGGATGGGCTGCTGCGGCGGTTCAAGTTTCATCAGGACCTGGCGGCAGGCCGCCTGCTCAGCGAACTGATGGCCCGGCGCTGCGTGGGGCTGCCGCGCCCGCAGGCGTTGGTGCCGGTAAGCCTGCACCGGCAGCGTCTGCGCCAGCGCGGTTACGACCAGGCGCTGGAGCTGGCCCGACCGCTGGGCCGCGCGCTGCAGCTGCCGTGCCTGCCGTTGCTGCGACGCGTTCGCGCAACCGCACCGCAATCCGAACTGGACGCGGTCGAGCGGCAGCGCAATCTGCGCGATGCCTTCGAGGCCCGCGGCGCCTTGCCGGCGCATGTGGCCTTGGTGGACGACGTGATGACGACCGGCGCGACACTCCACGCCGCGGCGAAGGCCTTGCGCAAGGCGGGTGTTCAACGGGTGGATGCGTGGGTCTGCGCGCGGGTGCCGTGATCTGGCCTGCCGGCGTCAGGTGCGCGAGGCTTCGCCCTTACCCTCACCCCAACCCCCGCTCTGCGCCCCGGCCCACGCTTGCGGCGCGGGCGCTCCAAGACACGCGCGCCAGTGGCGCGCAAGCCGTGTCTTTTCGCCCCGCAGGAGAGGGGCTCGCTGCCTGACAGGACAGCGCGGTGGATGGCGATGCGGCTTCGGTGGGTGGACGGCGGAGGACGAGACGAGGAGTAGAGCCGTCAAAGATGCGCGCATGCTTCGAACCCTCACCCGTCATCCCAACATCTGGTCTGTAATCGACGGATTCCCGATTCCCGATTCCCGATTCCCGAATCTAACGCCCCGCCACCGCCACGGCGATGCCGACGAAGATCGCCAGGCCGACCCAGTTGTTGTGCAGGAAGGCGCGGAAGCAGGGGCCACGCTCGCGGTGGCGGGCGATGCGGAATTCGTAGGCGACCAGCAGCGCCGCAACGGCCAGACCGGCCCAGTACGCCACACCGAGATCGGCGCGCAGGCCGACCAGCACCAGCGTCGCGGCCATCAGCGCATACAAGATGCCTTGTGCGATCAGATCGAATCTGCCGAACAGGATGGCGGTGGATTTGCTGCCCATGCGGATATCGTCGTCGCGGTCGACCATGGCGTACCAGGTGTCGTAGGCGGTGGCCCACAGGATGTTGGCGGCATACAGCAGCCAGCCCAGCAACGGCACGCGGCCTTGCACGGCGGCGAAGGCCATCGGGATGCCCCAGCCGAACGCCATGCCCAGATAGACCTGCGGCAGGTGGGTATGGCGCTTGAGATAGGGGTAGCTGGCGGCCAGGAACACGCCGGGCACGCTCAGCGCCACGGTGAGCCAGTTGAGCGTGAGCACCAGCGCGAAGGCCACCAGCATCAGCACCACGAAGACCCACAGCGCCTCGCGCCCGGAGACCGCGCCGGTGGCCAGCGGACGCGATTTGGTGCGCTCCACGTGCGGATCTAGCCAGCGGTCTGCGTAATCGTTGATCACGCAGCCGGCCGAGCGGGTCAGCCACACCCCGGCGGTGAACACCAACAGCGTCCACAGCGGCGGCAGGCCATCGGCAGCCAGCCACAACGCCCACCAGGTGGGCCAGAGCAGCAGCAGGCTCCCGATCGGGCGGTCGCCACGGACCAGCTTCCAGTACTGGCCCAATCGCTGCGGCCACGTCAGCGCGCGCGCTGCGGGCAGTTGTTCGACACCATGCTTGCTCATGCGGCAAAGGGTAGCAGCGCGGCTCGGCCGTGGTCATGTGGGCGCGGGGTGGGCGCTGTGCGGGCGGCAATCCTGGCAATGCCCTGCCATCCATGATGGCCGGCTGTCATGGGGTGCGGCTGGCCGCAGCGATCAAGGTTGCGAGCGGCCAGGGCCGGGCGTTGGCGCGGGTGGGCTGCGGCAGGTGGTGCGGTTGCCACGCAGGCTCGGCAGTGACCGCGCTCAGGCGCGTGCCCAAGCTGACGGTCAGGTGGGGACGTTGAGCAGGCTGCCTCTGGCGACGGCCGCTTGAGATGGCCACACCGCTGCACGTCTGGACCCTGTGCGCTTGAACCTGGGCGTCCGGTGTCGCCCGACGACTGCCCGGGCCGAGAGGCCGGTGTCGTTGCATCTGGAGTGACGCCGTGGCTGGCCAGGTCGCGTGTCGCCCGGCCCCATCACGCGCACGCCGGCTGTTCTGGCATAATGCGCGGCCAGGCGCTCGTAGCTCAGCCGGATAGAGTAGTGGCTTCCGAAGCCATTGGTCGGGGGTTCGAATCCCTCCGGGCGCACCAGTTCAGTTCCAGAGCTTGTGCTGGGATTTAAAAAAACCCTCGAGAGATCGGGGGTTTTTTGTTGCCTGTACAGCGAACGGTCCACCCGGAGCCATTGGCATCCACACTGATCGGGCATAGATGGGCGCACCTGCCCTCAACGCAGAAGATGGATGCCCCATGCAGTCAAGCGGCTTCATGGAACGCTGCAACGGCAGCGACCAACGCGGCGTCCTGGATATGCGTGGCTTCCGCAGTTTGAGCGACGCGAGCAAACAGACCGCTGCCGCTTGGCTGGTTGCACACAGCCGATAACGACTGCATGGACGCGGCGGGCAAACACCCGCCGGGTTCTGCGATCAACATCATCAGCATGCCTGTCCATTCAACTGCGGGAGTGGCATCGCCGGGCGCCAGGGTCTAATGGATGCCCCATTCCTGGAGCAGTACAGGCGCCCGCCGCTCGATGAAGCGGTTCGCGTTGGCCTGCGCCTGCTCGGACTCCTGCTTGGCCTCCGCTTCCCCGATGACACCCTCATGCGCTTCGTCAAGCTGGGCCATCGCCCACGTGATCGCCGCATCCTGCGCCGCTTTTCCTTCCACATCGTGCATGGAGATGTAGGCCTTCAGTGGCGGCCACATTTCCACACGCCCGGTGAGTTCATTCCTGCTGCGCAGCAGCGTCTGCCTGGACAGCCCCAGGTCGGAATTCCTCAGGGCTTCCAGCAGCAGGCCCAGTGCGGTCTCGTGGTCCTGCGTGTGCATGAGCTTGTGCTTGAGCATCTCGGCAAACGCGGTTTTGGCGTCTCCTCGCACGGCGGGCCCGCGCCCACCCACTTGCGTCATGCCATCCAGGTTGAGCGTCTTGATGGTGTGGTCGCTCAAGAATTGGCCGAAGCTGCTGCGGAATTCGGGTGACCGAATGGCCTCGGCTACCACCTGGTCCAGCAGGGGCATGTCGGCCGATGTGATGGATGCGCCAAACATCCTGGCATTTTGCATCAGGCCTTGCGTCCATTTCTCAAAACGCTCGCCCAGGTCGGCATCGACACTGCGCAACACGCGCGTGAACTCGGGGACGCGGTTCCACGACGACCCGGCCTGTTGCGCCGCCGGCACGGGCGCGCGTCGTCTCCGCTCGGCCAGCCGCTGTGCCGCGCGCTGTGCCTGGCGCTGCGCCCGCTCCGGGTCGCGGATCTGCAGCAATCGGTCTGCCAGATGATCCGGCACCTTGATATCGCATTGAGCGGGCAGTCGTGCCAGCGACTGTGGAAGAGTCTGCAGGCCCGTGTCGCGCAGGTCCAGCAGTTGCAGCTGGGCCAGATCCCCCACGCTGTCGGGCAGCTGCTGCAGCGCAGTGCAACTTCTCAGCGACAGTTCCGTCAAGCCGCGCAGTTGCCCGATGTCCTCAGGCAAGTGTGCCAGCCGGCGGTTGGATGAGAGGTCGAGTTTTTCCAGCCGATGCAGCTGCGTGAGGCTGCCTGGAAGCTGCTCCAGCTTGGAATTCGATGCCACCTCCAGTGACCTGAGCCCCTGCATGAGGCCGATGTTTTCAGGCAACTGGCGAAAATGCGACGAGTGCGACATGCGCAACTCGCTCAACCTGCTCAGCTCAACGATGCGGGCCGGCAGACGCGCATAGTGCCCACCACCCAGCGAGAGGTTGCGAAGACCCTGCATGCGCCCCAAGTCTGCGGGCAATTCGTCCAACGGGACCATCGTCAATTGAAGGGTTGTCAGATTGGATAGGCGCGTCAACGAGGGCGGCAGCGTTTTCAGGCCCGGTGCACCAGTGATCTGTAAATGGCGGAGCTGGCGCAGCTGCCCCAGGCTGTCTGGCAGCGACTGGTATGAATCAGCGTCAATTTCTGTAGCTCCTCGAGCCGGCCGATCGCGTCAGGTAGCGTCGTGGCAGGCAGGCCGTAGTCGAAAACAAGCGCGGTGCCGTGGTGGGTCGCTGCACGGCGGATTGCGTCTGCGACGCTTTGCAGCACCTCCCGCGACGTATCTCTCTGCCCGTCGTGCAGGTTGTAGCCGGTTTGGACCCGCTCTGCCATCGGTAGGCTTTGCGCAAGCCAATCGTCGATGTCGTGCTCGATGCTGCGCGGTGGTGCAGAAGAGGCGCCCGCGAGTTCCGCCGGCTGACTCGACGGATGCAAAGGCGATCGGAAAAGGCGCCCTTGCGCCGCATTTCTGGGCGTCGACGTGTGTGCCGATGACGTGGCTTCGCGCCGTCGCGGCCGCGCGAGCAGGGGGCTCAACAAGCCCTCTGCGTTCGAAGGTTGCCGTGAAGGACTGTCTTGCGCGGGCGCTTGATCGGCGTTGTCCGTTCGCGGGCGAGAGCGGAGTAGGCGATTGACATTGAACATGGAGATACACCCTGCTTGGTCGGCTGGCTGCAGCGTTCAAGCGTGCAGGCTACTGCGGTGCGACTGCCATCGCCGCATCAACGCGAAGAGGCTGCATCGCCTGGCGAATCAGTTTTTTGTAGAAGCGCGCGCCTGTGCAGCATCCCTGCTCACCGACAGCGGTGATTGTTCGGCGTTCGATGTCATCGGCTGTCGGCGCGATGTACAAGATGGCAACGGGCGATCGATCAGGTGACGCGCCGCATCGTTCGCGACGCAGTCTCCACGCGTATCGCCGGTCTTCATTGTCAGGATGTCGATGCTCGCGGGAGAGCTTCCGGTATCCCGTCGCCTGTTCGCCAAGGCACATGGCTGCAGCGGCGCCGGAACGTGCCTCCAAGCATCTGGAGGCACGTTCATACGAAGGTCGCCGAGCGATACCGCAACGCATCAGCGCGATGCTGCCGCACGTCGTGGCCCATCGACCGGCGTTGCCTCAACGCCTGCCTTCGAGCACCAACGCCAGCGGCAAGGCGCCGAAACGAAACTTCGCTGTGGCATGCGCGTTATCTGCGACGGATCCGGACATTGCGCAGATTCTGCCGCAGGTCGCCCTCGAAGTTGTCGGCGATGCCTTTGGGGATAATCTGCTTGCCCACTGGGACGCCGCCGGCATTTTCCATCTTCTGGTGGATTTCTCCGTCCTTCTGCTTGTCCAGTTGATATTCTTCGTAATGCAAGCCCGCCAAGACGGGCGTCTTGAGAATTTCAGTCGATTTACTGATGGCGGTGCCACCCACGTAGCCTTTTGCGAACTCAGCGGCGCTCGGCCGTTCGGCCGCGGTTTTACCGCCACCTTTGGCCACGCTCTTGGCAGTTCCCTTTGCAGCTCCCTTGGCCGCGCCCTCGGCTGCTTCCTTGGCCGCGGCTTCGGCCACGCCCTTGGCCACGCCCTTGGCCCCGATTCTGGCCGTAGGGCCGCCGACCGCTCCAACCACCGCCCCGGCCATATTGATGCCGGCCAGCTTCAAGGCCAGCGACATGTCGCCACCTTGAATCGCGGTGTCGACCACCTGCGCCGCCTGCGCCTCGCTCTCCAATGCAATCGACGCCGCATCGGCAATTTCGCCGATGATGGGGATCCCGTTCAATGCGCTGAGCCCCACGGACATCCAGTCCAGGATCTTGCTGTCCCACTTGAGGAACTCGTGCAGGCCCTGTTGGAACGTGCCGACATCCTTTTTGGGCTTCTTAATCGCCGGCGGATCGTCCTTGCCCACCAGCATGTCCGCGACAGCCTTTTGCTGATCGGGCGAGCTCGCCTCGTGCGTGGCCGGCGTGTCCACGGTCTTGTTGGCTGCACTCATGTGGTCATAGAACTGCCGGAAATCGTCCTGGCTGATCTTGCCCGAATCGACGACATGGCCGCCGCCGAAGAAGTGATGGGGCTTCTTGTAGCCGGTGATGGAGTTGTTCAACAAGCCGAACAGCAGCGGGTCGGCCAACAACTGCGTCGCGGCCTGCTTGACGGCCGGGTCGGCCTTGTCGTCCTTGGAGATCGCGTCGAGCTTGTCGCGCGTGATTTCCTTGCCGTCGCCGTAGAACGCGTCCTGATGACTGTTGATGGTGTCCAGCGTCTTCTGCTCGTCCGCGGTCAGGTGCATCTCGGAGGTGGATTTCTGCAGGAAGTCCGGCGTGCTCATCGAGCCCGAGTCCCCTGCAAATTCCTTCCACTCGTCCGGATGATCGCGAAAATATTGAGCAGCCGCGATCACCTGCGGCGGGCACTTGCCGGTCTTGCTGTCGCCATCGACGATCTTGGCGAATTCGTCCTCGCTCAGGTTGCCGGGCAGATAGTCGGAATAGCGATACAGCTCGCGCAGGGCATCGCTTTTGGTCATGACCGACGCCTTGGTTTTGTCGGGGCTATCGGATGCGATGTAGTTCTGCGTGTAGCTCTTTGCCTGCTTGTCGTTGTATTCGGCAATCTGCGGATGGTAGTACGAGAAGTCTGTGAGGTCCTGCGCCTTGATCTTGCCGCCGCACTTGCCGTCCTTCTGCGAGCCGATGGCAAAGAACAACCGCGGATCCTTCTGCAATCCTTGCAGCGCTTTCTTCAAGTCAGGCTGCGTCGACGGGTCGTTGATCTTGGCGTCCAGCTGATCGAAGGACAGCGAGTCGACCTGGTCCTTGTGCCGATCCAGAACCGAAACAATCTCCAGTTCGGATTGATTGAGCTGGCCCTCGTTCCAGGTGACCGTCGAGCCCTCCGCCGCCGGCGGCGGGTTGGACCCCTTGATGTTCTTGGGGTTGAACTCGTCGTTCTTCCCGCCCAGTTCCTTGACCTGCGGATGTGAATCAGAGAAATCCCAAAGATCCTGCGCGCTGATCTTGCCGCCGCACTTGCCGTCTCCCTGGGAACCGATCGCAAAGAACAAGCGCGGGTCCTGTTTCAGCCCCTGCAATGCAGCCTTCAGGTCGGCGGGCGTGGAAGGGTCGTTGATCTTGTCGTCGAGATTCTTGTACTCGAGCGGCATCTGGTCCTTGTGCGCATTCAGCGTCGAAACGATCTGAAGCTCCGACTTGGTCAGCGTGCCATCGTTCCAAGTCACCGTCGAACCTTCCAGCGCCGGCGGCGCATCCTTCCCCTTGATGTGCTTGGGATCGAAGTCGTAGCCCAGCGATGGCCAGGAGGTGCGCTTTTCGATCGGCTGGGTGGCCTGCCAGTCCGATGCGGACAGCTGGGTATCGGCATCGCCGCTTGCCGTATTGGCCGGCGCATTACCCGACGCGCTGTTTGGCGTGTTGGCCTGGAGGGCCTCCAGCAGCAGGTAGATTCGCTGAAAGATGTTATCCATCGTCGATGGCAAGTCGGAGCCATCCTTGGACGAATCCGACCCGAGCAGCTCCGATGAAGACGACTCGTTGAAAGAGGTGCCCAGCAGTTGGCTGGGGTTGCTCCCGGTAGAAAGCGTGTTGAGCGACATAGAGGCGGCCTCGCGAATGACAGAATTGGCAGAGCACCTTCGTATAAGTTGATTCTTATACGGCCGCACGGATGCGCCCATGCGGTGTAGACGTATGTTGCCAATCTGCGCAAGGTGCACCCTGGCCGACGAACTATTTTGGCGAAAAAAGCGCAAAAATCGGCCCGTCGATGCGTTGCCTGCCGGTGCTGCTTGGCGCCGATAGTTGAGCGGCGATTGTTCCTGCTGTGGGCCGGCGCACTCATGTACATCGATACGATACGTGCTTGGAGATGCAGATCATCGCGGTGTTCCGGCGGCGTGTGCAGCGATCACCAGCGTTCCGTCACGCGGCGGCCGAACCCCTCAGTATTGGAATTGTGAGGGCTGTTCTGACTGCAGCCCTGGATTTGCTGAGAAACCAGGGGATTTCATGGAGCCTGGTTGCATGACATTTCTTTTATTGCCCGGCCGGAGCCATGAATCACGGCCATGAAACGTGTTGGGATCATCTGGGTCGCCAGATGGGGCTTGCACCGAATCAACGCGCTGGCCAACGCTGGAGCTGACACGGATGAAGTGCGCAGGATGAAGTGCGCAGTTAGTTAATATCTCGGTAATTCGCTTGCGTCAGTAGACCCGCCTGGACGCGAAATTGCCGGCGGTGCCTGCAGGCGCACTTATCAGTCTTGGTTCCTTCGCCAGGTCAGGGGCGCTGTCATCCGATTGTGTCCGTTTTATTAAGGTGTGGCGCAGGTTTTGGTTGGGCAATTTACCGGCACCCCACTTCGTGTATGGCGCAGGTGGTTCGCCCCACTTCGCTTGGGCGCGCATTTGTGGGCAAGACAATGTGCCGCGCGCTGCTGGCGCGTAGCAACCCATCGAATTTCCTCACGGAGTACTTCAGATGACGTTGGAATCGCACAATCAACAAACAGCGAATACCGCTTTTTTTATCGGCCTGAGCGCATGCCTTGGGCTACCTGGTGAGCTTGCGCAGCGGCTCGGCGAAGGCGAGACCATTCTGGGCCCTGCCGGCATGCTGTGCCGCGTCCACACGCAGGGGTAGCCAGACGCATTGATGGCCTTCCCGGAAGTGATCTTGCCCCTGGCGGCACGCGAGCTTGGAGGCGAGGAGGTGGTGATGCTGCTGTCGCTGCAGGAGCAACTGCTGACCGAGTATGGCTGGCGGCTCACGCTGTCGGATCTCGGCTTGCTCTGCGTTTGCCCGCTGTTGCTGGTGCGCACGCCTGAAGAGGTGGCCGCTGCACTGGACCGTGGGCAGGTGGTTGCCCGCGTCGTGCTGGACGCGCTGGCGACGCAGGTCGATACGGCCAAGGAGGTGGCCTCGTGAAACTCTCCAGCGATATCGGCACCGCTGCCAGTCGCGGCGCAGCCTCGCATCCTCCCGTCCAACCAACGCAGGCCGAAGACGTTGCTGCCCCGCGGGAAGAACGCGCACCCACTGGCCCGCTTGCGGGCCTGGCCTCTTCCAGCGCGGCGCTGCGTGGTCGCCGCGCATCATTGGCCGGTCGCGCCAGTCCTCATGCAGATGAAGAAGGGGCCATGCTCGGCGGCTCGCATCGGTCCGACTCGTCGCAGTCGTCGCAAGCGTCGGACGCAACGTTTTACACCGCGCAGGTCGTGTCCCCTGCCCGGGAAATCGACACACCGGATGTGCCTGCCGCCGCGGCGACCTATGCCGAACGCAGCACGGCGGCGGCCGCCGAGGTGAAAGCGCAGCTACGTGCCCGTCTGGACGCTCTGCCATTTGCTGCGCCCTCGGAAGAGCAGACGGCCCTGCAGGCCAGCTATCTGGAATGGGCTGACGCGCGCGTGCAGGAACGCATCAATGCCTTTGGGCCGGATGCCGGGTACCAGGCTGTCGGTGACATGAAGACAGCGGGCACGAAAGCGGCATTGCCGATTGCCTACGAATGCCTACGGTCGTTCATTATCGGTGCGATGCGTATTCCGGTCGGTCTTGCCACGGGTGCGGCCTATGCGTCCCGGCGCCCGGCCGACGCGGAGGAGCTGAGTACGGCGATGGTTGCAGGTGTCGCGGCGGGGTCTGCGTCCTATACCAGCGATACGTTGTTGATCCCGGCAATGGACCGGCGCGCGCCCGTTTCCAACCTGCCGAGGTTTCAGGCCATCGACCCCAAGATCCTGGTGCCCGATCCACCACCGGTCATTCTGGAAATCACTGCCGAGGGCAAGCGCTTCACGCGTCCGGGCGAGAACAATGCGCCGACGCTTGCCGACCTCAAGGCGCAGACCTACGACCGCCGCCTGGGCATCACGCAGCGCCAATCGACCCTGGACGACAAGTCACTGGATACCTTGTTGCTCAAGCCAGTGATCAACGCAGGGTTCAACGCCGCGCGCCGGACTGGTGGTGAACCGGGCTTACTGACGCCTGTCGGCCAGTGGGGGTTGAGCGCGCTGGCCATTGGCGGTGCCGGGGTCGTGCAAAAGGCACTGCTGGAAACAGGCAAAGCCGTGGCACGGACCGGCCAAATGCGTGTCCCGGATCTGGTTGGCGGAGAGCAACGGCTGAACCTGTTTGCGTTGGCGTTGCCCGACAAAGCGCGCCGGCCTGCACAATGGTCCGACGCCGTGCATTTCCCGCCTACCTATTTGCTGGACACCGGAAAGGAAGCGTTGGCGTTGGCAAGGCAGGGCTTCAACAGCGCAAACGCCGTCGCCACCACGGCACGCGACCTGTTGACCCGCCACATGCTGAGCAACGTCATGGCCAGCTTCGGCCCGATGGGGGCCGGGCGCATCATCACAGCGCCGTTGCGTCGGGGGAGCCACATCCGTGTTGCTGGCGAAGCCGTCAATTCCACGGCTGTGGTCGTGCAGCAGGCCGTGCAAACCCTGTTCAACGATACGTTCTGGAATGCGCTCAAGGCCAAAAACGGCGCCAATACCTCCCAGGCGGCGCGCCTGGACAACGAACGTGCCGCGCTTGCAGCCGAGCATCAACGCACCATCGAACGAACCCTCGAGGCCCTGGCCGAGCCTGTGGACCAGGCGATCGCCAGGCTCTCGGGGCCGACACCTGCCGAGGCAGAACGTGCCATGGAGGAGGGGATGCGCGCCGCGCCTGGCCCTGGGCCGCTTGGCCAGACACTGCGTACTGCGCTGCAGACATTGCGTACGGAGATCGGCACGCAGTCCGTTTCGATCGCGACCATCGATGCGGTACGCACTGCACTACGCGAGGGGTGGAGTCAAACCTTTAGCGGCGTCCCCCGCGACGCGGCCACGCAGGCATTGGATGGCCAGCTGCAAACGCTCAAGCGTGCACTGCATGACAGCGAAGCACTTCGCCAGTGGCAGAGCGGGCGAGCATGAGCGCTCAGCTGCCGCGTTGATACTCAGGAGTGTTGTACACCGCCGCCACAGACGTCGCTGTCGTCGCGTCTGTGGCTTGGTGGTGTCTGGCAGCTTAGCCATTACCAGCAATCATGGAACACCACGGCCTCATGCCTCGACCTGCGCAGGTCGCTCACTGCACGAGGCAGGCATTGCATCCGCGACTCGATGGCGCCGTCGCTCCGGAACGCGTCGACCTTGACGCGCACGTCAAACACCGGGAAAGAACTCGCCAGCAAGGCGGTCGTGTCCCTCGTCAGCGCCAACAGCACCGGTGCATCAGCTGCCGTCGCGGGTGTGCACGGTGTAGACCATGAGTCTGCGCCTGCCCTTGTTCTGTGCAGTGTCGGCCATCGCGGTGAGCCGGCACGACAGACCTGCGATCTCCCGCCAAACCTGTATCGGGGAGCAAGCCAGCGCAGATGCACGCGTGTCAGGCTTCGACATCGCCAAGTGGGTTTCACTCAGCGCCACCGGCGCCATCGGGCAGAGGAGTGCCAGGCCGGCGGAGTTGGCCGGCAAGCCAAGTTGCTGTGCCATGGCGGATGGGCGCCGCTGCGGCCGTGATTGAGACTTCGGCAAGCTGCCAACAAGCCTGTATCAGGCGCGTAACCACAGATAGTTGCCCGTCGCGATTCCTTCGAACATCTCGTCGTGCGCCACGAAGATATTGTTGTTCCAGTAGCGGCCATGCTCGGCGTAGTGGGCAAGCAGATCGCAGATCCACGCTCCATCCACGTCGTCGTCCAGCGGTACCCGCACAATCAGCACGATAACGCCGTCATCGTTCAGTCCAAGCTGGGCCTGGTCCTGCGCATACACCGAGAGATTGGCTTCGAGCAGAAGCCTGAAAACGGTCAATGTCCGCCCGGCAGGTGGTAACCCGTAGGCGATGCGCAGATACAGTGCTTCTTCCTTTACGTCGTCTTCGGGCTGTGGGGTCGGCAGGTGCAGATAGACCTCAAAGCCCTCGACCCAAAGCACACGCCGATCCAGCACCGACTCCACATCCGGCAAGTCCAGTGCCTCGCACATCTGTCGAACGATGGTTTCGAATCGCGCGCTGCTCATCTGTGGTGAGACATGCACAGGACCCCCTACAAGCCCTGCGCATGCCCGAGCCCATTACTGGCCAACGAGCTGCTTAGCGTTGTCGCCCGCCTTGCCGATGAACTTGTTGAGTGCCACGTTGAAGTCCAGATCGTTTTTGAGCATCGTGATCTTGTTGTTCATGGACTTCTGAGCCTCGTCCGAGGCTGACATGTCGCCGAGTAGCGAATCCATCTGGCCGTTTGCACCAGAGAGTGCAGCAGCGCCGGAAATTCCATTGGACAAACCACCGGTGAAGCAATCCATGCCTTGGCCAACACGGGACCTCCACGAGCTTACTTCAGGAAAAATTTGCATACCAGTACTCCTTTCGTAGTGAGCATGTAATGGTGCGCCTATCGGCGCGTTTTACTTGGTCCGAGCGACCAAGAAATCGATTTACGGCATGCTTGCGATGTGCGCGACGATGTTGCGCGCGGCCGTGATGCCGTCATACAAGACGTTGAAGTCGTTGCGCGCGACCTGGTCGCTCGCTGCAGACCAGTGCACGCGAATCTGTTGCGCAGTGGCATCCAGCGCTGTCTCCACGTTGCGCAGCCGCTCGCCGGACAGATCCATCGCCTTGGCCTGCAGAATCTTGCTCATATCCTGAGTGACCGCATCGGTCATTGCATCGAACATGGTGTGATCTCTCATTGCGCCGCTTGCTGCGGCAGGGATGTCATGTGCTTGGTGCCATCCGGCGTTTCGACATAGTGCAGGCCATCGGCGAGCAATGCCGCGTCGTAATTGTCCGGTGGTTTGATGGACGGGTCTTGCTGGCTGATCTCTACGTGCAGCGCGCGGACCTCTGGGCCCAGGTCGCTGCGGACGTCGGCAATCCGGCGGCTTGCGCGTTCTGCGTAGTCGCTGCTGCCGGAAACCGAGAAAACGCCATTGCCCTCGTAACGGACGGTGAGGGCGGGGTCGGCCAGGGTGTCGCGCAGCGTCGCCACGACCTCGTCCACCACCGCCACGTTGACGGCAACGCCTGGGTGATAGCGATGCACCTGTGCACGCAAGCGTGCGGCATCGGCGCTGCTGGGGACCAGGCCTTCGATCAGCACGCGCGTGCCGACCTGTTCTGCGTGCGCTTCGCGGAAGCCCAGCTGCTTCAATAAGGCTTTGGCCTGATTGAGGGTATTTTCCGGATGTTGCCGGGTGGCCGCATCGGACAGAAACGCCGGCTGCAACGAGGGGAGCAACGCTGCGGCGGCAAGCGCTAGCACGGCGCCCACCGCAGTACGCAAGACTTTGCGCCTGGACGTGCGCGGCGCCGGCGGCGGTGCTGGGGAAAGCAGCCGCTCCAGCAGCGCCACATCGTCCGGCCAATCGGCAGCAGCATCGCCAACGCATAGCACCAGCGGGCCGAAGCGGACCGGCTGAAATGCAACAAAGAACGTTTCTTGCACCGTGTCGCTGCCATAGCGGATCTGACCATCTTGGTCTACCTCGATAATGAGTGAGCAACCAGGCCAATCGTCTATTCGGATATCGGTTTGTGGATCGCTCCCCAGGGTGTAGCGACCTTGCGCCAAATCTAATCGTGCGCCTGCGTGGGTTCCTGTCATTACGCGAAGCTGCATGGTCATGGGCGAACCTCCTGAGCCGCCTGTTGTGGTTGCTCAATCAGCAGTGTGTTCAGACGTGTGATGGCATGTGTACGGTCGACCCGTCTGCGCGGTTTTTCCGCATTCAGCAGGATCAGTGGAAGCAGGAGATGAAAATTGCGTAGCGCTGGCACCGGCTCCAACTCCGATGGCATCAACTCCAGCAATCGGGTCCGCAAGGCCAGCAGGTTTTCCGCCGCAGTGGCCTTGTCGTACGCGCGTAGATGCTCGCGCATCAATCTCCAGATCGTTGCGGTCAAGGGGGCGACGGCTGGATGCGAAACGCCGACGGCGCGCAGCTCGACAAGCGCAGCAGCCAGCGCGTGGCGCTTGGCCACTGGATCGGCGTCGCGCCTGGTCACGTAGCGATCGACAATCGCGTCGATGCACGTGCGGATGCTGTCGCTCAATTGCGCTGGAGCGGCGCTGTGCCATGGACCGGCCTGCGGATCGTCGGTATGCGTGCTGCGGTCACCGCCGTGCTGGTCGCCCTGGCCATGCTCCCGGCTCTGGGCCGGCGTGATCGCCACGCTCACCCGTCCGCGCAGTGCGCACTCGCGTTTGGCTTCGATCTCTTCCTGCTCGTTGGCGTCGAATTCATCCTCCTGGCCGTCCAGCGACCGGATCCCGCGGCGTCGCCTGCGCGGTGGAGCAGGGCGCAGACGCGGTGCTCGTGCCGCAATGTCGGTAGGCGACCCCGCGCTGGTGCCTGACGCATCGGCATGATGATCGCCATGGTGATGCGAGCCGCCATGCTCGATGGAAACCGAGGGCCGCAAGGTGCCGGGCGAGATGCGACGGATCATGGGAACGCCGCCTGCATCAATGCCTGGCCGAACTGCATGATGGCCGAGGCGCCCCACGGCGCCGTCACGGCAATGGCGGCCACCACCACCACCAGCTTGAGCGCGAACGAGATCGATGCATCCTGCAGCGACATCACCGCCTGGACGAAGGCGATCAGCAGCCCGGCCAACGCAGCGACACCGACCACCGGCAAGGACACCTTGAGGCAGAGCAGCAAGGCTTCGGAAGTGAATCGCACTAGATCGTCATGGTCCATGGCGTCACCGATAGCTCAGAACCAGGCCGTGAATCAGCATCGACCAGCCGTCCATGGCGACAAACAACAGCAGCTTGAACGGGATCGCCACATTGGTCGGAGTGACCTGTGAAAGGCCCATCGCCATCAGCGCGTTGGCCACCACCAGATCGATGACGATAAACACCAGATACAACAGAAACCCGATACGGAAGGCTTCGGTCAATTCGCTGAGCGTGAATGCCGGTGCCAAGACCAGCAAGTCGTCCGACTTGAGCGTGGCGGCCTTGTCCTTGGGCCAGATCTGCTGTGCAGAACGCATGAAAAACGCCTTTTCGCGCTCGCGTGTATGTTTGAGGAGGAATTGCCGAAACGGCTCCCGGCAGGCGTCGAGCAGCACCACCACGCGGCTGTTATCCGACCCGGCGCCGTAGTTCTGTGCGGCCTTGAACGCCTCCATGCCCACCGGGGCCATCACAAAGCACGACACCAGCAATGCAACGCCATTGAGGACCATGTTGGGCGGCACCTGCTGTACCCCGATCGCATTGCGCAGCAGGCCGAGCACGACCACGATCTTGGTGTAGGAGGTGACCACCATCGCTGCGAAGGGCAGCAAGCCCAGCATGATGACCACCAGCAGCAGCGAGCCGACGTCAGGCATCTGCATGCGTGCTCTCCGACATGCTGAGGATCTGCACACCCAGATGTTCGCCCACTGCCAGCAGCCTGCCGGTGCCGATGGTCTGGCCGTAAACGACCAGGCGGATGTCGGCTTGATCGACCGGCACCGACAACTCCAGGATCTGCCCGGGCTGTAAACCCGACAAGGTCGATAGAGACAGCGCAAGTTGATCCACTTCCAGCTGCACCGGCAGTTCCAGTTCTGCCACGTTGCTGGTGGACGGCGCGACTTCCGGCTCAAACGTATCGTGCTGCATGGTGGGGCTGGCCTCCAGGATCATCTGTTGCAGGTTCAAGCGCACTGGCGCGCGCAATACCACGCCTCCGGCGATACCCCAGAGCACATCGCCGCTGGTCACCGCAGCCGAGGCCGTGCAATGCAGCAAGACATCGCCAGGCCGCAGCGACTGCAGCAATGCCGCCGATGCGGTGCGCCCGCCGATGCGCAGGCGCGTGTTGACGCGCAGTGCAGCCAGCCAGGCTGGCTGCTGCGCGGGCGGCGCAAGTCCGCCGACTGCGGCCTGCAACGTGGCCAGCAGCGGCGCGCTCGCCGTCAGCGCAATGGCATCGAGATCGCCCAGTGTCATGCCGATGCCGTGGCAGTCGTCTGGCTCTGCATCGCGCTCGAAGGCGATCACCTCGGCAGCGCCCAGGCCGAGCGGCGCAAATGCGCCCAGGCGATCAGCCAGTAGCATTCCCGCGATCGAAACGCGTAGTGAGTCATCGTCCTCGTTCAATAGCAGCGCCAAGCCGTCGCGCGCGGCAATCCGCAACTCCATCTGGCCGGCATCCAGCTGCAGGCGCAGGCGGGCCGCATCATTGGGCGAGATGCGACGGCAATGCGTGGCAAAGCCGCATTGGCGTGCTGCGCGTGGGTCGCCGAACACTCTGCCAAGCTGGGCGCGCTCGGCCGCAACGCGCGTCAACGCCTGAGAGAGTGCACATGCCGGCGGAGTCTGGCTCTGCTCGGTTAGCAAGATGGAGTTCCTCCAAATGGCTTTCTGTCGCCAGTGCCGCGTTAGACAACCTCGATGCTGATCTGGAGCGTGCTACTCAGCGTGGACGTCAGTGCAGCCTCCAGGCGCTGCTTTCCGCACCAAAGTACCTCGCGCGCATCTGGCGAACTGGTATTGAAGCGAAGCGATAGCTGGTCCGGCGAAAGCCGCAAAAACAACGTCGTCTGTGCGACGACCTCTTGGTCGATAGCCAGCCACGCTTCCCAGCTCCCTGCGCTGCGCACCGGTTGGGCATTGCAGAACTCGGCCACCCGCAGCGCGATGTGGTCGATCGCCATGTGGGCGCGTTGCGTGCGTATCCACTCGGTCGCAATCTGTCGCCCCACTGCGCCATCGTCGTTGCCTTGGGACGGCTCTTGGTGTTTCGTCCCCTCGATACGTAAGGGTGGGTCGGTTTGCACGGGCACGCTGTCATGCGCCTCGGTGAAGCCCTCCTCGGCATCAGGCCCCGGCCGATCCTCGTCGCACTGCGGTGGCAACACCATGCAGGGAAGCGCGAGCTGTGCGCTGCGCAAGCGCTGGCGCAGTTGCAGGAAGCTGGAGCGCAGCGCCGACCGGGCCGGCGTGGCTGGAGCCGCCGGCCGCTGCAGTGCGCCGCTGACCGGCAGGATGCGCACATGGCGGAGGGGCGGCTTGCGCATCACACCACCACTCTACCGATCGGCTGCAGCTGCACCTCCGAACCCAGCTCCTGGAACGAATAGACCTGCAGCCAGGTCAGCCGTGCTTCGATCATGCGGCGCACATACCTGCGCACGTCCATCGACGCGACCACCGCCAGCGGATGCTGCGCATGGTCGCCGACGATGCGTTCCACCTGTTCGACAAGCTGGTTCGCCTGCTCGGGCGGAAGTGCCAGGAAATTGCCGGCCGCGGTCGCGCGAATCGATTGCCTGATCAGTTGTTCGACAGCATGGTCGAGCATCACTGCGGGCAGCTGCCCGGTGCCTGCGGTTGCGGTATGCGCCAGATAACGGCCCAGATCGCAGCGCACATACTCGGTCAACATCAGAAGATCCTTTTCCTTCGGCCCCCAGACCACCAGACTTTCCAGAATGCTCTTGATATTGCGCACCGGAATCCTTTCTTCCAGAAGGCGCCGCAACACATCGGCTATGCGCTGGGCGGGCATCGCCTTGTTGACCTCCGCAACCAGCCCGGGGTAGTCCACGGCCACCTGCTCCAGCATCCACTGCGTCTCCTGGATGCCGACGAACAAGTGCGCTCGTGCATGCAGGGGTGAGATGGCCTGCCGGGCCAGTGCGGCCTGCATGTCGTCGGTGTTCTCCAGTTCGGCGCGTGTCTCGGGGACATCATGAATCAACACTTCGTATTGCATGCCTTGCAGCGACTCGGTCTGCCATATCGCGATCCCGGGAAACGGCAAGCCCAGCAATTCGACCAATTGCCGCCGCTCGCTTTCGATCGCCTGATCCAGCCGCGCGGGGTCGAGCAGAGCGGCCAGCTGCGGCGACAGCCGCATCGATAAGGGTGAGGCGAAATCCGGGGCGTTTTTGCGAATATGTGGCGCCTCGCCTTTGGCACCTTTACGGCTCGCCGAAGGCAACTTGCGCTGATCGGTGCCGCTGATGTCGCGTTGCTTGCGCCAGATCGTATAGCCACCGGCGCCGACGGCCGCTGCCAGCAGCAGGAACAGCACGGCGGGAAAGCCGGGGACGAACGCAAAGCAGGCCAGCAGCACGCTCGCTGCCATCAGGGCCCGCGCATTGCTGGTGAGCTGACGGCCGATATCGAGCCCGAGCGAGCTGAGCCTGGTCTCGTTCTCGTTGGCCACGCGGGTGATCATGACGCCGGCGGCCACCGATATCAGCAGTGAGGCGATCTGCGACACCATCGCATCGCCCACCGACAGGATCGCAAAGCGGTTGGCGGCATCGCCGGCCGTCATGCCGTGGTAGGTCACGCCGACCACGATACCGGCCAGGATGTTGACCATGGTAATCACCAGGCCGGCGATCGCATCACCCTTGACGAATTTCATGGCGCCATCCATGCCGCCGTGCAGTTGGCTTTCCATGGCCAGCCGCGCGCGTTTGCGGCGTGCCTCATCTGCGGTCAGGTTGCCGCCACGCAGGTCGGCATCGATACTCATCTGCTTGCCGGGCATTGCGTCCAACGTGAAGCGCGCACCGACCTCGGCAACGCGTTCGGAACCCTTTGCGATCACGATGAACTGCACGGTGGTGATGATCAAGAAAACCACCAGGCCCACCACCAGATTGCCACCGACCACCAGCTCGCCGAAGCTCTCGATGATATGGCCCGCCTCGGCATGCAGCAGGATCGACTTCGTCGAGGCGATATTCAATGACAACCGCAGTAGCGTGGTGAACAGCAGCAGGGAAGGAAACGACGAGAGCGAGATCGAGTCGGGCACATACATCGTGACCATCAACAGCACCACGCTCAGGGTGATGTTGATGCCCAGCAACGTATCGATCATGGGCGTTGGCAGCGGCAGGATCATCAGCCCGATGACCGCCACTACCAGGGCGGCGATGGCTACTTCGCCGCTATAAGCGAAATACCTTGTCGCTCGCACGCGGTCTCCTAGCATGGCAGGGCTCCATCGCCGTCGCCGTGGTCGCGACCGAGTTCATCGACCCAGCGCAACACCACCGCAACCGTTTCGAACAGTGGCTCGGGGATTGCATCGCCCAATTCAACCTGATACAGCGCACGCGCCAGTGGCGGATTGGCAACGATCGGAATGCCCTGGTTATGCGCGAAGGCGCGCAGTTCCAGTGCGCCGTCGTCCACGCCCTTGGCAACGACCTGCGGCAAGCCGAAGTCGTCGGGCTCGTAGGCCAGCGCCACTGCGTAATGGGTCGGGTTGACCACCATCACCTTGGCCTTGGCCACGCGCTCGCGCGGGTCGCCGAAGACCAGCTCCTTGGCGAATTCCTTGCGCTTGTCCTTGATTTCGGGGTCGCCCTCGCTTTCCTTGACTTCGCGCTTCTGCTCGTCCTTGCTCATTCGCTTGTCGCGGATGAACAGCCAGCGCTGCACGCTCCAGTCTGCAGCGCCGACCAGGACGAACAGCAGCACGCCCAGTGCGAAGAGCATGCCCAGGGTGCGCCAGGCAATTTGCGCAACGTCAAGCGGTGTCTCGTAGGCAAGCCCAATGATCATCGGCATGAGGGCGCGGATACCGACCCACAGCACCACGCCAATCAAGATGGCCTTGATGATCAACTTCAGCAAGTTGATGAGGCTTCGCAACGAAAAGAGTTTCTTGACCCCGGTTGCGGGATTGAGGGAATCGAACTTGGGCGCCACCGGCTTGAGCGAGGCATTCAGGCCAGTCTGGAACGCACCGCCCGCCATACCGGCCACCAGGCAGGCAGCCAGGAACGGCAGCATCAACAGCAATCCCTGGATGCCGATATGGCCGAGTGCGCGGTTGATGGCCGCTGCATCGCGTGTATGTTCGGAAAAATCGAAGCCGATCGTCATCAATGCGCGCATGTGATCGGAGAAGTAATCGCCGGCCGATTTCATCACCAATAACGCGCCGAAGAGCACCGCCGCTGCAGTGACGTCCGGGCTGACCGGAACTTCCCCGTCCTTGCGCGCATCCCGCAGTTTCTTCTCGGTCGGCTTCTCGGTTTTTTCTTCCGACATTGCCTTCTCCTTCCGCGATCGCTGCGCCCCCGATTGTGGGCAGCTGTGGTGGAGCGATCCGTTTTCCAGGCGAATGTGTGGATGGCCTGGCGAAGCTGGAATGATTTGTTCGCCAGCGAATTCCGATATTCGCTTCCGAAAGGATCCGGCCGGCGTGGCGAGCGTAGCGTTCCCCACGTGTACGGTCCGCATGCCATTAAAAACGAGGTGCAGTGTGGAGAAGACTCAATGTCCCGGGTCGGTCGTGAGTGGGCTCATCGAACTGATCACGGTCGGACTCACCCATGAAAAGATTCAGGACGCTGCCGCTGTGCTGGCCGCAGTCCGCGTCCTGCGGCCAGAGCTGAAAGCGCTGGACACCTTCGATGCATGGATTTCGATCAAGCGCGGCAATTACGTGGAAGGTGCGCGCCTGTTGCGCGAACTGGAGAGCGACGCCGGCTCCAAGCCGCTGTGCAGGGCCTTGTACGCCTGCTGCCTGTTCGCGATGGGGGACCCGTCGTGGCATGGCGTTGCAGACGGGCTGATCGAAGAAGACGCCGATGCCGATGCGGTGGCCCTGGTCAAGGCGCTGTCCGGGCGAAGCACCCCAACGTCCGCGCCGGCGGAAGTACCGGTCGAATCTTCAGCACCGATGGAAGTTCCGAATTCGCAGTACCTGCGCGCCTGAGTGACGCCAGTCCCGACCCCATAGGAGTATGCGATGACGCTCATTCCTCCTGTCCAAGCGATTGCCGGCACCAGTGCTGCCGCGACCCAAGCGCTGTCGCCGGTGGCAACGCCCAACCAAGCGCTGGTGAATCGCTTTCAAGCGCTGATGCAATCCTCCAGCCCCTTGCCGCCCGCCATGCAGCGCGTAGGCAACCCGAGCATGATGAGCCGGGTGGTCGATGTGCAGAACGATGGCGTGCGCACCATCGCCGAGCATATCGATGCCTTCAGCATGCAGGCACCGACCATGGGGCTGCAGGAAATGGCAGCGCAGCAGATCAAGTTGATGCACGAGCTGACCATGGTCGGCTTCAACCTCAATGTCAGCGTGGGCGTGGCGCAATCGGGAAAGAACGCCGTGCAGACGCTGGTGAAGAACCAGTAGCATGCGCGCGCCGAGATGCCTGGTGGTGCTGCTGGTGGCGCTGCTGCTGTCTGCGTGCAGTCAGCAGCTGTACTCCGGGCTCACCGAAAATGATGCCAACGACATGCTCGAGGTGCTGCTGCATGCGGGCGTGGATGCGTCCAAGGTCACGCCAGACGACGGCAAGACCTGGGCGGTGAACGCACCGCACGATCAGGTGTCCTATTCGCTGGAGGTGCTGCGCGCGCATGGTTTGCCGCATGAGCGGCACGCCAATCTCGGCGAGATGTTCAAGAAGGACGGGCTGATCTCGACACCCACCGAAGAGCGCGTACGTTTCATCTATGGTGTGTCGCAGCAGCTATCGCAGACCTTGTCGAATATCGATGGGGTGATCTCGGCCGATGTGGAAATCGTGCTGCCCAACAACGACCCGCTGTCCACCTCGGTAAAGCCGTCCAGCGCTGCGGTGTTCATCAAGTTCCGCGTCGGTAGCGATCTGACCAGCCTGGTGCCCAACATCAAGACGTTGGTCATGCACAGCGTGGAGGGACTCACCTACGAAAACGTCAGTGTCACGCTGGTGCCGGGCGGAGCGGAGAGCGATGCGCAGTTCACCGCATCGGCACCGCCGAGACCTTCGCCATGGCCGTGGCTGGCCGGGTGTGCGTTGGCGTTGTGCCTGGCGGGCGCGGCGGCGCTGTATTGGTGGCCAAACCCGCAGGCGGGCCGTTGGGGCGGCTGGCAGCGCCTGCGCGAGTTGAAGAAAGGCAAAGCCGGGTGAGCGCCGAATGGACAACACGCGGATCGACAATGCGGCACGCTGTGTTCAGCGCTGGACGGACGCGTTGGCGCAACTGGCAGAATCCTTGGACGCCGCACGGGTGGCGCATTGGCTTGGCCCGGTGGCAGCGTCGGGCTGGGCAGCGGCGCCCGTCCACCGTCGTATGCGGGTAATCCAGGCGTGGTCTGGATGGTCGGAATTGTCGCCGTCTGCACTCGGCCTGCATGCGAACCAACTTGCCCTGCTGATGCCCGCGCGATTGGCCAAGGTCCTGATCGCGCGGGCGTTGTTCTCGCGCGGGTTGGCGGTGCGTCGTTGTATCGAGCGCGAACGTCTGGACTGGCTCGAACAGTGTGTGGGGCCGGCCGTGCTTGAGCATGTGCGCCAGAACGCGTCCGCCGGCCTCCCCGTGCCCCTGTTGCCTCGCGATGCCGATCAGGCGGCGTGGGTCGGCGACGGTTGGCGTCGGATGCAGGCCGATGGCGTCTGGTCCAACCCGGTTGTTGCCAAGCTGCTGGCGCTGTCCTTGCCGTTGGGCGCCGCACAGGTGGCCACCGTCGCAGCAGACGGTGCGAGCGATGCCTTCCTGACCGCGCTTCCCACCCTGATACCGGAGGCGTCATGCGTCTGTGGTTGAGGTCAACGCCCGATGCGATCGGCCTGGATTGCGATGTCATTCCGCGCGAGGCGCTGGCCTCGGTGTTGGCGCTGGACGCTGCCACTGCCGAGGTGCACGCACGCTGCGAACAGGCCCTGAGCCAGGCGCAGACACGTGCACAGACGCTGGTCGACGAGGCCCAGCAGCAGGCCGAGGCGATCCTGCACGATGCGCGCCAGAAGGCCGAGCGCAGCGCACGCCTGGGATATGCAGCCGGCCTGCGACGTCAGCTCGATGAGTGGAACGAATCGGGCCTGCGCCATGCCTTTGCCGCCGAAGCGGCCGCGCAGCGGTCACGCGAGCGTCTGGCCGAGATTGTGGCGCGCACCTGCGAGCACATCATCCTCGGACACGATCCCGCGGCGCTGTATGCGCGTGCGGCGCAGGCCCTGGAAGGTGCCCTGGACGAGGCCAAGGCCCTGCGGGTGAGCGTGTACCCCGACGCGGTGGACGCTGCGCGGCGCGCCTTCGATGCGGCCGCCACCGAGGCGGGCTGGACCCTGCAGGTCGAGCTATGCGGCGATGCCGACCTGGCCGTGGGCGCCTGCGTGTGCGAATGGGATACGGGCGTGTTCGAGACCGATCTGCGCGATCAGCTGAGCAGTCTGCGGCGCGTCATTCGCCGCGTGTTGGCCGCACCCCAGGAGCCGGCGGATGCTGGCTGAGACGCCCCTGCTGGAGACAACGCTCGAACGCGAACTGGCCACGCTCGCGGTCGGTCGTCGTTACGGCAAGGTGGTCGAAGTCGTCGGCACCATGCTCAAGGTGGCCGGCGTGCAGGTCAGCCTGGGCGAGGTGTGCGAGTTGCGCCAACGCGATGGCACCTTGTTGCAGCGGGCCGAAGTGGTGGGCTTCAGTCGCGATCTGGCGTTGCTGGCGCCGTTCGGGGAGCTGATCGGGTTGTCGCGCGAGACGCGCGTGATCGGATTGGGGCGCCCGTTGGCGGTGCCCGTTGGACCGGCCTTGCTGGGCCGCGTGCTCGACGGCCTGGGCGAGCCATCGGACGGGCAAGGCGCAATCGCCTGTGACACCTGGGTGCCGATCCAGGCGCAGGCACCGGACCCGATGCGTCGGCGGCTGATCGAACACCCCATGCCGACCGGCGTGCGGATCGTGGATGGCCTGATGACGCTGGGCGAGGGCCAGCGCATGGGCATCTTCGCTGCAGCAGGCGTCGGCAAGAGCACCTTGATGGGAATGTTCGCGCGCGGTACGCAGTGCGATGTCAATGTGATCGTGCTGATCGGCGAGCGAGGGCGCGAGGTGCGGGAGTTCATCGAGCTGATTCTCGGCGCCGATGGTCTGGCACGCAGCGTCGTGGTCTGCGCAACCTCCGATCGCTCATCGATCGAGCGCGCGAAGGCCGCCTACGTCGGCACCGCCATCGCCGAGTATTTCCGGGATCGGGGCCTGCGCGTGCTGCTGATGATGGACTCGCTGACGCGCTTTGCCCGCGCGCAACGCGAGATCGGTCTGGCCGCCGGCGAGCCGCCCACACGCCGCGGCTTTCCGCCATCGGTGTTCGCCGAGTTGCCGCGCCTGCTCGAACGCGCGGGCATGGGCGAGAGCGGGTCGATCACCGCGTTCTACACCGTGCTGGCCGAGGACGATACCGGCAGCGATCCGATTGCCGAGGAAGTGCGCGGCATCCTCGATGGGCACCTGATTCTCTCTCGCGAGATCGCGGCCAAGAACCAGTACCCGGCAATCGACGTGCTGGCCAGCCTGAGCCGGGTGATGAGCCAGATCGTCCCGTACGACCACTCCCAGGCCGCTGGCCGGTTGCGGCGCCTGCTCGCCAAGTACAACGAGGTGGAAACCCTGGTGCAGGTGGGCGAATACCGTCAGGGAAGCGATGCCGTTGCCGACGAAGCGATCGACAGGATCGATGCGATCCGCGACTTTCTCAGCCAACCGACCGACCAGCTCAGTGCCTACGAAAATACGCTGGAACTGCTGACCAGCGTGACCGACGATGCGTGAGCCTGCCTACACCTGGTCGGTGCTGCACCAGCTCAAGGCACGCCGCTGCGAGCGCATGCAGGAACGCCTGAGTGACTGCAGGCGTGCGTTGGAACACTGCGACCGCGAACTTGCCAGGTGCAGACAGGAAGCAGAGGCCTGCACCACGCGCTTGGCCAACTGCGATGCAGCACTGATGGACAAAACCGGCGTGGGGGGTTCGATCGATATCGATACGATCCTGCAGCACGAACGCTTCCGCACCGTGCTGGTCGAGACCTGTCGTGCTGCCGAGCAGGCGCGGGCAGCGGCGGATCAGTCATTGCATAGTGCCCGCGATGAGCTCGCGTCCGTGCAGCAGGCACTGAGCAAGCTGCAGGCACAGGCGCAGGTATACGCAGACAAGGCCGCCAGTGCGCGCCGCGCCAGACAGGCGCAACGCGACGCAGCGGAGGAAGAAGACGCGATCGAGGCACTGGTCGGGCTGCGTTCGCACCGCGCCGCACATGGGGGCGCCCGATGAACGACGCCACCGAAGCCTTGCTGGCCATTTCCTCGCAGGGCGTGTCGTTGTTGACCCTGCTGGCACTGTGCGGGGTGCGCGTGTTCGTGATGTTCATCGTGCTACCGGCAACGGCGCAGGACAGTCTTCCCGGAATTGCGCGCAATGGCGTCATCTACGTCCTGAGCTCGTTCATCGCCTATGGGCAGCCGGCCGATGCGCTGGCGAAGATCCAGACGGCCGGCCTGGTCGGGGTGGTGTTCAAGGAGGCGTTCGTCGGTCTGCTGATCGGGTTTGCCGCATCGACGGTGTTCTGGATCGCCGAGAGCGTTGGCCTGCTGATCGACGACCTTGCCGGTTACAACAATGTGCAGATGACCAACCCGCTCAGCGGCCAGCAAAGCACGCCGGTGTCCACGGTGCTGCTGCAACTGGCCATCGTTTCGTTCTACGCATTGGGCGGCATGCTGATGTTGCTCGGCGCGTTGTTCGAATCGTTTCGCTGGTGGCCGCTGACCCAGCTTGGGCCGAACATGGGGGCGGTTGCCGAATCGTTCGTGATCCAGCAATCCGACAGCATGATGGCCGCCGTCGTCAAACTGTCCGCACCGGTGATGCTGGTGCTTGTGCTGGTGGATCTTGCGATCGGCCTGGTGGCGCGAGCGGCCGATAAACTCGAACCGTCGAACTTGAGTCAGCCAATCCGTGGGGTGCTGGCGTTGTTGCTGCTCGCCTTGCTGACCAGCGTCTTCATCGCGCAATTCGGCGAAGCACTCGGTTTCCTGCATTTCCAGCAGCAATTGCACGATGCTGCCAACCTGTCTGGCAAGGGAGGCGCGACGCACTGATCTTTATTGAGACATTCCCGGCTTTGCACTTCCTACACTGGTCGCTATCGACTTTTTCACTTGCCTAGCAGAGGGAACGCCATGGCTCCTGCCTGTACCACCGCCCACCGCCGACGTGCTCCATTGGCCGCCGTACTGATGCTCAGCCTGCTGCCGCTGTTGTCGCCACATGCCGACGCCGCCCAGGTCCCGTGGCATTCGCGCACGTTCAAATACGTCGCCGACAACAAGGATCTCAAAGAAGTGCTGCGTGATTTGTCCGCCAGCCAGTCCATCGCCACCTGGATCTCGCCAGAGGTGACCGGCACCCTGAGCGGCAAATTCGAAACCTCCCCGCAGAAATTCCTCGACGATCTGGCGGCCACCTACGGCTTTGTCTGGTACTACGACGGTGCCGTGCTCAGGATCTGGGGTGCGAACGAATCCAAGAGCGCGACCTTGAGCCTGGGGACTGCATCGACGAAGTCACTGCGCGACGCACTTGCACGCATGCGCCTGGACGATCCGCGCTTCCCGGTGCGTTACGACGAGGCCGCGCATGTGGCGGTGGTCTCCGGGCCGCCAGGGTATGTGGATACCGTTTCGGCGATTGCCAAGCAGGTCGAGCAGGGCGCGCGTCAGCGCGATGCCACCGAAGTGCAGGTGTTTCAGTTGCATTATGCGCAAGCGGCCGACCACACGACGCGCATCGGCGGCCAGGATGTGCAGATTCCCGGCATGGCCAGTCTGTTGCGCAGCATGTACGGTGCACGCGGCGCACCGGTCGCGGCGATACCCGGGCCTGGCGCCAACTTTGGGCGGGTACAGCCGATCGGCGGTGGGTCCTCCAACACATTCGGCAATGCCGCACAGGGTCAAGGTGGCGGAGCCAGCGGCATCCTCGGGCTGCCTTCGTCCTGGTTCGGGGGCGCATCGTCGTCCGATCGCGTGCCGGTCAGCCCGCCGTTGCCCGGCAGCGGAGCCGCCGCGGCTGCGGGGTCGCCGGCCAGCGTATGGCCGGAACTTAGCAAGGGGCGGCGCGATGAATCCAATCCGATCGACGCCGGTGGTGGCGCAGAGCTGGCCTCCGATGCGCCGGTGATCGAAGCCGACCCGCGCACCAACGCCATCCTGATCCGCGATCGACCGGAGCGGATGCAGAGCTACGGCACCCTGATCCAACAGCTGGACAACCGGCCCAAGTTGCTGCAGATCGATGCCACCATCATCGAGATCCGCGATGGTGCCATGCAGGATCTCGGTGTCGATTGGCGCTTCCACAGCCAGCACACGGACATACAGACCGGCGACGGCCGTGGCGGTCAGTTGGGTTTCAACGGCGCATTGAGCGGCGCTGCCACCGATGGCGCGACCACGCCGGTGGGCGGCACCTTGACGGCCGTGTTGGGAGATGCGGGGCGCTACCTGATGACGCGCGTGTCGGCGTTGGAGACGACGAACAAGGCAAAGATCGTGTCTTCGCCCCAGGTTGCGACGTTGGACAACGTCGAAGCGGTCATGGACCACAAGCAACAGGCATTCGTCCGGGTGAGCGGATACGCATCGGCCGATCTTTATAACCTCTCCGCCGGGGTGTCGTTGCGGGTATTGCCCAGCGTGGTGCCGGGCTCGCCGAACGGTCAGATGCGTTTGGATGTGCGTATCGAGGATGGCCAGCTCGGATCCAACACCGTGGACGGCATTCCGGTCATTACCTCCAGCGAGATCACGACCCAGGCGTTCGTCAATGAAGGCCAAAGCCTGCTGATTGCAGGATACGCCTACGATGCCGACGAGACCGATCTGAATGCGATACCGGGCCTGTCGAAGATTCCGTTGGTCGGTAATCTGTTCAAGCACCGCCAAAAAAGCGGGACCCGCATGCAACGGCTGTTTCTGCTGACCCCGCATGTGGTGTCGCCCTGATGGTTCGCGAAAAGCCATCGCTAGGCGATGGGGGGGGGCTGCAATTGTCTGACAATCGTTGCATGCCATCGGCCGGATATTGCCGGATATTGCCGGGATTGTTTGGGCAATCATCAGGCTGGTCAAGTGCTTGGTGCGGATGTGTATCGACTCAGCGCGCCTGAGACCGCCGCCTGGATGATCATCGGGTGGCTGAGGCTTCGCCTGTCCTGATTAGCCCTGACCCTCAGCCATGGAAATTGCTGGCAGCATGCAGGACCGGCTCCGGGCAGGGCTTGCAACGCATCATCGCCGTGGCAAGTCGTGGCAGCATCTCGCGCAGACGGAAGCGGCGGTTGAAGCGATAGGCCGCTTCGGCCAGATACCGTCTTGCATATTTGCCTTGCGCGATGGCGTGGTAGACGCCGCTGATGGCACGTTTGAGGTTGCCA
>JAAIGF010019361.1_pt1 | contig 58786 bp, 51 predicted proteins | sample 6487441 | NCBI WGS metagenome assembly JAAIGF01 (sample SAMN13974129, study PRJNA590717) | phyllosphere metagenome | biome: pepper field; feature: multiple bacterial spot infested pepper fields; material: pepper leaves; isolation source: leaves from pepper fields | host: Capsicum annuum ...
AGCGAGATCGTGACCTCGGTGCAGCGGGTCACCGACATCATGGCCGAGATTTCAGCTGCCTCGCAGGAGCAGTCGGCGGGTATCGAACAGGTCGGCCAGACCGTGGTGCAGCTGGATCAGACCACGCAGCAGAACGCGGCGCTGGTGGAAGAGGCGACGGCTGCGGCGCGCGCGATGGAGGAGCAGGCAGTGGCGCTTTCCGGCGCCGTGGCGCAGTTCAAGCTGTCGACGAGCGTGCCGGTGGTAGCACCAGCGGTGCCACGCGCAGCGCCGTCGGCGACGGCGGCGAAGCTGCCCACTGCTGCGGCTAGGCCGGTAGCGAAACCGGCAGCACGTCGGGCGCCCGCGTTGGCGGTGGCCAGTGACGAGGGCAGCTGGCAGGAGTTCTGAGCGGCCCGTTGAGCGAGGGGAAATGGTCCGCGGGGCCAGAGGCAGTGACGACCAACGGTCGTCACCTGCCGGGACGAGGCGAGGCCCATGCATGCCTTCAGCAGTGCACCACGTCCTCGACCGCGCCCTGCAGCGCATCAATATGAAAGGGTTTGGCCAGAAAGCGCGCATGCTGGTGCGGGCGGGGCAGGGTATGACCGTGCCCCGCCGAGGCGAACAGGTAGGGAATGCCGAGGTCGGCCAGCCGGTCGGCCACGGGATACACCAGCCCGTCGCCCAGCTCGATATCGAGAATGGCACCGTCAAAGTGCGCATCGTCCAGATACGCCAATGCCTCCCGTACGCCGTGAGCATGGGTGACCTGGTTGCCGCGGTCGGTCAATGCCATCTCGACAAGCAGGGCCAGGTCCACCTGGTCTTCAACCAGCAGCAGGCGGCAGCCACCGGGCTGGGCGTCATGATGCATCTGCATGGTGAGATTCCGACGTTGGTATGTTGAGTGGCTGCCAGTCTGGTACGCCTGGCATAAAGGCACTGGCTGCGTGCTGTGTGCATGACGCGAAAGCGTGCATGCACCGCGCTTGCGCGCGCTGTGGCAGCATGCAGGTACATCCTCCAAGGAGTCGCCGCATGCGTCTTTCCGAACAGCAGCTGGACATCCTGCGCGCCATCCTCGCCACCGATCCGGTTTCGGCCGAGGACGCCACCTGGGCGGTCAAACATGGCCTGGCGGTGCAGGCTGAAGACGGTGATATCGATCTGACCCAGGCCGGGCGGGAGCTGGTGGGCGCTGACTGAACGACCGCGCGCTGGTGACGGCGCCGCCGCTTGGTCCGTCGTCGGCGCTGGCGTACCCTGCGCCACCGTGGATGCTGCCTGCGTTGCCGATGAAGTACCGCCGTTTTCTGTTTGACCTTGACGATACGCTGCTCGATTTCCGGGCCTCCGAGCGCCTGTCCTTCGAGCGCACGCTGCAGGCCCTGCAGGTCGATGCCCCGCTGCACGAGCTGTATGCGCGTTACCAGCTGGAAAATACCGCGCTGTGGAGCCAGCTTGAACGCGGCGAGGTGAGCAAGGACGCACTCAAGTGGCAGCGCTTTGCGCGCACGTTCGCGGCCTTTGGCCTGGACGCCGATCCCCATCAGGCCGGCGAAGCCTACCTGCAGCTGCTGCCGCAGACCGTTGTGCTGGTGCCGGGCGCTGACGCGTTGTGCCGGCAGCTGGCGGCCGTGGGCGAGCTGGGCATCATCACCAATGGCATCGAAGCAGTGCAGACGCGGCGCATCGCCGCCTCGGGGCTCGCGCCGTGGATCCACTTCGTTGCCTCATCGGAAGCCTGCGGGTACGCCAAACCGGACGTGCGTTTTTTTGCGTATGCCAGTGCCCGCTTCAGTACGTTCGACAAGGCCGATACGGTGATCGTCGGCGACCGCCTGGAGGCCGACGTGCTCGGTGCCAACCGGTTCGGCATCGACAGCTGCTGGTTCAATCCGGCCGGTCTGGACAACCCGACCACCGTACGCCCCACCTGGGAAGTGGCCAGTCTGCACACTCTGGCCAGCCAGCTGAAGTAGCCCCATCAGCCGGCTCAGCTGCTCAAGGCTCTATCACCAGAGGACGCCGCAGGCGGCTTCAGAGCTGGCCGTCGCGCAGGTAGTCGAACAGTTCCGCGTCGCTGTTGAGGCCCAGCTTGAGCATGGCATCACCCTTCTGGCGGCTGATGGTGGAGGCGCTGCGGTGCAGCATCGCGGCGATGTCCTTGATCGCCATGCCCTTGCCGATCAGTCGCACCACCTCCACCTCGCGCGGCGACAATGGGCGGCCCTGATGCTCGTCCATCGAGGTGCTGCCGGCTGCGTCCACACGTTCCTTCAGTGCCTGGCTGACATACGGGATGCCGCGGTGGACGCTGCGGATCGCCGCCGGCAGTTCGTCCATCGGCGAGCCCTTGTCGACCAGGCCCAGCACCCCGGCCTCGCGCACCATGCGCAGGATGGCCAGGTTGCTCGACACGCTCAGCATGAGCACCGGCAGGTCGGGATAGTGGCGGCGGATCATGCTGATCATCGCAAAGCCGTCAGGGGAGCTGCTCTCGGGCATCGAGTAGTCGGTAACCAGCAGGTCACACGGCTGGGATCCCAGCAGGGCGAGCAGTTCCTGCGCGGAGCTGGCCTCGGCCACCACCTCGCCCACGCCGCTGGCATGGATGACCGAGCGTGCTCCGAAGCGCACCACGGGATGATCGTCGGCAATGATGATGCGTAACGTCATGTTCTAGTATGGCCCGGGGCGGTCGGAAAGCTGGATGACAGCAGTTGGAGGCGATTTGCCCATTCTATGGAGAGCGAACCACGTGCGCACGAACCCAAGGAAACAGGGGTATTGGTGGATTGGGGTCCTTCTGTGGCTGATCCCAGCGCTGGCGTGGGCTGCACCGGTGATGCAGGGGGCGCCCGGCGCCGACGCGGGTGAAACACAGCCGACGTTGGTGGTGGGGGTCTACGACAGTGGGTGGCCGCCCTTCGAGTTCATCGAGGACGGGGAGGTCAACGGATTTGCTCCAGATCTGCTGTCGCAACTGGCGGCCTCGACGGGCATGAAGGTGGAGTATCGGCGCTATCCGGACTGGATGCATGTGCTCGATGCCGCCTGCCGGGGTGAAATCGATGTGGTGATGAACATTGCCGCTGGTGGTGCTGCCCATCGCTGCCTGCTGTACACCGCGCCCTACGCGCGTTCGCCGATGGCCGTGGTAGGGCGTCCCGACGATCTGCGCGCCTCCGAAGATCCGGATCTGGTCGACCTGCGCGTGGTCACCGAGCAGGGGTTCCTGACCGGCCCCAGCGTGCGCGCACGCTTCCCGGCGGCGCGCCAGCTGCAGGCCAGCGGCACCCTCCAGGCGCTGCAGCAGGTGCAGGCCAATGAAGCGGATGTCTACATCGGCAACGCGTTCGTGGCCAGCCAGCTGATCCGGACCCACCAGCTCACCGGCCTGCAGCTGCTGCGGCCCAGCGATCTGCCGGAAGAGGCGCTGCGGTTGGGCGTGGTGCCCTCGCGTCCGCAGCTGCTGGAACGATTGGACAGCGCGCTGGCGGCCCTGCCAGCGGCAACACGGACGCGGATGGAGCACCGCTGGCTGCAGCCGCCGGTATGGTCCGCCGCGGCACGACGCGCGCTGGACCAGGCCGAGCAGCGGGCGTTGAGCACGCCGCTGAAAATCGGGTTTGCGCCCAATGCGGCGCCGCTCTCCTTTGCCGATGCCAACGGCCGGCCTGATGGTCTGGCCAGCGTGTATCTCAAGCGACTGGTGGCAGCCGGTGCCACGCTGACACCCGAAACCAGCCACGACTGGTACGAAGTGCGTGAAAAGATGCGCAGCGGGCAGCTCGATGCGGTGATGGGCGTTCCAGCCGATTCGACCTACCTGGGCGATGACTGGGTGTTCAGCCAGCCCTTCATCCAGGTGCCCAATGTGATCGTCACCCGGCGCGGCAGCGTGGGCGTCATCGACCTGGACGATCTGGACGGCAAACGTGTTCTCCTTTCAGACCCCGACCGCCTGCGCAGCAAGGTGCTGCAGGCCGCACCGCAGGCGCGTGTGGTCGCGGCCCGCAGCACCGAACAGGCACTGCAGCGGCTGCGCGATGGCGAGGCCGATGCTTACGTCGGCAATCTTGCCGCCGTGGACCGGCTGCTGCGCGACCGCTTCGCCGAGGTGTTGCAGGTGGCAGCGCCGGCCGGGTTCGACGACCCGATCGCGCTGGCGGTGAAGCGCCGGCATGCGGCGCTGGCGACCACCTTTGACCGCGTGCTGCAGCAGATGGACCCCAACGAGCGTGAGGCCCTGCGTGACGCCTGGCTGGCCAGTGACGCGCGTACCCGCGGGGACTGGCCGGTATGGTTGGGCTGGGCGGTGCCGCTGGCGCTGCTTCTGCTGGCCGGGCTGGTGGTCCATCTGCTGGGCTGCTGGCGGTTGCGACGCGAGCTGGCCGAGCGTCGGCAGCTGGAACAGCGGCTTGAGGATCTGACCAGCAACCTGCCCGCGGTCATCTACCAGATGCGTCGCAGCGTCGACGGTGATATCTCGTTCCCGTACATCGCCGGTGACCTGCAGGCGCTGTTCGGCATCGACCGGACACAGGCGATGGCCGACGTCGGTGCCCTGCTGGCGTGCATCGACGAACGTGACCGTGCTGCGGTGGAAGAAAAAGTGCAGCAGGCGGCACGGGCGTTCAGCCCGTTGGCGATGGAGTACCGCACCGCCCCTCATGGGCGAAGCATCTGGGTGCGCAGCCAGGCGCAGCCCTATGCCACTGAAGCCGGCACCGTGACATGGAGTGGATACTGGGTGGACGTGACCGAGGCGCGGGCCCAGGCCGATGCACTGTTGGACGCCAAGGCGGCGGCCGAGCAGGCGGTGGCTGCCAAGGCGCGCTTCCTGGCGGTGATGAGCCATGAGATCCGTACACCGATGAGCGGCGTGCTGGGCATGCTCGAGATGCTGGCCCACGGGCAGGTGACAGCCGAGCAGCGCCGGCAGGTGGAACTGGCCGAGTCGGCCGCGCAGAACCTGCAGATGATGCTCGATGACATCCTGGACTACGCGAAGATCGACGCCGGCGCGCTGCGTCTGGATCCGCTGCCGATGCCACTGCGGCCGCTGCTTGAAGCGCTGCAGCAGCAGTTCGAGGGCACGGCGCGCAGCAAGGGACTGCACTGGCTGGTGAAGGTGGACCCACGCCTGGCCACCGTGCATGAGGTCGACGGTCTGCGTCTGCGCCAGGTGCTGTACAACCTGCTCGGCAATGCGTTCACCATCACCCGGCAGGGCAGCGTGATCCTGCGTGTGGATGTGCTTGATGCCAGCTCGCCCAGCCTGCAGTCGGTGCGGCTGAGCGTGGTCGATACCGGTGAGGGCTATGCGCCGGAACAGCTGAGCGTGGCGTTGCAGCCGTTGGTGGACCCCGCTGCGGTGCTGCCCGTCGGCATGGCAGGCACTGGGCTGGGTCTGAGCATAAGCCAGCGCCTGGTGCAGTTGATGGGCGGCCAGCTGGTGGTGCACAGCGTCCCGCATCGCGGTACCGAGGTGGAGGTCGTGCTGCAGCTGCTGGTGGCCAGTGACGACGACGTGGCCGCAGCGCTGCCTGGCGGGCAGGGCGCCGAGCCGCTGCCCGTCGCGCTGCAGCAGGCCAACGTGCTGGTGCTGGAAGATCACCCGGTGGCGCAGGCGATGATGGCCTGGCGGCTGGAAAAGCTGGGGGTGCGCCACGCATTGGCGAGCGATGGCCGCCAGGGCCTGCATCTGCTGGCCAGCCAGCCATTCAGCCTGGTCATCGCCGACTGTCACATGCCGGTGATGGACGGCTACGTGTTCACCCGCCTGCTGCGCGAACGCGAGGGACGCACCGGTGGGCCACGGCTTCCGGTCGTGGCGCTGACCGCCAGCACCTTGGCCGATGACCAGCGGCGCTGTCACGATGCCGGCATGGACGAGGTGCTGCTCAAGCCCTTGTCGCTGGCGCAGCTGCGCGAATGCCTGCTGCGCTGGTTGACGCCACCGCAGGGGTAAGCGGGGCCGGGCCGCCCCCGACGACGGGCATGGCCCGTGGCTACCGGGCGTGTTCCTTCAGGTACTCGATGACCAGTCGGCGCCGCTCGGGGTCCGGAAACGCGTTGTACATGCGCGTACCCGGGACCGTGCGGGTGGGTGAGGCCAGAAAGGCGTCCAGTGTCTGCTCGCTCCAGACGATGTCGGCCTGCTGCATGCCGGCCGAATAAGGGTAGCCGGCCACGCTGCCGGCGCGCCGGCCGAGCACGCCGTGCAGGTTCGGCCCGAAGCGGTGGATGCCGCCGGCATGCACGGTATGGCAGCCGGCGCAGATCTCGAAGGCCCGCTCGCGCTCGCGGGCCTGCTGTTGCGCAGGGTCCAGCGGCACCTGCGCGCCACAGCCGGCCAGCGCCAGCAGCGCCGGCAGCCAGAGCGACACAGACAACCGCATGGCCGCTTACATGCCCGAGTAGTTGGGGCCGCCGCCACCCTGCGGCGTCACCCACACGATGTTCTGGGTGGGGTCCTTGATGTCGCAGGTCTTGCAGTGCACGCAGTTCTGCGCGTTGATCTGCAGCCGCTCGCTGCCGACCTCACCGACAAACTCGTAGACGCCCGCCGGGCAGTAACGCGCTTCCGGGCCGGCGAACTCGGCCAGGTTCACTGCCACCGGTATCGACGGTTCCTTCAGGGTCAGATGGCTGGGCTGGTCCTCTTCATGGTTGGTGCTGCTCAGGAACACCGAGCTGAGCCGGTCGAACGTCAGCACGTTGTCCGGTTTGGGGTAGGCGATGCGCGCGTGCTGCGAGGCCGGCTCGAGGCAGGCATGGTCCGGCCTGTCACGATGCAGGGTCCACGGCGGATTGCGGATGCCCAGCTTCGGCAGCAGCCATTGCTCGACACCGGTCATCAGCGTGGCCATGTTGCGGCCCTTCTTGAACCACTGCTTGAAGTTCTTGGCCTGCTGCAGCTCGGCGTGCAGCCAGCTGGCCTCGAAGGCCTTCGGGTAGGCATCCAGCTCGTCATGCTGACGGCCAGCGGCCAGCGCATCGAACGCAGCATCGGCCGCCAGCATGCCGGTCTTGAGCGCGGCGTGGCTGCCCTTGATGCGGCTGGCATTGAGGTAGCCGGCTTCGCAGCCGACCAGAGCGCCGCCCGGGAACACCGTTTTCGGCAGGGACAGCAGGCCACCGGCAGTCAGCGCACGTGCGCCGTAACCGATGCGTTTGCCGCCCTCCAGGTGCCGACGGATCGCCGGGTGGGTCTTGAAGCGCTGGAACTCCTCGAACGGGCTCAGCCACGGGTTGCGGTAGTCCAGACCGACGACGAATCCGATGGCGACCTTGCCGCCTTCGGCGTGGTACAGGAAGGAGCCACCGTAGGTGTCACTGTCCAGCGGCCAGCCGGCGGCATGCACGACCAGGCCCGGCTCGTGCCTGGCCGGGTCGATCTGCCACAGTTCCTTGATGCCGATGCCGTAGGACTGCGGGTCCTTGCCGGCATCGAGCTGATAGCGGGCGATCAGCTGCCTGCCCAGATGGCCACGCGAGCCTTCGGCGAAGATGGTGTAGCGGGCGTGCAGCGCCATGCCACGCTCGAAGTTGGGGCCACGCGTGCCGTCCTTCTCGATGCCCATGTCGCCGGTTGCCACGCCGATCACCTGGTCCCGTTCGCCGTACAGCACTTCAGCCGCCGCGAAGCCGGGGAATATCGCCACGTCCAGGGCCTCGGCCTGCTGGGCCAGCCAGCGCGTCACCTCACCGAGACTGACGATGTAATTGCCTTCGTTGTGGAAGCATTCGGGCAGCAATGCCTGCGGCGTGCTGCGCGCATCGGTCTCGCTGAGGAACAGGAACTCGTCGCGGGTGACCGCCTGCTTCAGCGGCGCGCCGCGCTCGGCCCAGTCAGGAAACAGTTCACTCAGCGCGCGCGGGTCCATCACCGCGCCGGACAGCACATGCGCGCCGGGCTCGGAGCCCTTCTCCAGCACACACACCGACAGCTCGGTGCCCGCCTCGACCGCGCGTTGGCGCAGCCGTATCGCGGTGGCCAGGCCGGCCGGACCTGCGCCGACGACGACGACATCGAATTCCATTACTTCTCGCGGCGACAGTTCGGTGGCTTCAACGCTCATGAAATACCTGACTCTTGGGTAGGCCGGTGGTGCGCACTGACCGGCGGTTGCCTGGGAATCGCCTGTGCTGCGGTGGCGAAACGACTGTTTGAATCCTGCAGGTTACCGGTATGCGTTGTTCGCGCCTAGAGCGCGTGCCGCTTGAGAAATGCACTGGTTTGCGTGCTGCAGTGCAGCGAAGCGGGTGAGGTGCCCACGCGGAGGGTGTTGGCATTGAAAAGCTGCAACGCCAGAGGCGAAACGATTGCTTGTTCGGCGCCTTCTGCATTATGTGCACGGTATCGCCATCCCCTGCCGGGCTCCTTGCATACGCTTAAGGCGCTTGGTGGCACGGGGATGCGCGATGCCCTACGAACTCTACATCCGTGAAGTTGCTGCCCCTTACGGCGACTGCCAGGCATCCAGCGGCGTGTCTACCGACCAAGCGCATGCCGCGCTGCTGTGTCCCGCTGCACGCGTCAGCCTGTTGGCCGCCGCGATCGTCGCGCTCGGCAGCCAGCACGCGGCGCGTTACGCCGAGGCCCAGCTGCGGCACGCCGTGCGGCATGTGCGCGCGCTGCAGGCAAAAGCGCAGGCCGGCATGGCGGCAATGCCCTGCCTGCGGCTGCGCTTCTCCACGCAGAAGCTGCCGCCGGGCAAGTTCGACGAGCTCGACAAGCAGCTTGCCGGTCAGCAGGAGGGACTCAACGCGCTCACCGTGGAGCAGTATCTGCAGGCACGCGCGCGGTTCGGCCCGCAGCGGCGCAACCGCAACGTGGCCCGGCATGCGCGCAGTGCCGAGCGCGAACGGCTGCTGCAGGAACACACCCGGAGATTGCTGGCGCAGGGGCTGGATGCCGCGCAGGCGCAGCAGCAGGCCGAGCGCGAGGTGGAGCGGGCGATGCGCACGCTGCACGCCCTGCACAACCCTGACCTGGTGGCGGGCGGACGTGACGAGATTGCGGGTTTTGGCGACGGCCAGGTCAACTCCACCATCGGCCGCCAGTGGAGCCACGCGCGGCGCGGCGCGCTTACGCGTGTGCAGGAACTGGACCGTGCCGCTGCTGAAGTGGCCGAGGAAGCGCGCAGCTATTGCCACATGAATGGCCTGTTGGAACGCGGCGATTAGCCGCAGCCAGGTGGCTCGACCTGTCTGGGCGCAGGGACGACAATGCCCGTATCTCTTTCTGCCGGTGAGCCGTTCAATGAGCCTGAGTCCGCATGATCTGTTCGATGTACGTTCCCTGCTGGACGATGAAGAACGCGCCATCCAGGACGGCGTGGCCCGTTTCACCGACCAGCGTGTGCTGCCACTGATCGGGCAGGCGTTCGATGAGGCACGGTTTCCGGCCGAGCTGATTCCCGAGATCGCCAGCCTCGGTCTGCTGGGCGCGACCTTGCCGGTCGAACACGGCGGCGGCGGGCTGGGTCCGGTAGCCTACGGCCTGATCTGTCAGGAGCTGGAACGGGGAGACTCAGGCCTGCGCAGCTTCGTGTCGGTGCAGAGCTCGCTGTGCATGTACCCCATTCATGCCTTCGGCACTGATGCGCAGCGCCAGCAGTGGCTGCCGGCAATGGCGCGCGGTGAGCTGATCGGCTGCTTCGGCCTGACCGAGGCGCATGGCGGCTCGGACCCCTCCAGCATGCGCACCCGCGCGGTGCGTGAGGGCAGCAGCTGGCGCCTCAACGGCAGCAAGATGTGGATCACCAACGCCCCCATCGCCGACCTGGCGGTGGTCTGGGCGCAGACCGACGAAGGCGTGCAGGGCTTTGTGCTGGAAAAAGGCATGCCCGGTTTCAGCGTGCAGGACATCCACCGCAAGATGAGCCTGCGGGCCTCACAGACCGGGGCGTTGTTCTTCGACGACGTCCGCGTTCCCGATGAGAACCGCCTGCCGGGGGTGAAAGGCATGAAGGGACCGTTGTCGTGCCTGAACCAGGCGCGCTATGGCATCAGCTGGGGCCCGATTGGTGCAGCAACGGCGTGTCTGCAGGAGGCGCTGGCCCACGCCGGCGAGCGGATTCTGTTCGGGCGTCCGCTGGCGGCCACGCAGAGCGCGCAGATCAAGCTGGCCGACATGGCGCGGCGGATCACCACCGCGCAGCTGCTGGCTCTGCAGCTGGGACGCCTGAAGCAGCAGGGTCGCCTGCAACCGCAGCAGGTGAGCCTGGCCAAGTGGAACAACTGCCGCATGGCCATCGACATTGCCCGTGAGTGCCGCGACCTGCTGGGCGGCGCAGGGATCACCACCGAGCATGTCGCGATCCGGCATGCGCTGAATCTGGAATCGGTGATCACCTATGAGGGCACGGAGACCGTGCACCAGCTGGTGGTGGGGCGCGAGCTGACCGGGATCAACGCGTTCTGAGCGGCGCGTTGGGTGGTACCGTCACGTGCGCGCAGGCCGGCGCGGCGGGCAGAAGCCGTGACGACCAACGGCCGCCACCTGCCGAGGTCGACGGCACGCTCCGACATCAGCAGCTTTCGGTCAGGCGCCGCCGATGAAGTCGTGCTGGCGCCAGGCTTCGTACATCAGAACAGCGACGGTGTTGGAGAGGTTCAGGCTGCGGTTGCCTGGCCGCATCGGCAGGCGCAGGCGCCGGCCTTCGGGCAGCGCGTCCAGCAGCTCCTGCGGCAGGCCGCGGCTTTCCGGGCCGAACAGGAACGCGTCACCGTCAGCGAAGGCCACGCTGTCATGCCGCACGCTGGCGCGCGTGCTCAACGCGAACAAGCGCCTGGGGGCGATGCGCTGCAGCGCGGTGTCCAGGTCCGGGTGGACCTGCATTTTCGAGTATTCGTGGTAATCCAGACCGGCGCGCTTGAGCTGCTTGTCCTCCAGCGCGAACCCAAGGGGCTCGACCAGGTGCAGCTGCGCGCCGGTGTTGGCACAGAGCCGGATCACATTGCCCGTATTGGGCGGAATCTCCGGCTGGAACAGTACGACATGAAACGTGGGGGCCTGGCTCATCGCGCCAGTTTACCTGTGCGGCAGCGGGCTTACGGCTTGGCCAGCACCACGGCGGCTTCGCGGGCCAGGGCCTGCACCTGCGCGGTGGAGGGCCGCACGTGCAGCACCGGCAGGTTGACCACCACGTTGCCGGCCATCCCCAGCGCGGTGTTGGCCAGCTGGGCGGCATAGCGCTCGGCCTCCAGTTCGGCAACCAGCGCGATGCGCTGCTCCAGGCTGGGACGTACCTCGACCGCAGCGAGCGTGGTGATCGGCGCGGCCGCCGCAGTGGCTTCCGGTGCGGCCGCACCGGCCAGCAGGGTCGCATCCGGGCGAACCTGCACCGCCGCCAGCGTGGGGATGCTGCTGGCCGCTTCCCAGGCCTGCTGGGCCAGCTGCTCGGCGTCGGGGCGGACCTGCACGGTGTCCAAGGTGGGGAGGGAAGAAGCTGCCTGCACCGACGAAACAACCGCGGTACCGGCGATCAGAGCGATGGCGATGGCGATGGTCTTGGTGTTCATGGCGGGGCCTGTTTAGTGTGTGTGGGCGGTGGTGTGGTAGTAAGGTAGTACACCAATTCTGGGCATGCAACAGAAATCGTCGAATCAATGCTTTTGTTCAGCGAGCAGTCATGTTCATTCGATTCGCTGGATACCGCAGCTGGGATGGAGCAAGCCCTGTGCCAAGTGCAATCCCTTTGAATTCATGCATTTGCGGCGGGGTCTTGTGTCCGGCGTGCGGACATCTGTCCGCGCCGGTGGCCGGACGGACGTCATTGCGCGGCGCGCAGTACTCCCTGAAGACGCCTTGGGCGCCATGACCGCTGGACGATGTGCAGGCGAGCGGCTGCGCGCTAGGATCGCGCTTCACTTCTGTCGACCAAGGAACAAGGAATGACCTCCCGCCCGCGCGCCCGCGCCGCCCTGCTTGCTGTTTCCCTGGCTGCCGCCCTTGGCGGACTGGCGCCGCTGCCGCTGCTGGCCAGGCCGGCGGCCACCGCCTCGGTCGACATTCCGTTTGAGACCTTCACCCTGCCCAATGGCCTGCGCGTGGTGGTCCACACCGACCGCAAGGCGCCCATCGTGGCGGTCAATGTCTGGTACCACGTGGGCAGCAAGGACGAGCCGGCCGGCCGCACCGGCTTTGCCCACCTGTTTGAACACCTGATGTTCCAGAGCAGCGAGAACCACGACGGCGAGTATTTCGAGCCGTTCAAGCAGGTTGGTGCCACCGGTCAGAACGGCACCACCAACACCGACCGCACCAACTATTTCGAGAACGTGCCCACCACCGCGCTGGACATGGCGCTGTGGATGGAGTCCGACCGCATGGGCCACCTGCTCGGCGCGATCGACCAGGCGGCGCTGGACGAGCAGCGCGGCGTGGTCCAGAACGAGAAGCGCCAGCGCGAGAACCAGCCCTATGGTCAGGCGTGGAGCGAACTCAACCGCGCGCTGTACCCGGCCGGCCACCCGTATCACCACAGCGTGATCGGCTCGATGAACGACCTCAACGCCGCCTCGCTGGACGACGTCAAGAACTGGTTCCGCACCTGGTATGGCCCGAACAACGCGGTACTGGTGCTGGCCGGCGACATCGATGTGGCTACCGCCAAGGACAAGGTGGCGCGGTACTTCGGCAGCATCCCGGCCGGCCCGACCATGGCCCAGCCGAAGGTGGACGTGGCACCGCGTCCGGCCGACACGCGCGAAGTGATGACCGACAAGGTGCCGCAGGCACGCGTCTACCGCGCCTGGAACGTCGCCCAGGTCGGCACCACCGACATCGACCAGCTGCAGCTGCTGGGCCAGGTCCTGGGCGGAGCGAAGGCCTCCCGCCTGGACCAGCGCCTGCTGCACCAGGACAAGCTGGTGGACAACGTCAGCGCCGGTGCGATGACCTCGCAGCTGGGCTCCAACTTCGTGGTGATGGCCACGGTGAAGCAGGGCGTCGACCCGGCGCGCGTGGAAGCGATCATCGATGAGGAAATCGACCGCCTGATCAAGGAAGGCCCGAGCGCCGAGGAACTGGCCCGTGCCAAGACCGCGTTCCGCGCCGGTTTCATCCGCGGCATCGAGCGCATCGGCGGTTTCGGCGGCAAGGCCGACGCGCTGGCCGAATGCGCGGTGTTCACCGGCGATCCGGGCTGCTTCCGCCAGTCGCTGGCCACCATCGAAGGCACCAGCGTGGCCGACGTGCGCGCGGTGGGCAGCAAGTGGCTCGGTGTGGGCAGCCACACCCTGGTGATCGAGCCGGGCGAGCGCATGGTGCTGGAGGAGGAACCGTCGGTGGCACCGGCGCCGTTCCAGCTGCCGCCGGTGGATCCGAGGTTCAGCACCCTGCCCGAGCAGGTCGACCGCAGCGCCGGTGTGCCGCAGACCCGGCAGTTCCCGGAGCTGAAGTTCCCGCAGCTGCAGCGTGCCACCCTGCGCAACGGTACCCGGGTGATCCTGGCCGAGCGCCACGAAATTCCCGTCGTGCAGTTCAGCTACCAGTTCCCGGGCGGCTTCAGCGCCGACCAGGACCGCAAGCCGGGTACCGCCAACTTCACCATGGGCCTGATGACCGAAGGTGCCGGTGACCTGGGCGCCCTGGCCTTTGCCGATGCGGCCGAAGCACTGGGCGCGCAGATGGATGCGTCGGCCAGCCTGGATGCCAGCACGGTCTATCTCTCGGCGCTGAAGGAAAACCTGGCGCCGTCGCTGGCCCTGTACGCAACCATGCTGCGCCAGCCGCGCTTCGACGTCAGCGAAGTGGAGCGGGTCAAGGCCAGCTGGATCGCTGGCATCAAGCAGGAGAAGGCCGATCCGTCGGACGTGGCGATGCGCCTGTTGCCGCCGCTGCTGTACGGGCAGGGTCATCCCTACGCGATTCCCTTCACCGGCAGCGGTGACGAGGACGCCATCGCCAGCCTCGACCGCGAGGCGCTGGTGGATTTCCACAACGACTGGCTGCGCCCCGAGCAGGGCACGCTGATCGTGGTGGGCGACACCACGCTGAAGGAGATCGTGCCGCTGCTCAACCGCCAGTTCGGCAACTGGAAGAGCGAAGGTCCCGCGCCCCAGGTCAAGCCGGCCACCGCAGTGGCCCTGCCCAGCGCACCGCGCGTCTTCCTGGTCGACCAGCCCGGTGCGATCCAGGCCAACGTGTTCGCCGGGCAGCTGCTGCCCTCGACGATGGACCCGGGCGCGCTGCGCATGGATATCGCCAATGGCGTGCTGGGCGGTGACTTCACCTCGCGCCTGAACATGAACCTGCGCGAGGACAAGCACTGGTCGTACGGTGCGCGCAGCACGGCGATCAACAGCGTGGGCCAGCGCCCGTGGCTGGCGATGGCGCCGGTGCAGATCGACAAGACCGGCCCGGCCGTGGCCGAGATGCGCAAGGAGATCGTGGCCTTCGTCGACGGCAGCAAGCCGGCGACCGCCGCCGAGGTGCAGCGCATCCGCAACATCCAGACCCTCAGCCTGCCGGGAGCCTATGAGACGGCCGCTGCGGTGCTGGGCACCATCGGCAGCCTGGTGCAGTACCAGCGCCCGGATGACTACGTGTTCACGCGCAAGGCCGAGATCGAAGCGCTGACCCCGCAGCAGGTGCAGGACGCGGCCAGCGGCCTCAAGCCCGGTGCGCTGACCTGGGTGGTGGTCGGTGACCTCAAGCAGACCGAAGCGGCCGTGCGTGCGCTGGATCTGGGCGAGGTCAAGGTCATCGACGTCGACGGCAAGCCGGTCAGGTAAAGCGGCAGGGCGGGGGAGCGGGGCGGTGTGACGCGCCGCTCCCTCTGTCCGGCTACCCCCGATTCAGCTTGTTCAGGCAGAATCACCCCATACCTTTCCAGGATCTGTGCCATGCGCGTTCTGTTGTTGTCTGCATTGCTGCTTTCCGCCACTGCCTGCACCTGGGTGCCGATTGAAACGAGCGGCAAGGGTGTGCGCGTGCTGCCGGCCGGCCCGCTGCCGCCGGGCTGCCAGAGCAAGGGTGAGGTGGTGGTGTCGGTCAAGAGCAAGGTAGGCTTCTACAACCGCAACCCGCTGCGCGTGCAGGACGAGCTGGAAACCCTGGCCCGCAACGAGGCGCCCAGCGCCGGCGCCAACGCCATCCAGGCGGCTGCACCGCCGGCCGACGGCAGCCAGCGTTTTGCCGCGTACCAGTGCCCGCCGCGCTGAGCCGGGGCCCCGCAGGCGCGTCCATACGCCTGCGTCGAATTTCGTAAAGATGCGGTTAAAGGCCGGGGGCTATAGAATGGCACCCCCTTTCGCCTGAGCCTTGGCGCTATTTCGATGCTCTTCAAGAATGTCTCGATCGCCGGCCTGGCGCACGTCGATGCGCCGCACACGCTGACGACGAAGGAAATCAACGAACGCCTGCAGCCGACCCTGGACCGCCTTGGCATCCGCACCGACGTGCTGGGTGACATCGCCGGCATCCATGCGCGTCGCCTGTGGGACCCGGGTGTGCTGGCCTCCGACGCGGCCACCATGGCTGCCCGCAAGGCGCTGGAAGACGCCAACGTGGGGGCCGGCCAGGTGGGTCTGCTGATCAATACCTCGGTCAGCCGTGACTACCTGGAGCCGTCAACCGCCAGCATCGTCTCGGGCAACCTCGGCGTCAGCGAAGAGTGCATGACCTTCGACGTTGCCAATGCCTGCCTTGCCTTCATCAACGGCATGGACATCGCTGCACGCATGCTGGAGCGCGGTGACATCGATTACGCACTGGTGGTGGACGGTGAAACCGCGAACCTGGTCTACGAAAAGACGCTGGAGCGCATGACCGCCCCGGACGTCACCGCCGAAGACTTCCGCAATGAGCTGGCCGCGCTGACCACTGGTTCCGGCGCTGCAGCGATGGTGATGGCGCGCTCGGAGCTGGTGCCCGATGCCCCGCGCTACAAAGGCGGCGTGACCCGGTCGGCCACCGAGTGGAACCAGCTGTGCCTGGGCAACCTCGACCGCATGGTCACCGACACCCGCACCCTGCTCATCGAGGGCATCAAGCTGGCTCAGAAGACCTTCACCGCCGCCCGTGAAGCCCTGGGCTGGGCCGTGGAAGAGCTGGACCAGTTCGTGATCCACCAGGTCAGCCAGCCGCATACCGCTGCTTTCATCCGCAACTTCGGCATCGACCCGAAGAAGGTGATGACCATCTTCGGCGAGCACGGCAACATCGGTCCGGCCTCGGTGCCGATCGTGCTGAGCAAGCTCAAGCAGCTGGGCAAGCTGAAGAAGGGTGACCGCATCGCGCTGCTCGGCATCGGCTCGGGCCTGAACTGCTCGATGGCCGAAGTGGTCTGGTAAGCAGCCCGCAATGTCCGTTACAAAGGGCCGGTTGAACCGGCCCTTTTCACAGGTGCCCCGCATGCGCGATCTCCCCGGCTATCCCTCCCACCCACAGCGTTTCCAGGTGCGTCCCGGCCTGTCGATGAGCTATCTGGACGAAGGTCCGCGCGATGGCGAGGTCGTGGTGATGGTGCATGGCAACCCGTCCTGGAGCTATTACTGGCGCACGCTGGTGGCCGGGCTCTCCGACCGCTACCGCTGCATCGTGCCGGATCACATCGGCATGGGCCTGTCCGACAAGCCCGATGACAGCCGCTACCGTTACACCCTGCAGTCGCGCGTGGACGACCTGGATGCGCTGCTGGCGCACCTTGGCATCACCGGCCCGGTCACGCTGGCCGTGCACGACTGGGGCGGCATGATCGGCTTCGGCTGGGCGCTGGCGCACCATGCGCAGGTACAGCGGCTGGTCGTGCTCAACACCGCGGCCTTCCCGATGCCGGCAGCGAAGAAGATGCCCTGGCAGATCGCGCTGGGGCGGCACTGGAAGATCGGCGAATGGATCATCCGCCGCTTCAATGCCTTCTCCGCCGGCGCCTCGTGGCTGGGCGTGGAGCGCCGGATGCCGTCCGATGTGCGCCGGGCGTATGTCGCGCCGTATGACACCTGGGCCAACCGCATCAGCACCATCCGCTTCATGCAGGACATTCCGCTTGGGCCGGCCGATGCGGCCTGGTCATTGCTGGAGCAGGCCGGTCACGCACTGCCGCGCTTTGCCGACCGTCCCGCCTTCATCGGCTGGGGCCTGCGTGATTTCGTCTTCGACCATCACTTCCTGGCCGGCTTCCAGGCGGCCCTGCCGCAGGCGCAGGTGCATGCGTTCGAGGATGCCGGCCACTACGTGCTGGAAGACAAGCACGAGGTGCTGGTGCCGGAGATCCGCGCGTTCCTGGACGCCAACCCGCTGCAAGGCAGTTGACTGCAGATCCGGTAGGCGACGATTGTGGGCCGTCACTCACCGGACTACAGGGACGTCGGATCCGTAGAGCCCACCCCATGGTCGGCTGCTCTTCGTACAGATCGCGGAAAGCGGCCGCGCTACGCGCTCGCCGGGCAGAGCCCGGCGCTACGGCCACCGCGATGTCACCGGTAGGTGACGACCGTTGGTCGTCACTCACCGGACTACACGGACGTCGGATCCGTAGCCGACCCCATGGTCGGCTGCTCTTCGTACAGATCGCGGAAAGCGGCCGCGCTACGCGCTCGCCGGGCAGAGCCCGGCGCTACAGGCACCGCGATGTCACCGGTAGGTGACGACCGTTGGTCGTCACTGCGTGTGCCATCGGCAACTCGCGCGTGAGCCAACCGCCGGGGCGGCTCTACCGGGGTCAGGCTGCGACCGGTGCCTGCGGTGAAGGACTGTTGCCGTTGTCATCGGGATGGTCGTCGTCATTGTCGGCGTCGTCGCGCCACCGCCAGTCGGCCAGCGTCAGCGGCGGCATGCCATGCACGATGCGGGCCTTGTCACACTGCGGGCTGGCCTTGCCGTACTCCCATGAGGCATCCACTTCACGGCACACGCTGGGCCGGTTGGGGTGGATGCTGCAGCGTGAGTACACGCCGATCTCCGCATCCAGCGCGACGCAGCGTACCGGCTTGGACATCGTGCCGCGCATGCACAGCCGGTGCGGGTCGAGCACTTCGGTCAGCGCGTGCGGCACGCCGCCGGGGGTGACCTCGTCCGACTCCATCCAGTGGAAGGCCACGCGGTACTGGGTGCAGCAGGCGCCGCATGTCATGCAGGGATGTTGCATGGTCGCGCCGCCTCGGGCGGCTGGGGAATGGGAACGAAGCTGCGGATTTTCCACGAAGCCGGGCGCCGCGCAAGATTTTTCCGAAGCGGCGACAATGAACGGATGAACCGACCCTGCAATATCGCCGCGCGGCTGCCCGAACTGGCCCGCCAGCGCCCTGACCAGATCGCCATCCGCTGCCCCGGCCGACGGGGCCCCGGCAACGGTATGGCCGCCTACGACGTGACGCTGGACTATCGCCAGCTGGATGCCCGCAGCGACGCCATGGCGGCGGGCCTGGCCGCCTACGGCATCGGCCGCGGGGTGCGCACGGTGGTGATGGTGCGGCCCTCGCCGGCATTCTTCCTGCTGATGTTCGCGCTGTTCAAGCTCGGCGCGGTGCCGGTGCTGGTCGACCCGGGCATCGACAAGCGCGCGCTGCGGCAATGCCTGGACGAGGCCCAGCCCGACGCCTTCATCGGCATCCCGCTGGCCCATGTGGCAAGGATTGCCCTGCGCTGGGCGCCGTCGGCGCGCCGGCTGGTCACCGTGGGGCGGCGGCTGGGCTGGGGCGGGACCACACTGGATGCGCTGGAGCGCCAAGGCGCCAACCGGGGGCCGATGCTGGCCGACACCGATGGCGATGACATGGCGGCGATCCTGTTCACCAGCGGCTCCACCGGCGTGCCCAAGGGCGTGGTCTACCGCCACCGTCATTTCGTGGGCCAGATCGAGCTGCTGGGCAACGCCTTTGGCATGCAGCCCGGCGGCGTGGACCTGCCGACCTTCCCGCCGTTCGCCCTGTTCGACCCGGCGCTGGGCCTGACCTCGGTGATCCCGGACATGGACCCCACGCGCCCGGCCAAGGCCGACCCCGCGCGGCTGCATGATGCGATTTCCCGCTTCGGGGTGACCCAGCTGTTCGGGTCACCCGCGCTCATCCGCGTGCTGGCCGACCACGGCCGACCGCTGCCAGGCGTGACCCGGGTGACCTCGGCCGGCGCGCCGGTGCCGCCGGACGTGGTAGCCCGGCTGCGTCGCCTGCTCCCGGAGCAGGCCCAGTTCTGGACGCCGTACGGTGCCACCGAATGCCTGCCGGTAGCGGTCATCGAGGGCCGCGAGCTGGAGCGCACCCGCGCGGCCACCGAAAGCGGCGCCGGTACCTGCGTCGGACAGGTGGTGGCGCCGAACCACGTGCGCATCATCGCCATCGATGACGCGCCGCTGCCGCAGTGGTCGCAGGTGCGCGAGCTGGCCGAGGGCGAGGTCGGTGAGATCACCGTGGCCGGGCCCACCACCACCGACAGCTACTTCAACCGGCCGCAGGCCACGGCGGCCGCCAAGATCAGCGAGACGCTGGCCGATGGCAGCACCCGGGTGGTGCACCGCATGGGCGATGTGGGCTATTTCGATGCGCAGGGCCGGCTGTGGTTCTGCGGCCGCAAGACCCAGCGCGTGGAGACCGCGCAGGGTACCTTGTACACCGAGCAGGTCGAGCCGGTATTCAACACTGTGGCCGGGGTGGCACGCACCGCACTGGTCGGCGTGGGCCCGGCCGGCGCCCAGCGGCCGGTGCTCTGTGTCGAGCTGCAGCGTGGGCAGTCCGACAGCCCGGCGCTGCGCACCGCGCTGCTGGGCAGGGCGGCAGCCGAGCTGCCCGATGCCCGCATCGCGCATTACCTGGTGCATCCCGGCTTCCCGGTGGACATCCGCCACAATGCGAAGATCGGCCGCGAGAAACTGGCTGCATGGGCCACGACCGAACTGGAGAAGCAGGCATGAAGATTCTTGTCACTGGCGGCGGTGGCTTTCTCGGCCAGGCGCTGTGCCGCGGCCTGGTCGAGCGCGGCCACCAGGTACTGAGCTTCAACCGCAGCCATTACCCGGCACTGCAGGCGTTGGGCGTCGGGCAGATCCGCGGCGACCTGGCCGACCCGCAGGCGGTGCTGCACGCGGTGGGCGGCATGGACGCGGTGCTGCACAACGCTGCCAAGGCCGGGGCCTGGGGCAGCCATGACAGTTACTACCAGGCCAACGTGGTCGGCACCGACAATGTGATCGCCGCCTGCCGTGCCCACGGAGTCGGCAAGCTGGTCTACACCTCAACGCCGAGCGTCACCCACCGTGCCACCCACCCGGTGGAGGGCCTGGGTGCCGACGAGGTGCCCTATGGCGAGGACTTCCAGGCTCCGTACGCAGCGACCAAGGCCATTGCCGAGCAGCGCGTGCTGGCGGCGAACGACCCCGCTCTGGCCACCGTGGCGCTGCGGCCGCGCCTGATATGGGGCCCGGGTGACCAGCAGCTGGTGCCGCGTCTGGCCGAGCGTGCACGCAGCGGGCGGCTGCGGCTGGTGGGCGATGGCAGCAACAAGGTCGACACGACCTATATCGACAATGCCGCGCTGGCGCACTTCCTGGCACTGGACGCGCTGGCGCCGGGCGCCGCCTGCGCCGGCAAGGCCTACTTCATCTCCAACGGCGAGCCGCTGCCGATGCGCGAGCTGCTCAACAAGCTGCTCGCGGCCGTGGGGGCACCGCCGGTGGAGAAGACGCTGAGCTTCAGGACCGCCTACCGTATCGGTGCGGTGAGCGAGCGGCTATGGCCGCTGCTGCGGCTGCCCGGCGAACCCCCGCTGACCCGCTTCCTGGCCGAGCAGCTGTGTACGGCACACTGGTACAGCATGGGGCCGGCCCGCCGCGACTTCGGCTACGTGCCGCAGGTGAGCATCGAAGAGGGGCTGCGTCGTCTGCGCGAGGCGTCGTGACACCGCGCTCACCAGGCTGAGTCCTTCATCCGCCGCAGAGATTCCCGTCACCGATCGCACACCGGCTACGCGGGAGTATGGACCCCTGCCAACCCCGGCACGACCAACCGCGAGGATCGCTCATGCTGCATTACGCCGTCATTTTCTTCGTCATCGCCATCATCGCAGCCGTCCTCGGCTTCTCCGGCATCGCCGGTGCGGCCAGCAACGTTGCCTGGATCCTGTTTGTGGTGTTCCTGGTGCTGGCGGTGATCTCGATGTTCCGCAAGCGAGTATGACCTCCCGCGTGTCGGGGCGCCCCCGTGGCGCCCCCACGCCCCGAACATGCATCGCACCGCGATGCACGCGTCCGGCACGCTAGAATGCCGGGATGGCACTTTCCCTGCTCTCGTCCCTCAAGCCGCTCGCCGGCCGCGCACTGCAAGCCGCGCTCAATCGCGCCCTTGCGCTGGACCCTGACACCGGCCACGCGCTCGCCGCCCTCGACGGCCGGCACATCGATCTCACCCTCGAAGCCCCTGCACTGGCCATGCGCATCAGCGTGGACGGTGATCAGCTGCGAGTAGGTCCGGTGGATCAAGAGGAAGCCGATCTGGCCGTGCGCAGCAGCCTGGCCGGCGTGCTGTCCCAGCTGCCGCTGCTTTCCAGGGCGCGCGCGGCCTCCGCCTCGCCGGCCGGGCGCGTGCGCGTGGCCGGTGATGCCGAGCTGGCCCGTCGTCTGCAGCAGCTGGCCAGGGGCTTCGACCCCGACTGGCAGCTGCCGTTCGTGCGGGTGTTTGGTGAGGTGATGGGGGTGCAGGTGGCCAACACCCTGCGCAGTGCGCTGCTGCGCGCCCGTCAGGGTGCCAGCGACCTGGCGCACAGTGCCGCCGAGTTCGTCACCGAGGAGTCGCGCGATGTGGTGCCGCGCGGCGAGCTGGACGCGTTTTACGATGATGTCGATGTCCTTCGGGACGACGTGGAGCGGCTGGCCGTGCGCGTGCAGCGACTGCGGGGTGCGGCATGAAGGCCCTGCTGCGTGCCAGTCGTATCGGCCGGGTGATCCTGCGTTACCGCCTGGATGATCTGCTGCAGGGCACCGCCGCCGAGCGCTGGCTGCGGCTGGCCAAGCCGTTCGTCCCGCGCGCATCGGCAGCCATCGCCGCGCAGTCGCGCGGTGCCCGCCTGCGGCTGGCACTGCAGGATCTCGGACCGATCTTCGTCAAGTTCGGGCAGATCCTCTCCACCCGCCGCGATCTGGTGCCGCCGGATGTGGCGGTGGAGCTGACGCTGCTGCAGGACCGGGTCAAACCGTTCGACGGCGACGCCGCGCGTGCCATCGTCGAGCAGGCGCTCGGCCTGCCGGTCAGCGAAGCTTTTGCCAGCTTCGACACCGAGCCGCTCGCTTCCGCCTCGATCGCCCAGGTGCATGCGGCGACGCTGGCCGACGGTCGCCAGGTGGTGGTCAAGGTGCTGCGCCCGGACATCGAGAAGCAGATCGTTGCCGACATCGCCCTGCTCAACTCGCTGGCCACCCTGGTCGAGCGCACCCACCCGCGTGCGGACAAGATCCGCCCGCGCGAGATCGTCGCCGAGATCGAGAACACGCTGCAGGCCGAACTGGACCTGCAGCGCGAAGGGGCCAACGCCAGCGTGCTGCGGCGGTTCTGGCAGGATTCGGAGGACCTCTATGTGCCGGAGGTCATCTGGAGCCACACGGCCGAGCGCGCGCTCACCCTGGAGCGGGTCTGGGGCATTCCCTCGGACGACATCGTGGCGCTGGACCGCGCCGGCATCGACCGCAAGGCGCTGGCCGCCAAGGGCGTGCGCGTGTTCTACACGCAGGTGTTCCGCGACAACTTCTTCCATGCCGATGCCCATGCCGGCAACATCTGGGTGGACGCCGACCCCGAGCGGCGTGCCAATCCGCGTTTCATCGCGCTGGATTTCGGCATCATGGGCCAGCTCTCGCAGCAGGATCAGTACTACCTGGCCGAGAACTTCATGGCCATCTTCAACCGTGACTACCGACGCATCGCCGAGCTGCACGTGCAGGCCCGCTGGATGCCCGACCATGTGCGCATCGACGACCTGGAAGCGGCGGTGCGTTCGGTCTGCGAGCCTTATTTCACCCGCCCGCTGTCGCAGATTTCGCTGGCCGAAGTGCTGATGAAGCTGTTCCGCGTGGCCCAGCGCTATCAGCTGGTACTGCAGCCGCAGCTGATCCTGCTGCAGAAAACCCTGCTCAACATCGAAGGGGTCGGCCGTCAGCTCGACCCGCAGATCGATATCTGGGCGGTGGCCAGGCCGGTGCTGTCGCGCATCCTGCGCGAGCGTTACAGCCCGCGCCGCGTGCTGCGCGAAGTGCGCAAGCGCCTGCCCGAGATCATCACCCAGGCGCCAGACATGCCGCGCCTGGTGCACGACTGGCTGACCCAGCAGGTGGAGGGGCGCCACGAACTGTCGATGCGCTCGCGTGATCTGGCCGCCCTTGATGCCAGCCTGCAGCGCCTGCAGAAGCGCGCGGTCGGCGCCATCACCGGCGTGGGTCTGTTGGCCATCGCTGCGCTGATGTATGTGCTGGAAGCGCCCGGCTGGTACCTCGGCGATGCGCCGGTGCTGAGCCTGCTGGCCGGCGCCGTGGGTGCAGTGGCCCTGCTGCGCGCGTGGTGGCGATGAACGCCGCCCTGCAGGCGCTGAAGGCCGAGCTGGCGCGGTTCGGCGCCGACAACGACGCGCGCCACAGCGAGCGCGGCCAGCGCATGCTCAACATCACCGCCGACACCGGCGAACTGCTGGCCCTGCTGCTGCGCCACGGCAAGGCACGCGATGTGCTGGAAATCGGCACCTCCAACGGCTATTCCACCTTGTGGCTGGCCGAGGCGGCGGTCGCTACCGGTGGTCATGTGACCACGCTGGAATGGGCGGCGGACAAGGTGGAGATGGCACGCAGCACATTTGCCCGCAGCGGCCTGCAGGCGACCATCAGCCTGCTGCATGTCGACGCCGGCGTGTGGCTGACACAGGCACCGGCGGACAGTGTGGACCTGCTGTTCCTCGACTCGGACCGGGAACAGTACGCTGACTGGTGGCCACACCTGCGCCGCGTGCTGCGTCCCGGCGGCCTGCTGGTGGTGGACAACGCCACCTCGCACGCTGCGCAGACCGAACCGCTGCGCGCGCTGCTGGCCGCCGATCCCGCCTTCAGCAGCAGCCTGCTGCCGGTGGGCAACGGCGAACTGCTGGGCCTGCGCCTGCACTGAGCGCGCCGCCGCAGCCCGCGGCCGCGCCGGTACATCGCGCCCCGCCGTGTACGCATCGGCTGTCCATCGCCGATAATCGCCCGGTGAGTACCGAACCTGACCTCCTCGCCGAGCGCGAAACCGCCATCGAACCCCTGCAGCTGCTGCACCAGGACGACCGCCTGGCGGTGGTCAACAAGCCTGCCGGACTGATGGTCCACGACAGCAAGCTGGCCCGCGGGGAGGATGATTTCCTCGCCGATCGACTGCGCGACCAGCTCGGCCGGCCGATCTTCCTGGTCCACCGCCTTGACCGCGCGACCAGCGGTTGTCTGCTGCTGGCCTTCGACCGTGAGGCCGCCAGTGCGCTGGGCAAGACGCTGATGGGTGGCGGGATGACCAAGGACTACCTGACGATCTGCCGCGGCTGGCCTGCCGAGGAGACGTGGCAGGTCGACCATGATCTCGATGGCGGCCCCGGCAAGCCGGTGAAGAAGCAGGCGATCACCGATTTCCAGCGACTGGCCACCGGCGAACTGGCGGTACCGGTCGGCGAGTTCAGTCACTCGCGTTACGCGCTGCTGCGCTGCCAGCCGCAGACCGGCCGTTTCCGGCAGATCCGTCGCCACCTCAAGCATCTGTCGCATCACATGATCGGTGATACCAGCCACGGCGATGGGCGGCACAACCGCATCTTCCGCATGCAGGGCGTGCACCGCATGCTGCTGCATGCCGAGCGCCTGCGTTTTCCGCATCCGGAAGGCGGCCAGATCGACACGCATGCGCCGGTGGACCGGGCGTTCCAGAAAGCCCTCGACCTGTTCGGCTGGACCGTGCCCTGACCGCGCGTCGCGCGCCCGGGCCGGTAGGTGACGACCGTTGGTCGTGACGCGGTCGCTCGTCTCCCGCACCCGTAGAGCCGACCCCACGGTCGGCTGCTCTTTGCACAGATCGCGCAAAAAGGCCGCGCTGCGCGCTCGCCGGGCCGAGCCCGGCGCTACCACGGCTGCGGCTCAGTCGGCCGGAGTTTCGTTGACGATCCTGTCGATGTCGCTGGCGAGGTCGGCCATCAGCGGCTGCATCCGCGCCTGCATCGCCACCATCACCTCCTGCATCAGGCCCGGCGTCTTGTCCAGAAGCCCCTGGCCGGCCGAGCTCTCGTAGAACTCCGCCATGGCCACCACTTCTTCCTTGGTGAAGGTCTTCTTGTACAGGTCGACGTACATCGGGCGCAGGGTCTGCCAGGACACCGCCTGGCGTACGGCGCTGGCACCGCGCTCCTGGATGCGGCGCAGCTGGTCCTGCTGCGCGGCGGTCAACTGGCGCTGGGCGGCAAACTGCTGGATCTGCTGCTGCTGCATCTGCAGGATCTGCGGCAGCATGGTGTCGATCATGCTCTGCGCGCGCGACGCCGACAGCAGGCGATTGATGTCGCCATCGGTCGGTGCGGCCGCCAGGGCGACACCGGGGCCGACCAGCAGGGCCAGCAGCAGCGCGCCACGGCGCAGCAGGGGGGAAACGGTGAAAGTCGGGAACGTCATGCGGGCTTCCTGCGGTACATGGAGCGCCCAGCATAACCGCTGCGCCAGCGAAGGCGACCCGTTGCGCGCCTGATCGCCGGTGTAGTCCACGTGTTCACGACAGCCAATCGGTGCGGGTGCCGTTACAATGCGTGCATGGGTACTGGACCGGTCACCGTTTCCGCACAGTTGGCGATTCCCGATGGGGAAATCGTCGAGCGGTTCGTGCGCGCGAGCGGGGCCGGTGGGCAGAACGTCAACAAGGTTTCGACGGCGGTGGAGTTGCGTTTCGACGTGGCAGGCTCGCCTTCGTTGCCCGAGCCGTTGCGCGCGCGCCTGCTGGCACGCCGCGACCGGCGGGTAACCAGCGAAGGCGTGCTGGTCATCGACGCACAGCGCTTCCGTACCCAGGACCGCAACCGCGAGGATGCGCGCGAGCGGCTGGCCGAGTTCATCCGTGCCGGTCTGAGCGTGCCCAAGGCACGCAAGGCCACCAAGCCGACCTACGGGTCGACCCTGCGTCGCCTGGACGCCAAAAAGGGACGCGCGCAGGTCAAGCGCGGCCGTTCCACCCGCAATTGGGAGTAACCGTTTGAACGATTCCACGTCGCTGTTGCCCGAAGTGCCGCCGAGCATGCCGCAGGTCAAGCCCAACGCCTTCCTGCGCTGGCTGGCACGGCTGGTCCTGCGCCTGGGAGGCTGGAAGGTGGTCGGCACCCTGCCGGACCTGCCGAAGCTGGTGTTCATCATCGCCCCGCATTCCTCCAACTGGGATGGTTTCTGGGGCATGGCGGCCAAGATCGCGCTGGGCATGCAGGTGAAGGTGCTGGGCAAGGCGTCCTTGTTCTGGTGGCCGCTGGGCCCGCTGCTGCGCCGTCTGGGGGTGATTCCGCTGGACCGCAGCTCACCGCAGGGCACGGTGGAACAGGCGGTGAGCCTGATCCGCAACTCCGAGCGCATGTGGTACGCCATCACCCCGGAAGGCACCCGCAAGGCGGTCAAGCAGTGGAAGGCGGGCTTCCTGAAGATCGCGCGGATGGCCGAGGTGCCGGTGCTGACCGCCTATTTCCATTACCCGGAAAAGACCATCGGCATCGGCCCGGTGTTCCATCCCAGCGGCGATGACCTGGCCGACATGGCGGCGATCCGCGAATTCTACCGGCCGTGGATCGGCAAGACCCGCGGTACCGTCTGACGCCGGTGGCGCACAGCCACCCCGGGCAGGCAGATCAGGCGCCACATCCGGCATAGGCGAGGGCGCCGCCACAGGAGTAGGGTGGAGGGCTGGCGGTCCATCCGGGCTGCCCTCAAGGAGCCCTTTCACATGTCGCGTACCGTTGTCCTGGCCGCCGCCATCAGCCTGGCGCTGGCAGCCTGTTCCGGCAAGGAGTCCACCCCCGTGTCCGAAGCCCAGAATGCGCCGGCCCAGCAGCCGGCCGATGCCTCCACCAACCCGCTGCTGAGCGCGAGCACGCTGCCTTACCAGGCACCGCCGTTCGACCGCATCCAGGACAGCGATTACCTGCCGGCCTTCAACGAAGGCATGCGCCAGCACCTGGCTGAAGTCCGCCAGATCGCCGACAGCACAGAGCCGGCGACGTTCGACAACACCATCGTGGCGCTGGAGCGCAGCGGTGAGACCTTGACCCGCGTCTCGCGCATCTTCTTCGGCCTGGTGCAGGCCGATACCAACGAAGCGCGTCAGGCCATCCAGGAAGAGGTGGCGCCGAAGCTGGCCGCCCATCAGGACGAGATCAATCTCGACCCGAAGCTGTTCGCGCGGGTGAAGTCGCTGTACGACCAGCGCGACAGCCTGGGCCTGGACCCGGTGCAGAAGCGCCTGGTCGAGCACTACTACGACGGTCTGGTGCGTGCGGGCGCTCAGCTCAACGATGCCGACAAGGCCACGCTGCGCACGCTCAACGTCGAAGAAACCACGCTCTCCACGCAGTTCCATACGCGTCTGGTGGCGGCCACCGCCGCCGGCGCGGTGGTGGTGGATGACAAGGCCCGGCTGGCCGGGCTGGGCGAGGATGCGATCAACACCGCCGCTGCCGATGCAGCCGCGCGCAAGCTCGACGGCAAGTTCCTGCTGCCGCTGCAGAACACCACCCAGCAGCCGGTGCTGGGCGCATTGAGCGACCGCGAGCAGCGCGCCGCCGTGCTCAAGGCGTCGGAAACCCGTGCCGAGCGCGGCGATGCCAACGACACCCGGCAGACCGTGCAGCGTCTGGCCCAGCTGCGTGCGCAGAAGGCCAAACTGCTGGGCTTTGACAGCTATGCCGCCTACAACCTGGGCGACCAGATGGCCAAGACCCCGGCTGCGGCACTGAAGCTGCTGACCGACACCGTGCCGGCGGCTACCGCCAAGGCACGCAGCGAAGCGGCTGACATCCAGCAGGTCATCGATGCGCAGAACGGCGGCTTCAAGCTGGCCGCCTCGGACTGGGACTTCTACGCCGAGCAGGTGCGCAAGGCCCGCTACGATCTGGACGAGTCGCAGATCAAGCCCTACTTCGAGCTGGACAATGTGCTGCAGAACGGCGTTTTCTACGCCGCCACCCAGCTGTATGGCATCACCTTCAAGCAGCGCACCGACATTCCGACCTACCACCCGGACATGAAGGTCTACGAAGTGTTCGACAAGGACGGCACCTCGCTGGCGCTGTTCTACACCGACTACTTCAAGCGTGACAGCAAGTCCGGTGGCGCCTGGATGGACGTGTTCGTCGAGCAGGATGGGCTGACCGGTGCCAAGCCGGTGGTCTACAACGTCTGCAACTTCACCAAGCCGGCCGCAGGCCAGCCGGCGCTGCTGAGCTTCGACGACGTCACAACGCTGTTCCATGAGTTCGGCCACGCCCTGCATGGCATGTTCTCCAACGTGAAATACCCGTCCATTGCCGGTACGGCCACCTCGCGCGATTTCGTCGAGTTCCCCTCGCAGTTCAACGAGCACTGGGCGCTGGACCCGAAGGTGTTCGCCAACTATGCAAAGAACTACAAAACCGGCGAGCCGATGCCGCAGGAACTGGTGGACAGGATCCTCAAGGCGCGCAGCTTCAACCAGGGCTATGCCACCACCGAGTACCTGTCGGCCGCGCTGCTCGACCTGGCCTGGCACACGCAGAAGGCCGACGCCCCGCTGCAGGACGTGGATGCCTTTGAAGCCGCTGCGCTGAAGAAGTACAAGGTGGACCTGCCGCAGGTGCCGCCGCGCTACCGCACCACCTACTTCGACCACATCTGGGGCGGCGGCTACTCGGCGGGCTACTACGCCTATTTCTGGGCCGAGGTGCTGGACCACGACGCGTTCCAGTGGTTCACCGAACACGGTGGCCTCACCGCGGCCAACGGCCAGGCATTCCGCGACAAGGTGCTCTCGCGTGGCAACAGCGTGGAGCTGTCGCAGCTGTACCGCGACTTCCGCGGCAAGGACCCCTCGGTCGAGCCCTTGCTCGAGTTCCGCGGCCTGAAGTAAGCAACAGCCGGACGGCGGGGGAAACCCCGCCGTTTTTGTTGGCGCGCCGGGTGCTGCCCGGGAACCATCGGGCTGCATGGCCGGTCATACCGCTCTCATCGTCGGAGCCTTGCCATGGATGCTGTCGCCCCACCGCCGTTTTCGCAGCGCGCCCTGCTGTGGCTGAGGAAGGAAGCGCTGCCGCTGCTGATCATGCTCGGTCTGCTCGCCACCGCACGCGACACCCTGGCCAACCACTACCAGGTGCCCAGCGGCTCGATGCAGCCCACCCTGGAGCCCGGCGACCGGGTGGTGGTGGACATGCGCGCCTATGGACTGCGTCTGCCGTTCACCCAGGTGCGCCTGCTGGACGCCGGTGTGCCACAGCGCGGTGAAGTGGCGGTGTTTGATTCCCCAGCCGACGGCACGCGGCTGATCAAGCGTGTGGTGGCGGTGGCCGGTGATCACGTGCAGGTCCGTAACGGCCATCTGAGCATCAACGGCCAGGCGCTTTCGTCTGCGGACAGCCCACTGCAGGAGCAGTTCGGCAGCCGGACCGCCACCCTCGAACTCGACCGTGGCGGTGGTCCCGATGTCGCCGACGTGCAGGTGCCGGCCGGCAAGCTGCTGGTGATGGGGGACCATCGTGGCGACAGCTTTGACGGCCGCTACTTCGGCTGGGTCGATGCGGACCTGGTGTACGGCCGCGCCGTGGCGGTCTATTACCGCCGGGGCGAAGGACTGGAGTGGCGACGGCTTTGAGATCCGGCCGACGCAGTCCCGTAGCGCCGGGCTCTGCCCGGCGAGCGCGCAGCGCGGCTGTAAAACCCCAAAAGCGACATCGAGAGCGTGACGACCAACGGTCGTCACCTACCACGCCCTGCATAGGCGCTAACCCGGTCGTAAAACATATCAATCGGGTTATTTCAGGTTATGGATCGAATGGGTGGCCGGGTCTAGGCTGAGCACCATTCCTCCTGTACCGGCGCCGACCCCGTCGCCGGATTGACTGCAATGAATGGCGATACCGCCGCACCCGACACCCGCATCCAGCAGGGCACCCCGGCCTTCCGTCGCACCGCACTGGCCTTGTTCCTGGCCGGTTTTTCCACCTTCGGCCTGCTGTACACGGTGCAGCCGCTGCTGCCTGGCTTCAGCCACCACTTTGGTGTGTCGGCGGCAGGCAGCGCGCTTGCGCTGTCATTGAGTACCGGCCTGCTGGCGGTGATGATGCTGGTGGCGGGCCTGATCTCCGACCGCGTCGGCCGCCGCAACGTGATGATCACCGCGCTGCTGGCCTCTACCGTACTCTCGGCGGGCAGTGCACTGGTGCACGACTGGAACACCCTGCTGCTGCTGCGCGCGCTGCTGGGCATCGCGCTGAGCGGCGTGCCGGCGGTGGCCATGACCTACCTGGTGGAGGAGATGGACAGCCGTGCGTTGGGGCTGGCCATGGGCCTGTACATCGGCGGCAACGCGGTAGGCGGCATGAGCGGGCGGCTGATCGCCGGCATCGTCGCCGACCACTGGGGCTGGCGCTGGGGCATCGGGGCGGTGTCGATCATCGCGCTGGCCAGCACCGCGCTGCTGTGGATGCAGCTGCCGCCCTCGCGGCACTTCCGGAGCCGCCGCGGGGGCCTGCGACAACTGCCATCGCGTTGGCGCGCGCTGTTCGCCGACCCCGGACTGCCGTGGTTGTTTGTCACCGCGTTCGTGCTGATGGGCGTCTTCGTCACGCTCTACAACTACCTCGGCTACCACCTGCTGGCTCCGCCCTACGGGCTCAGCCAGACGGTGGTCGGGCTGATCTTCAGCGTCTACCTGGTGGGCACCTTCAGCTCGGCCTGGATGGGCCAGCAGGCTACCCGCCATGGGCGCGGCCGCGTGTTGTCGATCTGCTACGCGCTGATCGCGCTGGGCATCGTGATGCTGGCGCTGCCCTGGCTGTGGAGCATGGCGCTGGGCATCGCGCTGGTGACTTTCGGATTCTTCGGTGGCCATTCGGTGGCCAGCAGCTGGGTCGGCAGTCGAGCCGGGGCGATGCGGGCGGAGGCCTCGGCGCTGTACCTGTTTGCCTACTACTTCGGTTCCAGCGTGCTGGGCGCGGTCGGCGGGCTGGCCTACACCGCGTGGGACTGGCAGGGCGTGTGTGCCTTCACCGGCCTGCTGACCCTGACCGGCGCCGGCATCGCCTGGCGGCTGTGGCGCCGACCGGAGAGCCGCGCCCTCGCGGTCGGCGGGTAACGATCAGGCAGGTGACGCCCTCGTCGTCGTCGCCCGGCCCGCATCAGGCCGGCAACCGCCCCAGCAGCAGTGCGGTGAAGTTGCGGATCAGCGGGGTCACGCTCTCCCGGCGCCAGACCAACTGGACTTCCGAATGCGCGCCGCTGTCGGCCAGCGCGACAAAGCAGGCACCTTCGACATGGATGTGGTCACAGGACGCCGGCAGGATCGCCGCGCCCAGGCCAGCGGCAGCCAGGCTGATCAGCGTGGAGGCTTCTCCGGCCTCCTGCACGATGCGCGGCGTGAAGCCCGCTGCCGCACACAGCGCGATCATGTGATCGTGGATGCCGGCACCGGCGCTGCGGTGGAAGGCCACGAATGGCTCATGCGCGAGCTGTTCCAGCGCCAGCACCGTGTTGGCCGGATCACGGCCACGCAGGGCAGGGTGCTGGCGATGCAGCACCACCGCCAGCGGGTCGGTGAACAGGCTGCGTGCCACCAGCTCGGGCGGCAACGTACGCCGGCGGATGATGCCCACGTCCAGCTCACCTTCCAGCAGCGCGTCGATCTGCTGCAGGGTGTTCATCTCGCGCAGCTGCAGGCGCACCTGCGGGTAGCGCTGGCGGTAGTCAAAGATGGCGCGCGGAATCTGCGCCGACAACGGCGTGGCGCGGGTCAGGCCGATATGCAGCTCGCCGCGTTCACCGCGCTGCACACGCTGTACCTGCTCCACCGTGGCATCCACCTGCAGCAGGAGCGCGCGCGCCTGTTGCTGCAGCAGGGTGCCCGCCTCGGTGAGCTGCACCCGCCGATGGCTGCGCACGAACAGCTGCGCGCCGATCAACTGCTCCAGCTGTCGGATCTGCTGGCTCAGCGGTGGCTGGGACATGCCCAGACGCTCGGCGGCCTGGCCGAAATGCAGGGTATCGGCCACGGCCAGAAAGTAGCGCAGGTGGCGCAGTTCAATCGACATGGCCCAGTGTACCTAGCGCTCCGAATGCCCGCTCTGGTCGTACTCGCGCGGGCTCAGCAGCTCGGGCTGGATCAGTTCGATGAACGCCCGCGCCTGCGCCGAGAGCACCTTGCCGCGGCGCACGATGACCCCGTAGCTGCGCTCGGGAAACCACGGGCGCATCGAGCGCGCCACCAGGCGCTCGCGGTCACTTTCGTTCAGGCACAGCGCCGGCACGATGGAAATGCCCATGCCCATCGCCACGTACTGCTTGATGACCTCCCAGCCGCCCACCTCCAGCGCCACCGTGTAGGGCAGGCGATGCCGCTGGAACACCTGGTCCACCAGCCGGTAGGTGATCTGCCGTCGCGGTGGCAGCACCAGCGGGTAGCCGGACACCGCCGACAGCGCCAGCTCGCCGCTTGCCAGCGGGTGCCCGTGCGGCACGATCAGCATCTGTTCGAAGCGGTATGCAGGCGCGTAACTGAGGTCGGCCGGCACGTCGGTCATCGAGCCTACCGCCAGGTCGGCGGCATCGCTGCGCAGCAGGTCGGTGCCATCGGCGCTGATCGCGTTGTGCAGGGTGAGACGCACCTCCGGGTGCACCTGCCGGTAACGTTCAACGATGCGTGGCAGCAGATAGAGGATGGTGGAACTGTTGGCCGCGATGTTCAGCTCGCCGCCATCCAGACCGGCCACCTTGTCGCGGAAGCTGGATTCCAGGCCGTCGAGGCTCTCCACCAGCGGCTGGGCCATGTCGTACAGCAGCTGGCCCTCGCGGCTGGGCACCAGACGACGGCCGCTACGCTCGAACAGCACCACGCCCAGGTCGCGCTCCAGCGCCTGCAGCTGCTGGCTGACGGCCGGCTGGCTCACGAACAGTGCCTCAGCCGCCCGTGAGACCGAGCCCATGCGCACGGTCTGGCAGAAAGCGCGCAGCGGCTTGAGCCGGTCAGACTTGTAGGAAAAACGCGGACTTGGAGCGCGAGGTGTCGGCATGATGTCACAAGTATAAGCACACCTTATCCAAGCAATTGCAATAACTGCTTTGTCAAATACGGCGCTGCGCGCGACGGTGGAGGTGTCCCCAACGCAGGAGTCCATCATGTCCGTCGTTGCTGCCGCCGCCCCGCCGTCGCCGGCCAGGGCCACGCCCGGCATCCACCTGCTGGCGCAGGTCGCCGGCCAGTCCGCCGTGCTGCCGCCCCCGCTGCTCGCGCTGCTGGTGTCTCTGCATCGCGCGGTCGAGCCCGGCCGCCAGGCCCAGCTGGCCGCGCGCCGCGCCCGGCAGGCGTTCTTCGACGGCGGCGGCCTGCCCGATTTCCGCACGGACACCGTGGCCATCCGTGAAAGCGACTGGCAGGTTGCGTCCATCCCGCCGGCGCTGCTGGACCGGCGCGTGGAGATCACCGGCCCGACCGACCCGAAGATGGTGATCAACGCGCTGAACTCCGGCGCCAAGGTGTTCATGGCCGACTTCGAGGACTCCACTGCCCCGACCTGGCGCAACCTGCTGGCCGGCCAGCAGACGCTGGCTGCTGCGGTGCGCGGCGACCTGCAGTTCAGCGCCCCCGCGGCCGGCAACAGGCCGGCCCGGCACTACACGCTGCGGCCGCGGGACGAACAGGCCGTGCTGATCGTGCGCCCGCGCGGATGGCACCTGGACGAAAAGCACGTGCAGGTGGATGGCCAGCCGCTGGCCGGCGGCCTGTTCGATGCAGCCGTGTTCGCCTTCCACAACGCACGCGCGCTGCAGGCCAGAGACCGCGGCCCGTACCTGTATCTGCCCAAGCTGCAGCGCATGGAAGAAGCCCAGCTGTGGGAGACCGCGCTGTCGCACATCGAAGCCATGCTCGGGCTGCCGCAGGGCCAGATCAAGGTGACCGTGCTGATCGAGACCCTGCCGGCAGTGTTCGAGATGGACGAGATCCTGCATGCGCTGCGCGAGCGCATCGTCGGCCTGAACTGTGGCCGGTGGGATTACATCTTCTCCTACCTGAAAACCTTCCGTCGGCACGCGGACAAGGTGCTGCCCGAGCGCGGCCAGGTGGGCATGACCCAGCCGTTCCTGAAGGCCTACTCGGAGCTGCTGATCCGCACCTGTCACCGTCGTGGCGCGCATGCCATGGGCGGCATGGCCGCCCAGATCCCCATCAACGACGACGCCGCCGCCAACGAACAGGCGATGGCGCGGGTGCGCGCGGACAAGCTGCGCGAGGTCAGCGCCGGCCATGACGGCACCTGGGTTGCCCACCCGGCGCTGATTCCGGTGGCGATGGCGATCTTCGACGAGCACATGCCCACGCAGCACCAGCACCACGTGCTGCGCCAGGACGTGCGTGCGGACCGTGATGCGTTGATCGCAGCGCCACACGGCACGATCTCGCGCGCCGGGTTCGAGGGCAATGTCGAGGTCTGCGTGCGCTATCTCGCTGCCTGGCTCGACGGCAACGGCTGCGTGCCGATCCATCACCTGATGGAGGACGCGGCCACCGCCGAGATCAGCCGCAGCCAGCTGTGGCAGTGGCTGCACACGCCCGGGCAGCACCTGGACGATGGCACCGCGATCGACACCGCCCTGCTCGACAGCGTACTGGCCCGGTTGCCCGCACGGTTGGGCGATGCCAGCCGCCTGCCCGGCGGGGGGCGCATCGCCGAGGCGATCAGCCTGCTCGGTGAGCTGAGCCGCAGCCCGGAGCTGGATGACTTTCTGACCGTACCCGCCTACGCCCGGCTGGGCGCGTAGAGCGGGGCTCTGCCCCGCTCAGCCGGGCAGAGCCCGGCACTACGTCCCTCAGCCGGGCAGAGCCCGGCACTACCCACACCCATCGCATCTGGAGAACGTCATGAGCACCTTGCCCACCGCCGATCAGATCCAGCACGACTGGAACACCAATCCGCGCTGGAACGGCATCAAGCGCAACTACAGCGCCGCCGACGTCGTGCGGCTGCGCGGCACCGTCCACGTCGAGCATTCGCTGGCCCGGCTGGGCGCGGAAAAACTGTGGCGCTACCTGCATGAAAAAGACTTCGTCAACGCGCTGGGTGCACTCACCGGCAACCAGGCCATGCAGCAGGTCAAGGCAGGACTGAACGCGATTTACCTGTCCGGTTGGCAGGTGGCAGCCGATGCCAACCTGGCCGGGCAGATGTACCCCGACCAGTCGCTGTATCCAGCCGATTCGGTGCCGGCAGTGGTCAAGCGCATCAACAACACCCTGCTGCGCGCCGATCAACTGCACCACGCCGAAGGCAACGACAGCATCGATTTCCTGCAACCCATCGTCGCCGATGCGGAGGCCGGCTTTGGCGGCGTGCTCAACGCGTTCGAGCTGATGAAGGCGATGATCGAAGCCGGTGCGGCCGGCGTGCATTTCGAGGACCAGCTGGCTTCGGTGAAGAAATGCGGCCACATGGGGGGCAAGGTACTGGTGCCCACCCGCGAAGCCATCGAGAAGCTCAACGCCGCGCGGCTGGCTGCCGATGTGCTGGGCGTGCCGACCCTGTTGGTGGCGCGCACCGATGCCGAGGCGGCCGACCTGCTGACCAGCGACATCGACGACAACGACCAGCCGTTCACCACCGGCGAGCGCACCGTGGAAGGCTTCTACAAAACCCGCAATGGTCTGGACCAGGCGATCAGCCGCGGCCTGGCCTACGCGCCCTATGCCGACCTGGTGTGGTGCGAGACCGGCAAGCCGGACCTGGAGTTCGCGCGCCGGTTTGCCGAGGCGATCCACGCGCAGTACCCCGGCAAACTGCTGGCCTACAACTGCTCGCCCAGTTTCAACTGGAAGCGGAACCTGGACGACGCCACCATTGCCCGGTTCCAGAAGGAAATCGCCCGCTACGGTTACAGGTTCCAGTTCATCACGCTGGCCGGCTTCCATGCGCTGAACTACTCGATGTTCAATCTGGCCCACGGTTACGCGCGCCGCCAGATGAGCGCCTTCGTGGAACTGCAGGAGGCCGAGTTTGCTGCAGCCGAGCGTGGCTTCACTGCGGTCAAGCACCAGCGCGAGGTGGGCACCGGGTACTTCGACGCGGTCACCCAGGCAATCCAGGAAGGCAGGTCGTCCACCACCGCGCTGACCGGCAGCACCGAAGAAGCGCAGTTCCATGGTGGCCGCGCTGCCTGATCGCGGACAGCAACGTGCCATAACGCGTTCATGTTCGAGGCAGGCGTGGGGTACGGGACAGTGCCCGGCACCCCACGCGCGGAGGGGAATCCGCGCGCTTGGCAAAACCGCGCGCGCGGGGCGTACGGGCCGCGGCGCGCCTGTCACACCTCGGTCTGCACGGGCAATCTCAGCAAGCAATTGTATTTGAAGGATTTTTTCAAGTGCAGGGAGGCGCGTTCAGGCGCCGCCCTGCACGGCCCGTCGGTGCGAAAAATGTTAACCAGCGCACGTTTCTGGGCGGTGTTATGCTCCGCGCATCAGTAGGGATTCACTGAAGTTGGGACCAGGGGATGAGCGGCAAGGGGCTGGCCGAGAACGCGCACGTACCAGCGGACGTTGCCTCCACGGCGATGGCCGAGATCGTGCACGCCATTCTCTCCGCCGAAGAGTTCGCCCTGTTCGCCCGTTTCGCACACCAGCGCCATCTGCACCGTGATGAGTATCTGTTCCGCCGCGGTCAACGCGGCAGCAGCATGTTCATCGTCGTCAGTGGCCACATCGAACTCGATTTCGGCGAAGACCTGGTGACCAAACAACTGGGCGCCAACGAGTTTTTCGGCGAGCTGGGCCTGTTGATCGGCGAGCACCTCCGCAGTGCCGACGCGCGCGCGATGGGCGACTGCGACGTGCTGGAACTGGGCAACGCCGATTTCCATCGTCTGGTCGACTCCGAGCCCGGTCTGGTGGCGTATTTTCTGCGCCGCACGATCATGCGTGTGGTCGGTAACGAGCAGGCGCTGATCGCCCAGCTGCGCCGGCGCAACCATGACCTGGAAGCTGCTCTGGAGAACCTGTACGTGACCACTCACCAGCTCAGTCATACGCGCGAGCTGGTGCGTACCGACGAGCTGACCGGCCTGCACAACCGTCGTGGGCTGTCGCTGTACCTGCAGGAGCGCCGGGCCGCACAGAGTCCGCCGCAGGCCCTGCTGCTGATCGACTGCGATGGTTTCAAGCAGATCAACGATGCACACGGCCACCAGGCCGGCGACCGCGCACTGCAGGCCGTGGGCAACATCCTGCGCTCGATGGCCGGTGCCGACGATCTGGCGGTGCGTCTGGGCGGCGATGAGTTCTGCCTGCTGCTCAGCCACGCCGATCAGCAGGTGGCCCAGCATGCGGCCGACTTCATTCTGTACGCCGTGCAGGGCCTGCGTGAGCGCAGCCACGGCACGCCGCAGATCTGCTTTCTGAGCATCGGCGCGCATCTGCTGCAGCACGGCGGCGACTGGAGCGACTGGTATGCCCGGGCCGACCGCGCGCTGTACGAGGCCAAGCGGCGGGGCGGTCGGCGCGTGTGCTGGCCCCACGACCTCACCAGCAACCGCTAGCAGGCCGACGCATGGATGACGTCGCCGGCACCGTACACCAGGTCTCGCAGCTGCGCGCTCTGCTGTTCACCGACCTGTGCGATTCGACCAGCCTGGTCGAGCACATCGGTGACAGTGCGGCCGCTGCGCTGTTCCAGCAGCACGACCGGCTGGTGATGGCGCTGCAGCAACGCTGGAACGGCCAGCAGATCGACCGGTCCGACGGCCTGTTCGTGCTGTTCGAGCGCCCGGCGGATGCACTGGGCTTCGCGCTGGACTACCAGCAGGGTCTGACCACGCTGGGGCACGAGCATGAGGTCCCGCTGCAGGCCCGCGCGGGCCTGCATGTCGGTGAGGTGATCCTGTGGGAGAACAGCGTGGAAGCCATCGCGCTGGGCGCCAAGCCGGTGGAGGTGGAAGGCCTGGCCAAGCCCATGGCCGCACGACTGATGCAGCTGGCGCAACCGGGGCAGATCCTGGTTTCGGCCACGGCCGAGTCGATGGCGCGGCGTGCGGGCGCCGAACTTGGCGACACCGGCAAGGGGCTGCGCTGGAAATCCTTCGGCCGTTGGCGCTTCAAAGGCGTTGCGCAGCCGATGGAGGTGTTCGCGGTGATGGCCGCCAATGCGCCGAGCAGCGGGCGTCCCCGGCAGAGCGCCAAGGCGATGCGCGACGTGCCGTTGTGGCGGCGCCCGTATGCGCTGGCCGCGCAGCTGGCGCTGGTGGTCGCGCTGCTGACGGGCGGCTGGTTCCTGACCCGGCCGCAGCCGGCGATCGCCTTCGGCGAGCGCGACTGGGTGGTGGTGGGAGACCTGCGGAACCTGACCGGTGAGGCGTTGCTCGATGGCTCTCTGCAGCAGGCATTCCGGATCAGCCTGGAACAGTCGCGCTACGTGAACGTGGTCAGTGATCTGCGTGCGCGGGAGACCCTCAAGCAGATGCGCTTGAACCCGGAGGCCGTGCTCGACAGCTCGGTGGCATCGGAAGTCGCGCAACGACTTGGTGCGCGCCTGCTGCTGATGCCGACCATTGCCGAAGTGGGAGGGCGGCTGCGGCTGACGGTCGAAATCGTCGACCCCCAATCGAGCCAGTCGCTCTCGGTGGCGTCGGTGGATGGCAAGGGACTGGAGTCCGTTCTCGATTCGACCGACCGGATGACGTCCGAACTCCGCCACAGACTGGGCGAAGCCAGCGAGCGCGTGCACGCCGACTCCGCACCGCTGCCTGCGGTCACCACCGCGAGTCTGGATGCACTGCGTGCCTATGCACTGGGGCAGAATTTCTACTCCAGGGGCGACTACCCCGGCGCGTTGTCGATGTATGAGAAGGCGGTGATGCTGGATCCCACGTTCGCCTTGGCGTGGATGGCGCAGGTGCGCGCGCGGTTTGCCAACGTCGACCATGCCGGAGCGATGAAGGCGCTGGAGCAGGTTGACGCGCACCGCGCACGCCTGCCGCCTCGCGAGAGCCTTTACCTGGACGCCTGGCGGGCAAGCCTGCTTGAACCCGGCAAAGCCGGGCAGGCCTGGGTGCAGCTGGCAGCGCTGTATCCTGATTATCTGGCCGCTCACCACAACGCGGCAATCTGGCTCTATTCGGACAACCGTCTCGACGAGGCGCTGGTGCACGCCGAGCGTGCAGCAGATCCACGCTTCGAGCTGGCCAACGTGGCGCAGGACCAGATGGGACGGATTCTGATGGCCAAAGGCGATGGGCCTGGGGCCCATCGCGCTCTGCAGCGTGCCGTCGACGGCGGGCGCACGGCGAGCCGCCGCTACCTCAGCTGGGTCGCTGCTGTGCGCGGTGAATTCGCAGAAGCCGAACGGGTCCTCGCACTGCCACCGTCCTCGCGTCACGCCGTCATCGAGCAGGTAAGCCTGGCAGCAGACCAGCGTCAGTGGAACCGGGCATTGCAGCTGGCCGCGCAGGCGCACGAACGCTTCCTGCGGTCCGACAGTTTCGATGGCAGAACGCTCATGGTACCGATGACGGCTGTGATGGCCGCGGCGGGCGATCGCGAGCAGGCGCTGCGCACGGCGCGCCTGGCCGTCCAGCAGTCACTGCCACGGGTGCTGGGCCGCGGTGCACGCGATGCGGATACCTCGGAAGACGCGATGGTCGCTCTGGGGGCGTCGCTGCTTGCCGCGCGCCTGGGGGACGCTGCGCTCGGCGAGGGCGTGGTACGTGCGCTTGACGCACCTGGTGCTCCCGAACAGCAGCCGCTTCCGTCAGAGATGGTAGCGGTGGTGAAGGCGGAAATCGCGCGCGGTCGCGGGCAGCCCGCGCTTGCGATGCAGCTGCTGCAGCCGTGGCTTACCGCATCAGCGCGTTACCAGACCCGCGTGGTGGCCATGGACGCATTGCACGACCAGGGCAATACCCGCGACGCGCTGCAGATGGCCGACGGGCTGGCCGGCGCGCGGGGGCTGGCCTATGCCGAGCTTGATTGCGGCTACTGCTTCCAGACCCTGAATGTCATCGACAGCAACCGTGCCAGAGACCTGGCAGCGGCACTGCGCAGGCCTGCCGGTGTGGCGGCGGTTACGGCCCCTTGAGCGTGAAGCCCGGACCCGGGCTGGCGTCCAGCGCGGGGACGATCTGGGTGATCTGAGCGGTCAGCATCAACTTCAGTTCTTCCTTGGCCGCGAGAATGGCTTCCTTGGACGCCAGCTCGTTGACGTGGCAGCAGAGCACCAGCGCCTCGGCATCGGTTGCAGGAAATCCAACCGCAACCAGGGCGGCAGCGGGGTCACTGACAAACAGCGCACGGAACGCATCGTCGTCGGCAAGTCGGCAGATCAGCTCAAGTGCAACAGCGGGGGGCAGTGTGGGCAGTGACACGGGATTCCTCGGAAATAAGAAGTCAGGCGACTGTAGATCGGCCTCGACAGAAGCTACTTGAGCAGGCTGTTGAAGATGTGGCGGGTGCAGCCGTTATCACGGGACAACGTTCTGGAACCTGTGTGCCATGCCCGATCGCCACGCTTCACGATTCCGTCGCTGCGAGATTCTCGTGCTGGAGCCACGCGAGGAGCCTGCGTTCGATCTGGCCTCGCTACTCGGTGGTGGCGCGGGCATATCGCGGCGCCTGCGCTGGCTGGCGCTTGCGCCGCACCTGGGAACCGAGGTCGAGGTCGATGAGCGGCAGCGCGAGTTTCTCGGCAGCACCAGCGCAACGCATTGGCAGGCGCTGCCGGCCGGCGGTGATCAGGCAGAGGTCTGCCAGAGCCTGCTGCGGGCTGGCCTGCTGGTCAGCGAGCATCCTGCCGATCCGGCCCAGCAGCGCCACCATGATGCCGACCAGCGTCAGCGCACTGCCCACTGGCATCCGCTTGCTGCCGTGCTGCATGCATTCACGCGATGGCAGGGCGTGGACGCGGTCAGCAATACCCGCGAGTCAGCAACCGACACGGCGGTAAGCATGCGTGCGGTTCTGGGCGCGCCGCCCGCGCCGACGCGGGTGCAGGCATGCGGTGCCGGGCTCGGCCTGCCGCTGCCTGAGGACACCGCGTTCGATGACCTGCTGGCGCGCCGGGCAACATGCCGCAATTTCGATGAAACGCGCCCGCTGCCATTGCAGCTGTTCTCGCGCATGCTGGCACGGACCTTCGGTGCGCGTGCCTCAGTGCAGGTCGGCGATGACCTCCGCTTCGACAAGAAGGGCAGTCCATCCGGAGGGGGGCTGCACCCCACCGAGGCCTACCTGATCGTGCAGAACGTCGAAGGCATCGAAGCGGGGCTCTACTATTACAGGCCCGAGGGTCACCACCTGCTGCGCCTGCCCGATCCTGCGGCCGGGCTGCGCGCCTTCGCGATGGAGGCACTGGGCCAGCAGGACTGGTTCGCCAACGCGCATTGCGTGGTGACACTGGTGCCGCGGTTCGACCGCACGTTCTGGAAGTACCGCCGGCATGCGAAAGGCTACCGCGTGGTCGCCCTGGAAGCGGGCCATCTTTCGCAGACGCTGTACCTCTCGGCGACCGACCTCGGGCTGGGCGCGTTCATTACCGGAGCAATCAACGAGCGTCTTCTGGAAGAGGTCTTTGGTCTGGACGCGGTGTGCCAGGGCGCGCTGGCGATGTGCGGCTTCGGCTGGCGGGCCCATACGATGGAGACCGCCGAGCTTGATCCGGCCGGACGCGTATGGGAGCGGGCAGACACGTGACGACGCGGGGCCGGGCATGCGCTGCCCGGCCCCCCGACTCAACCTGCCTCGAAGTCCACCAGCACCGCGCCATCACCCACCTGGTCCCCGGCCTTGGCCCGGTAGCCCTTCACCGTTCCATCGGCGGGTGCCTGCAGCGTGTGCTCCATCTTCATCGCCTCCAGCACCAGCAGCGGCGTGCCGCGCTTGACCACGGTGCCGTCGGCCACAAGGGTGGCGACGATGCGGCCCGGCATCGGCGCCAGCAAGCTGCCGGCATCGGCCACCGCCTGTTCCGACTCACCGACCGGGTCGTGCAGGGTGAAGCGCTGCTGGCCATCGCGGCCGAACAGATGCAGCTGATCGCCATCGCGCAGCACCTGCACGCTGTGGCGCTGGCCATCGATCTGCAGGGTGAGCAGGCCATCGGCGACGGTGCCGTTGAGCCGCTGCATCGCCTGGTCATCGCGCTGTACCTGCCAGCCATCCGGCTGCGTCCACACCTTCAGCACATGCCGCTGTTCGCCATGCTGCAGGTGGACAACGCGCGGTGCTGCGGCACCGATGCGCCAGCCGTCCTGCTGCTGCCACGGTGAGTGGCGGTCGCGTGCATCGGCCGCCGCTGCCGGCGTGCTCGTCACCGCAGCGACGGCAGCCAGCAGCCACGCGCTGTCGTCGGCATGTGTGCCAGCCTCCAGCGCAGCCTGCTCCCGCTCGATCAGCGCGGTATCCAGCTTGGCCTGCGCGAACGAGTCGGTGAACAGCAGGCGGCGCAGGAAACCGGCGTTGGTGGTCACGCCGACCACCTGGCAGTCGGCCAGCGCCTGGCGCATGCGTGCCAGCGCGGCATCGCGATCCACATCCCAGACGATCAGCTTGGCGATCATCGGGTCGTAGAACGGGGTAATGCTGTCGCCCTGTTCGACGCCTGTATCCACGCGCACGTGCGCGCTCGGCGCGGGCAGGCGCAGATGGCGCAGGGTGCCGGTGGAGGGCAGGAAGCCGCGGTCGGCATCCTCGGCGTACAGCCGCGCCTCGATGGCATGGCCGCCGATGCCCAGCTGCTCCTGGCGCAGCGGCAGCGGCTGGCCGGCCGCCACGCGCAGCTGCCACTCGACCAGATCGGTGCCGGTGATGAACTCGGTGACCGGATGCTCGACCTGCAGCCGGGTGTTCATTTCCATGAACCAGAAACCGCCATCCGGGCCGGCGATGAACTCGACCGTGCCGGCGCCCACGTAGCCCACGGCACGGGCCGCGTCCACTGCCGCCTTGCCCATCGCGGCACGACGGGCTTCGGTCATGCCCGGGGCCGGGGCTTCTTCCAGCACTTTCTGGTGGCGACGCTGCACCGAGCAGTCGCGCTCGAACAGGTAGACCACCTCACCGTGGCTGTCACCGAAGACCTGGATTTCGATATGACGCGGACGCTCGATGTACTTCTCCACCAGCACATGCGGGTTGCCGAAGGCAGCGCTGGCTTCGCGCTGGCAGCTGGCCAGCGCATCGATGAAATCTTCGCTGCGCTCGACCTTGCGCATGCCCTTGCCGCCGCCGCCGGCACTGGCCTTGATCAGTACCGGGTAGCCGATGGCATCGGCCTGCTCGCGCAGAAAGCCGGGGTCCTGCTGGTGGCCATGGTAGCCCGGGGTCAGCGGCACGCCGGCGTCGGCCATCAGCGCCTTGGCCGCACTTTTGTCACCCATGGCGCGGATCGCGCTGGCGGGGGGGCCGATGAAGGTGATGCCTGCTGCCGCGCAGGCGTCGGCGAACCCGGCGTTCTCGGAGAGGAAGCCGTAGCCGGGGTGGATGGCCTGCGCGCCGCTGCGTCGTGCCGCGTCCAGGATCACGTCCGCGCGCAGGTAGCTGTCACGCGCGGCGGCCGGGCCGATGTGGATGGCTTCGTCGGCCAGGCGCACATGTCGTGCGTTGCGGTCGGGGTCGGAATACACCGCCACCGTGGCGATGCCAAGACGGCGGCAGGTAGCGATCACGCGGCAGGCAATCTCGCCGCGGTTGGCGATGAGGATCTTGCGGAAGGTCGGGGCGGTGTTCATGGCAGCAGGCTCGTTCATGGCGCAGGTCACATGCGGAACACGCCGAAGCGTGTCTGCTGCGGGGCGGCGTTGAGGCTGGCCGACAGGGCCAGAGCCAGGACGCGGCGGGTGTCGGCCGGGTCGATGACACCGTCGTCCCACAGCCGCGCGCTGGCGTAATAGGGATGGCCCTGCTGCTCGAACTGCTCGCGGATGGGCGCCTTGAAGCTCTCTTCCTCCTCGGCCGGCCACTGCCCACCCTTGGCCTCGATGCCATCGCGCTTGACCGTGGCCAGCACGCTGGCAGCCTGCTCACCGCCCATCACGCCGATACGGGCATTGGGCCACATCCACAGGAAGTTGGGCGAGTAGGCGCGGCCGCACATGCCGTAGTTGCCGGCACCGAACGAGCCACCGATGACCACGGTGAATTTGGGCACCTTGGCACAGGCCACGGCCATCACCAGCTTGGCGCCATCCTTGGCGATGCCACCCTGCTCGTATTTACGTCCGACCATGAAGCCGGTGATGTTCTGCAGGAACACCAGCGGGATGTTGCGCTGGGTGCACAGTTCGATGAAGTGCGCACCCTTGAGCGCCGACTCGGAAAACAGGATGCCGTTGTTGGCGATGATGCCAACCGGATAGCCATGCAGGTGCGCGAAGCCGGTGACCAGGGTGCTGCCATAGCGCGGCTTGAACTCGTCAAAGCGCGAACCGTCCACCAGCCGGGCGATCACCTCGCGCACATCGAATGGCTTGCGGGTATCGGCCGGGATCACGCCGTACAGTTCGTGTGCGGGCAGCAGGGGTTCCTGTGGCGGTTGCACGGCCATCGCCGGCTCGGGCTTGCGCCAGTTGAGCTGGGCGATGATGCTGCGGACCCGCGCCAGCGCCTGCAGGTCGTTGTCGGCCATATGGTCGGCTACGCCGGACAGGCGCGTGTGTACGTCGGCACCGCCGAGGTCCTCGGCGCTGACCACCTCGCCGGTAGCGGCCTTCACCAGTGGCGGGCCGCCAAGAAAGATGGTGCCCTGCTCGCGCACGATCACCGTTTCATCGCTCATCGCCGGCACATAGGCGCCACCGGCGGTGCAGCTGCCCATCACGCAGGCGATCTGCGGGATGCCCCGGGCGGAAAGGTTGGCCTGGTTGTAGAAAATGCGGCCGAAGTGATCGCGGTCCGGGAAGACCTCGTCCTGCAACGGCAGAAACGCACCGCCGGAGTCGACCAGGTAGATGCACGGCAGGTGGTTCTGCTCGGCGATCTCCTGCGCGCGCAGGTGCTTCTTCACCGTCATCGGGTAGTAGGTGCCGCCCTTGACCGTGGCGTCGTTGGCCACGATCACGCATTCCACACCACTGACGCGGCCGATGCCCGCGACCACACCGGCGCAGGGGACGGCGTCGTCATACATGCCGTGGGCCGCCAGTGGCGCGATTTCCAGCAGCGCGCTGCCGGGGTCGAGCAGGGCGTCGATGCGGTCGCGCACCAGCAGCTTGCCGCGCGCGGTGTGCTTGGCCCGTGCCGCCTCGCTGCCGCCGAGCGCGGTGCGGGCCAGCGTGGCGTGCAGGTCGTCCACCACGGTCTGCATGGCAGCGCGGTTGGCTTCGAAGGCGTCGCTGCCCGGTTGCAGCTGGGTTGTCAGTACGGTCATCGGTCTGGCCTTACAGGGTGCGCTGGAACAGTTCGCGGCCGATCAGCATGCGGCGGATCTCCGACGTGCCGGCGCCGATCTCGTAGAGCTTGGCGTCGCGCCACAGACGACCGGTGGGGTACTCGTTGATGTAGCCGTTGCCACCGAGGATCTGGATCGCCTGGCCGGTGAGCCAGGTGGCCTTCTCGGCGGCGTACAGAATCGCGCCCGCAGCGTCCTGGCGGGTGGTGCGGCCCTGGTCGCAGGCGCGTGCCACCGCGTAGACGTAGGCGCGGCAGGCGGCCAGGCCAACGTACATGTCGGCGATCTTGGCCTGGATCAGCTGGAAGTTGCCGATCGGCTCACCGAACTGATGGCGCTCGTGCACGTAAGGCATCACCACGTCCATTGCCGCGGCCATCAGGCCCAGCGGGCCGCCGGAGAGCACGACACGCTCGTAGTCCAGCCCGGACATCAACACGCGCACGCCGCTGCCTTCGGTGCCCAGCACGTTTTCGGCCGGCACCTCGCAGTCCTGGAACACCAGCTCGCAGGTCGGCGAGGAGCGCATGCCCAGCTTGTCCAGCTTCTGCGCGGTGGAGAACCCTTTCATGCCCTTTTCCACCAGGAACGCGGTGATGCCCTTGGCGCCGGCGCTGGCGTCGGTCTTGGCGTAGACCACCAGCACATCGGCGTCAGGACCGTTGGTGATCCACATCTTGTTGCCGTTGAGCACGTAGCGGTCGCCGCGCTTGTCGGCGCGCAGTTTCATCGAGACCACGTCCGAACCGGCGCCCGGCTCGCTCATTGCCAGCGCGCCGACCTTGCTGCCCTCGCACAGGCCGGGCAGGAAGCGCTGCTTCTGCTCTTCATTGCCGTTCTTGCGCAGCTGGTTCACGCACAGGTTGGAGTGCGCGCCGTAGGACAGGGCGATGCCGCCCGACGCGCGGGAGATCTCCTCCATCGCCACCACGTGGGCGAGATAGCCCATGCCGCTGCCGCCGTACTGCTCTTCCACGGTGATGCCGAGCAGCCCCTGCGCGCCGAGCTGCGGCCACAGCGACAACGGGAACTGGTTGCTGGCGTCGGCCTCGGCTGCCAGCGGTGCAATGTGTGCGGCAGCGAACTGGGCCACGCTCTCGCGCAGCAGGTCGATGTCCTCGCCAAGGGCGAAATCCAGGGATGGGACGTGCATGGGGGCGGCTCCACGGTCAGCAGGAAGGGCAAAGGGGCGCGCCGGTGGGGATGCGGACAGGTGGCCCGCGCGGGCGATGGACCCAGCCTAGCGCCATCGGGTTAAAAAGTGAACACGAGTTCAAAAAATGAATCTACAATCACGCCATGGCCTACAAACGCTCGGCATTGATGGAAGAACGCATGGCAGGCGCGCGCGAGCGCATTCTGCTGGCCGCGCGCGAGCTGGTGGCCGCCGGTGGCTACCGCAATGCGCCGGTCACCGCCGTGGCCGCGCAGGCCGGGGTGTCCACGGGTCTGATCTACCGGCACTTCCCGTCCAAGGCCGAGCTGTTCGTCGAAGTGCTCAATGCGGCGGTGGACCATGAGGTCCGCATCATGGAGGGCATCGGGGCCGGTCCCGGCAGCGCCACCCAGCGGCTGCAGCAGGCGGTGATCACCTTCGTACGCCGCGCGCTGGCGGGCCCCGGCCTGGCGTACGCGTTCATCGTCGAGCCGGTGGACCCGGAGGTGGAGGCCGAGCGCATCCGCGGACGTCGCCGTTTTGGCGATGTCTTCCGCCAGCTGGTGGAGCAGGGTGTGGCCAGCGGCGAGTTCCCGGCCCAGGATGCGGAGTTGACTGCAGCCTGCATCGTCGGCGCCTTCACCGAAGCCCTGGTCGGCCCCACCGCACCCAGCCGTCAACCCCATCGCGACGAAGCCGCCCTGGCTGAAGCGATCAGCGCGTTCTGCCTGCGCGCCGCCGGCGCACGAAGGTAGTGACGGGCCATGCCCGTCATCCGATCGAACCGCGCCCTGCGGCAACGACGGCCCATGCCCGTCGCCACGCGCCGGCCCCGCACCGGTGCTGCGGTGCAGCACACCCCCTGCCTGTTGTGGCATGGCCGCTGCGCCCTATACTGCACCGGCAGGCACGCTCAGCAGCCGTGGTCCACCGACTACCAGCCAGGGGTACTCAAGAGTGCGCAATCACGATCTGCAGTTCCTGAAACGCTTTTCCATGGTGATTGCCACGCTGGCGACCATCACCGTTGGTCTGATCGCGCTGGCCGCCTGGCTGCATACGCGCATCCCCCCGGAAATCTCGCCGACAGCGGCCAAGCGCACCGAGCAGCGCATCGCGCCCGTAGGCGCCGTCTATGCCGGCAGCACCGGTGCGGCAGCACAGGCCGCCGCGCAGGCGGCCGCCCTGGCCAAGGCGGCCTCGCAGGTGGCCTACGGTGGCACCACTGACGGCAAGGTGATCTACGACAACCTGTGCACCGCCTGCCATACCACGGGTGTCGGCCTGGCGCCGACGCTGGACCACGGGCACTGGGATGCGCGCATCGCCCAGGGCAAGGACACCTTGTACAAGCACGCAATCGAGGGCTACACCGGCCCCGATGGCGGCATCATGCCGCCCAAGGGCGGCAATCCGGCCCTGACCGAAGAGCAGATCCACGCCACGGTGGACTGGATGTTGGCCAACCTGAAATAGCGCGGCCGGCGCGCCGGGCGAGATGACGGCCCGGGGACCGGCCAGTGATGAGCCTGGCCGACGCTGTCAGCAGCCCGCCTCCTGTTTTGCCGCATGCGGTCACCCGCCGTGCGGGCGGCAGCGCGTCCTCATTTATCGGTACAGTGACGCCATTACCGTCAGTGCTGCCATGGAGTTGCCGTCGATGCGCCGTTGTTCCCTTGCCGTTGCCCTGGCCTTGACCGCCTCTGCTGTCACCGCGCAGCCCCAGACGCAGGCGCAACCCGGCGCCCCCGGCAGCCTGGCCCAGGGTACCGCCAGCGTCAGTCTGGCCCGCGCGCCCAGTGACTGGCGCGCCCTGGAGGGGCAGTACGTGCGGATCGCCGCCCCGTTGACCCTGGTCGGCACCGACGGCCTGGAACGCTTTGGCGAACTGACGGTGGCCTTTGACGGGCGCCTGTGGCAGCCCACCGAAGTGGCGGCGCCGGGCAGTGCGGGTTACAGCCAGGTGGTGGCCGACAACCAGCGCCGTCGCCTCGTCCTCGACGATGGCAGCGATGTGCGTGACCCCGCCAGCGTGCCTTACCTCGCGCACGATGCGGTGTTGCGCACCGGCATGCTGCTGCGCGGTGTCGAAGGGCGCGTGCAGGTCGATGCGCAGGGGCGGCCACGCCTGCAGGTGGGTCGCACGCTGGCGCTGCCGGCGCCCGAGCGCCCGGCGCTGCCGCAGGTGGCCGGGCAGTTGAAGGTAGCGGCCTTCAACCTCGAGAACTTCTTCAATGGCGATGGTCAGGGCGGTGGCTTTCCCACGCTGCGCGGCGCCCGCACGTTGGAAGAGCATCAGGCCCAGCTGAAAAAACTGGTCGCCACCATCGTGCCGCTGCAGGCGGACGTGGCGGCATTGATGGAACTGGAAAACGATGGGTATGGTCCGCACTCGGCGATTGCCGAACTGGTGACCGCCCTCAACGGTGCCGAAGGCAGCAGCGGCGACTGGCGCTTTGTCGACGCGGGCGAGGGCCCGGGTGACAATCCGATCCGGGTCGGCATCATCTACCGCAGCGGCCGCGTCAGCCCGGTAGGCGCACCGGCCACGCTTACCGGCGGGCCCTTCGTCGAGCACAGCCGGGTGCCGCTGGCGCAGGCCTTCCGTGCCGGGCAGGGCAAGCCGTTCGTGGTGGTCGCCAACCATTTCAAGTCCAAGGGCTGCCGCGACGCCAGTGGCGCCGACGCCGACCAGAACGATGGCCAAGGCTGCTGGAACGCCACGCGGGTCGCGTCGGCCCAGCAGCTGAACGCCTGGCTGCAGCGTGATCCGACCGGCAGCGGCAGCACCGACGCGGTGCTGCTGGGCGACTTCAACGCCTACGCGATGGAAGCGCCGATCACCACCCTGCGCGCGCTGGGCTGGAAGGACGCCTTCGCCCTGGCCAAGGTCGAGCGGCCCTACAGCTATGTCTACAACGGTTACAGCGGCAGGCTCGACCACGCCCTGCTCAGTGCCGGCATGGCGGCCCGTCTGGCCGGCGCGGCCGAGTGGCACATCAATGCCGACGAGCAGGAAGCCAGCGGTTACCAGGGCCGTAATCTGCAGGGGCCGTGGCGCAGTTCCGACCACGACCCCCTGCTGCTGGGTTTCGACCGCTGAGTCGATCAAGGCAGAGGCGGGTGCTCCCGCTTCTGCCCACCGTATCGTCGCCGCTCAGCCCCAGGCGATCAGACCGATCGCCACCACCGCAACGGCCAGGCCGATCCGGTTGAGCAGGCGGGTGCGCTCGCCGAAGACGATGATGCCGACCGCGGCACCCAGCACCACCACGCCGATGTTCATGCCGGCAAACACCGTGGCCGGACTCTCCGGCAGCGCCTGGTGGGCGTGCACATAGAACAGGATGTTGCCGCCGTTGAGCAGGCCCAGCACGAGGCCGCCGGCAACGTTGCGCCAGGCCAGGCGGCTGCGTCCGCCCAGGTGGCGCCACAGCTGCAGCGCCAGCATCAGGGCGAAGGCCAGGCTGAAGCTGACCAGCAGAGCGGCCATCGACGGCGTGCCGGACAGGGCCACCTGCTTGAGCAGGATGTCGACGGCGGCGAAGCCCACCCACACCGCCAGCAACCAGGGGGCGCCGCCGGCAGCAGGATCTGCAGCGCCGGTCGCATCGCTGCGCGGCCGGAGACTGATCGCGGCCATCGCAGACAGGCCCAGGCCGAGGCCAAGCAGCTTCCAGGCAGTGGCCTGCTGGCCGAAGAACAGGAATGCGGCGGCCAGCGAAATCAGCAGTGACAGACGTTGCGCGACGTCGGTGCGGACAATGCCGGCAATCGCCACCGCGCGGCCGAGCACCAGGAACAGTCCGGGCAGGATCACCGCCAGTGCCAGCAGTGCCGCCCAGGGCGCATGCCCGGTGCGCAGCGCATCCAGCGAGGGCTGCAGCAGCAGTGCGGTCATCGACGCAGCGACAAGGTAGTTCCACGTGACCATCTGCGCGACATCAAGGCGGTGGCGCGCTGCCACTTTCAACAGCACCGACACCAGGACGCTGCAGATCACCGCACAAACAAGATGGATCATGAGGGGCAGGGAGGCGGCAGGGGACGCTATCATGGTGCCATGCAAAATCCCCCATTTCCCAAAGAAACGGCAGCGCTGAGTCTGCAAGGTCCGGTCGGCGCGCTGGACGTGGTCGTCGACCTGCCCAGGCTCGATGACGTGGCTCTGCAACCGGTGGTGGCCGTGGTCTGCCATCCGCTCTCCACCGAGGGCGGCACCCTGCACAACAAGGTGGTGACCATGGCCGCCAGCGCGCTGCGCGACCTGGGCATCACCACGGTGCGGTTCAATTTCCGCAGCGTCGGTGGCTCGGCAGGCACGTTCGACCATGGTGTCGGCGAGCAGGATGACCTCAAGGCCGTGGTGGCATGGGTGCGCCAGCAGCAGCCGCACGTGCGTCTGTGGCTGGTGGGGTTCAGTTTCGGCAGCTTTGTCTCGCTCAAGGCCGCCGGAGACCTCCAGCCGGATGCGCTGATCTCCATCGCACCGCCGGCCGGGCGCTGGGATTTCAGCGGTATCGTGCCGCCACCGCGGTGGCTGGTGATCCAGGGCGAGCAGGACGAGATCGTCGACCCGCAGGCCGTCTACGAGTGGCTCGACAGTGTCGACGCACCGCATGAGCTGGTGCGCATGCCCGACACCAGCCATTTCTTCCATCGCAAGCTGATCGACCTGCGCGGCGCCATCACCCACGGGGTCAAGGGCTGGCTGCCGGACGCGATGGCATGAGTGCAGCGGTGATGACGCCCTCGCAGCGGTACGCCGATGGCGTGGCGCAGGGGCTGTGGCAGGATGACCCGGCCCAGCATGCCGCCCTGGCTGAGCTCGACCGGATCCACCTGGCGCTGCTCGACGACGCCGACGACGGCTGGCTGGACCGCCTGTCGTCGTTCTGGAAGAAACCCACACCGGTCAAGGGCCTTTATTTCTGGGGCGGCGTAGGCCGCGGCAAGACGTTCCTGGTTGACCTGTTCTACGACGGCCTGCCGATCCGGCAGAAATACCGAACGCACTTCCACCGCTTCATGCGCGGCATCCACGAGCGTCTGCGTGAACACCAGGGGCAGGCCGACCCGCTGGCGAAGATCGCCCAGGAGTGGCGCAGCAAGCTGCGCGTGCTGGTGCTGGATGAGTTCTTCGTTACCGACATCGGTGATGCGATGCTGCTGGCGCGCCTGCTCGAGCGTCTGTTCGCCGAAGGGGTAACCCTGGTCACCACCTCCAACACCGAAGTCCGCAACCTCTACCTCAACGGCCTGCAGCGCGACAGCTTCCTGCCGGCCATCGAACTGCTGCAGCGCTTCTGCGTCGAGCTCCACGCCGAGGGGTCCGAGGACTATCGCATGCGCGCGCTGACCCGCTCGCCGGTCTATCGCGCACCGTTGGGCGAGGACAGCGACGCGTGGCTGGCCTCGCGCTGGGCCGAGCTCAGCGGCGGTCAGGCAGCAGCGCCGGGCAACATCGAGATCGAAGGGCGCAGGATTCCGGTGCGTGGGCGCGGCAAGAGCATTGCGTGGTTTGATTTCAATGCGCTGTGCGAAGGTCCGCGCGGCCCGTCGGACTACATCGAAATCGCACATGAGTTCAACACGGTGCTGCTGGGGGGCATCCCGGCGTTCGATCGCATGAACGAGGACGCGGCGCGTCGCTTCGTCAACCTGATCGACGAGCTCTACGACCGCCACGTCAACCTGGTCTGCACCGCAGCGAGTGTGCCAGTGGCGCTGTATTCCGGCACCCGCCTGCAGGGTGCATTCGAGCGCACCGCTTCGCGCCTGATCGAGATGCAGAGCGCCGAGTATCTGGGTACACCGCATCGGGCGTGATGCTACGTGCTTGCTGAAGCGGAATCGGGTGAAACCGACATTGCGGTGAGGATAACCCCTGTCTGCTGATTGGTAGAGCGGGGACAGAAAATGTAGTTTTTCCCGATAGTTACACAGCCGGTCGACTCTCAGAATACGTCACTCCAGCGACGACGTATGAAGCAATGCGGTATGCGCCAGCAACGGGCATGAACAGCATCTGCTTTGCGTCACACCCAGAGAGAGACCTATGAAAGCCTGTTCCTTGACATGGCGCGCGTTGCAGCGTGCCGGCTTTATCACCGTGCTGTCTGTTGCTGCGATGGTACCTGCGTCTGCGACCAGCTTCACGCTGGAAAGCAACACCATCGTGTTGAAGCAGGCGGAAGGTCGTGTCGCCTTTACCGTAACCAATCCAGGCAACGAACCGATGCTGTTGCTCAGCCGGCTCGACGACCTGGACGATGCTGCGCTGGCCGAGTCCGTGATGGTAAGCCCGGCGGTGACCCGTATCGACGCCGGTCAGAGCCAGGTCGTTCTGTTCCAGCTCAAGGACAGCGCGGTGCTGGAACGCGAACACATGCTGCGCGCCTCCTTCGAAGGCGTGGTGCAGCAGGGCGGCAGTGGCATGCGCATGCCCGTGCGGCAGCAGATCGGCTTCATCGTGCAGCCGCGTGGGGTGCCGGTCGAGCTGGCCCCGTGGAAAGACCTGGAGCTGGAAGTGGAGGGTCATGAGCTGGTGCTGCGCAATCCGGGTCGGCATGTCGTGCGCCTGGGCCCCGATCTCAGCCTGGACAACGGCGCTGAAGTCCAACCGCTTGACCACCCCTACCTGATGCCGGGTCAGGCCGTGCGCCGCGCGCTGAAAGCGAATGGCCCGGTGCACCAGGCCACCATCGTTCCACTGAGCCGCTCCGGGTTTGCGCTGCAGCGTGTCTCACTGCCGATCAGACCCTGAGCTCACCGGAAAGGTCCAGAGTGGCGCCGCCATGAACCGAACGTATCGACGCTCTGCTGCCGACCGTGCGCACCCGCTGGCTACCTCGCTGACACTGGCCGTCGCAGCCATGGGCAGGATACCCGGAGCGTGGGCAGGAGTGGACGCTGCAGCGCCAGGCGGCGCGCAGTTCGATGTCGCGCAACTGCAGGGCAGTGGATACTCGCCGTCCGTTGCCGCGTACTTCAGCAACGGTGCGCGCTTCGCGCCTGGACCGCAGCCGGTCGCCGTGAGCGTCAACGGTCGCAGGGATGTTTCGCTGCAGCTCGATTTCGACGGTGAGGGACAGCCGTGCCTGGATGCCGTCGCGCTGGCACGCCTGGGTATCCGCGAGGTGCGGACCGGCGCAGGCGGCTGCGTCGAGCTGGGCAGTGTTTACCCGGGTGCGCGTGTGGATCTGCGCCCTGGCCAGGCCAGGGTCGAAATGCTGGTCCCCGACCACGCGCTGCAGACACAGAGCGACAGCCTGCAGCGCGGCGGCACCGCATTGGTGCTCAACCACGACGTGTTCGTGCTGGCGCAGCGCACCGCACGTGGAACCCGGACCTCCGGCTCGGCGCGCGTGGAAGTCGGCTTGAACGCCGGCGGCTGGGCGTTGCGGGCACATGCCAGCGCGGGCACCGGGAGCAATCAGCGGGCGTTGTTCCACGATGCCACGTTTGCCGAGCGCGCCGTGGAGCGCTGGGATGCCTTGCTGCAGGTGGGACAGCTTGAAGTGGGCTCGCAGGCTTATGGCGGCCTGCCGTTTGACGGTGTTCAACTGATTCCCGACAGCGCGCAGCTGGCCGGGCGACGGCTTGCGGTGCCGGTGAGCGGGGTGGCACGCAGCCAGGCGGTTGCGGAGGTGCGACAGCGTGGCCGGGTCATCTACCGCACCATCGTGGGACCGGGGCCATTCTCGATCGAGGACGTCGGCAGCGCAGCCGGCAGCAGTGACCTGGAGGTCATCGTCACCGAGGACGACGGCACCACAACGCGATACCCCGTGCCTGCGCCGCTGCTGTCTGCGCAGGCCCGTCAGGCCCAGCCTGCACGGTCGAGTCTCAGCATCGGCCGCTATCGTCCCTCGCGGGGCGCACCACGACGAGGGCCGGCACCATGGATGCTGGCACTTGAACACGCTGCTGACTTCGGCACTGCAGGCAGCGCCAGTGTCGCCGCGCTGCTGTCCTCCAATTACCAGGGCGTGGCCACGCAGGCGTCTTGGTCCTTGCCCCAGGGTGGGTGGGTCGCCGCGTCCGTGCGTGGTTCACGTCATGCGGTGGCAGGCGTGGGCACGGAGGTGCAGCTGCAGGGGAGTCTGCAGTTACCGGCGCAGTTCAGTGCCGGCCTTTCGTTGAGTCATCGTGATGCCCGCTTTCTGGGGTTTGAGGAGGCGGCCGGCCTGGATGCAGGTGATCCGGCGGTGCACCGGCGGGACGGCACGGAACGGGTCGTCGGGCTGTTCGCCGGATGGGCCAGCCCGCGCTGGGGCGCGGCCAGTTACAGCCTCTCGCGCAGCTGCACGCAGGGCGCGTGCGGCAGGCAGCAGAGTCTCGGCTGGTCGCGGCGTCTGCTGGGGGCCTCGCTCGCGCTGTCGGCGCAGCGCTCGTCGCTGCAGGCAGGGACCTCCTTATGGCTCAACATGACAATTCCGCTGGGCGGGCGCAAGGGCAGCGCCGGTGTCCGGATGCAGCGCGATGGCGGTGGGCAGCTTCGTCTGGGGGCCAGCCTGCATCGCCCCCTCACCGACAACGTGGATGTCAGCGCGGATCTTTCACGCAGTGGCGGCGCCCATTACGCGTCTGGTCGGCTGCAGGCACGAACCGCTGTGGGCAGCCTGCAGGCCGGTTGCGCTTCCGGCGGCAGCAGCCAGAGCTGCCACGGCAGCATCAGTGGCGGCCTGGTGGTGCTGCCTGGCGGCCGGGTGGCAACCTCGATGGGCCGCATCGGCGCGACGTTCGCGGTGGTTGAGGTGCCCGGCGTCGCCGGCCTGCGCCTGCAAGGCGGCGGGCAAGCAAGGACGCTGCCGGGGGGGCGCGCGGTGTTGCCCCGTTTGTCGCCCTACCGGGAAAACAGAATCCAGTTCGATGGACGTTACCTGCCATTGAACCTGCAGCTGGCGACCACCGCGTTCACCGTCAAGCCGGCCCATGGCGCGGTCGTGCTGCGCTCGGTAGACGCACGTGCGCGCAGGCAGCTGCTGCTGCAGGTCACGCTTGCAGACGGCACGCGCGCGCCGGTGGGCAGTGTGCTCCACGACCCGCAGGGCAGGTTTGCAGGCACCGCCGTGGGAGAAGGCAATGTACTACTGGTCGACAGGCAGATCGGCCAGCCGATGTCGCTGGAGGTCAACGGCAGGCGCTGCCAGCTGCAGTACGCCGTTCCGCCACGCTTCGATCCGCAGCGCGCGTATGAGGAAGCTGCCGCGCGCTGCAACTGAGCAAGCAGGGATGACCCAACGCCGCGGCAGGAGTGTCGCTACCTGGCAGGAAACTGCTGATCCTGCGCTGCAGCGCCCCGCGCGGCTGCGCCCACCCTCACTGGATTGTCAATTATGAAAAAAACGCATGTCTTATCTCATGTCGTCGCGATGGCGCTTCTTGGAGCAACCACCGTGCATGCGGGAGAAATTACGCCAACGCCGCTGGTCGTGATGGGCACCATTGACGTACCCGCCTGCAACGTCGTCATCGACAATGGCGGCAGTTATGACGTGGCTGAACTCGGTCCGACAGACGTCAAGCCCGGAACCGCCACGACACCTCTCAAGCCCATCAACCATCAATGGACGGTCACCTGCGAAGGCGACACGTTCATGAGTTTCAGCGTCACCGACAACCGCAAGGGGACGGCCAGCACCAATGACTCGTCGCAGTTCGGCATGGGTCTGGTGAACGGTACCGGCAAGCTTGGCTATTACACGCTCAGCATGAAAAACGCCGCGGTGGATGCGGTGGCAAGCCACGTGTATGCGACCAACCGGAAGTCGGTGGGTGACAACAAGGGCCCATCGGCCTGGGTGCGTTCGGACGGGTTCATCATGGGCTGGGCGGCAACCGCTAGCGCCACGCAGCAGATCGGCCGCCTGTTCACCGCCGACCTCGAAGCGACGCCTGTGTTGGCCGGCAGCCAGACGATGAACGGCCCCATCGTCGACGACGTTGAGTTGTCAGGTTCACTCACATTCGATTTTGCCTACGGCCTTTAAGGAGCAGACATGAAGATTCAGATTTCCGCCTCGGGTGCACTGCTGCTTGCCGCAGCTTCAACCGCCTCGGCTGCGCTACCGCAACAGCAGATGAACTTGTCTGGTACCTTGAGGGCTCCCGTGTGCGCTGTGAACGCCGATAATCAAGGGGTTTACGATTACGGCAAGATCAACCCCTCGCTGATCCCGGTGTCAGGCAGCAACCTCACGTTATCGGTCAAGCCAGCGCAGTGGATCGTCGACTGTGGAGAGGCCTCGACCTACATTGGCATCAAAGTAGTGGATAACCGTGCGGAAAGCGCAGGCGTGGCCGGCACTGCAAACTTCGGGCTCGGCCGCATCCCCGGCAAGGAGACCAGCAAGCTCGGCTATTACACCGTCACCCTTGGCAATGCCAAGGTCGACGGTGCGGCGGCGGCCGTTGGCAAGGCAGCGCCCGGCGCGGCAGATGTCGTAGGTGCGGCGTCGATCCAGCTGGACACCGCAAGTGTGCACACCTGGGTCAAGTCCGCCGCAGGCAGGCAGACACCGCTGGCCGGCAAGCGGTTCGACGTGGAGATGTCGGTGGGCGCGGTGCTGTTGAACAAGGCGGCGATGGGCGGTGAAATCACCAGCGAGGTGCCGTTGGACGGCAACATCACCCTTTCCTATACCTTCGGCTTGTGACGAGCGACGCATGAAGCGCTGATGCCTGAGACCCTGAAATGGGCGGCGGAGCGGAAGACGACGGCCGGGCCCAGCCCCGGCCGTCGCGCAGTCAGTCTTGTAGAGCCCTTGTGAAGTAGCAGTGTTCCGTTTCTGGAGTGCGTCATTGCATCCAGAAGACGCTTTCCGGTCTTGACTGCGCACGCGGTTCCGGCAGGTTCGCGGCGTCCTGTGGCGGCGTAATCAGCATGGTCCTTATGCCGCAAGGGATTTGGCGATATCCCTACATTTGGCGTTGACGATCCCCTGCACCCCCACTATCTTGTGGCCGTCGGTTGCGGCGACCCCAGGTCGCCGGGTCCGCAGGCGGGACGCCCACACCTGAGCAGGTGCGGTGCCCGACCCCGCCTGCAGCGGTACTGGGAACGCGTTCGTCGCCGTTGCTGGAGCCGTCCGGTTCCATCTGGAGACGGGTGGGCGGAGGCCTGATGCCTTCGCGCCGATTCCACCAGAACCCTGCTGACTGCCGCACGCCTGCACCCGTGCGGTGCCGGACCGTCGCCGCCAGGCAGCGGGCAGGTCGGCGCACGGTCTCATCACGTGCGACGCCATCGCCGCAGACTGGTGGGCCATGGCCCGGACCCGCGCCCCCGCGCACCGTGCATCCGTCCTATCACGCCAAGAGGAAAACGCCGTGAGCACCGATACCAGCGCCACCATCGAAAAGGAAAGCGAGTTCCTGCTGACTTCGCCGCCGACGGCCAACGCGATGAGCGTGACCAAGCGCAACGGGACGACCGAGCTGGTGGACCTGAACAAGATCGTGCGCGCGGTACAGCGTTCCTCGGAAGGCCTGCATTCGGTCGACCCGATGCGCGTCGCTACGCGCACCATTTCCGGTCTGTACAACGGTGCCACCACCCGCGAGCTGGATGAGCTGTCCATCCGCACCGCCGCCCTGCTGATCGGTGAAGAACCCGAGTACGGCCGCCTGGCGGCACGCCTGCTGGCCAACTACATCGCCAAGGAAGTATCGGGCCAGGAAATCTACGCCTTCTCGCAGTCGGTGGGTCGTGGCCACGAAGTGGGCCTGATCAACGACCGCCTGCTGAACTTCGTGCAGACCAATGCGCGCAAGCTCAACGATGCCATCGACATCTCGCTGGACCTGAACTTCGATTACTTCGGTCTGCGCACGCTGTATGACCGTTACCTGCTGCGCCACCCGCACACCCGCAAGGTGATCGAGACGCCGCAGCAGTTCTTCCTGCGCATCGCCAGCGCGCTGAGCGAGGACGTGCCCGAAGCGCTGTCGCTGTACAAGCGCATGGGCAACCTGGACTATCTGCCGTCCAGCCCGACCCTGTTCAATTCCGGCACCACCCACGAGCAGCTGTCCTCGTGCTTCCTGCTGGATTCGCCGCAGGA
>JAAIGF010177776.1_pt1 | contig 58270 bp, 52 predicted proteins | sample 6487441 | NCBI WGS metagenome assembly JAAIGF01 (sample SAMN13974129, study PRJNA590717) | phyllosphere metagenome | biome: pepper field; feature: multiple bacterial spot infested pepper fields; material: pepper leaves; isolation source: leaves from pepper fields | host: Capsicum annuum ...
CTGGGCTCCACCTAAGGACGTTCCCTTATTCCTTTCCGCAGTGGCCCCCGCATTCAAAGCCGAATAATGCAGCGATACCGCATGTACCCCATTCGATCCGGCCAGTCAAGTTCGTTCTGATATGGATTGCGGTAATAGGTTGCTACAGGCAAGTAGCCGAGCGTCAACCCTATACCGCCGCAGATGGCACTACCGCCATCGCCGCCTTTATCTATATCCTGCCCATCTGGATTCATCGTTAGCTCATAACGGTAGGGATCACCAGCAAAGTATAATCCAAACGCATTAGGTAGCTCCAGATCATACGGGCGCTCTTTGTATTCAGCATCATCCGTGTCTTCATGGAAATGACGTAGCTTCATCGTATAATCGAAGCTGTCTCCCCACGGGAAAAAGGTGCGGCACCCACCACCGTACAGATACTCCCATTCATCCTCCGTCGGTAAGGAAAACGGAGCAGGCAGGTCATCTTCAATCCATTCCTGTACATCATCGGTCGGGTTGAATAGATAGAGCTTTATTTGATCATCCGCACGTTCCAGCAGACAAGTCTGATGCACTTCCAGACTCTTGTAAGTGGAAGTTTGGAATTTCTCGATATGCTCCAAAATATCCTCATCTTCCTCTGGATCAAGATCCTCAGCGGAATAAGGCTCCCAGCCGACAGAATGAGTGCTACGCTCCACCAGTAGTGGAGCGATATGTACCTGTCGTACAGGAGACATTTGTTCTAGTATCATCGAGCCAGCCTCCTCTAACTCCAGCTCAATTTCACCAAGCCCAGCTTCCAGATCTTCTGTAGTCGATGGATCCATCTGGATTGGCCATTGTTCCCAGCCAAGTGTTACTGTATCGCCAGGCACGAATACGAATTCTCTCCCTTCATAGATGAAAACGCCAGTCTCGGTCGTCTGCCCATAACGGCTAAATGTTTCCAGACGGTCGAGTCGAAAGCCTGGCGGAAGCTGGGTTTTCAATTGTTCTAGCAGGTTCTGTCGCTGCATTGAATCCAGCGCATTCCACACTGGACGATCATATTGTTCATTTGCCATCCTATATCGCTCCTTTGGTGCTTGTTCTAGACTTCAGCTATTAATTGGTTCTAATTATGACATTCCTGATTAGCGATAGAAATCCTTTTTTATAAGTGTTTGGCATCATAAACACGGGGTGAAAATAGAAAAAGGATTTTATGAAACAAATATCCATATGATTAGGATGACTGCATAGCCGATTGTATTTCTCTTAGCATGATACGGTACAATACATTTTCGGAGGCGAGCAGGAGTCGATCCTGTCTAAGACTCTGCCATGCTTGCTGAAAAGGAAGCTGCTCCTCATTAACAAATTCAATCGGTATTCCTTGATCCAGATGTCCGGGTTTGTGCATTTTTTTGAATACAAATGTACCATGTTTTCCATAACCGGCGTCAAATAGAAAGTGATTACCATCAGTACAGAAGCCAGAGGAGCCTTCGAGATTCGGTTGAAGGAAGGTGACCTGGTCGTTCTTCGTTTCGGCTCCCTCTGTAAGGTGTACAAGCTGGAAGTCGCTATAGTAGTAAAACCAGACGCTCTGCTCATTCACTACATTCAGCGCGTAGCAGTCTGCGATGGATACGACTGTATTTTTGTATCGTTGATTTCCATGCTCGTCCCACGCAACGAGTCCGCTCGAGCCCACCGGATCACCCCAACCATAATTACCGAAGACGCCTTCATCAAAATAACTCGTCCAGATCGTTCCCTGCTTGGTGACTTGAACACTTTCAATTCCATCTCCTAAGAGGAAGTCGCGAAGGACAACGCCTTTTCGCGTGAAGACTCGGGCATTGCGATCAAATTGATCTGCTCCATAATACGTGGAACGTGCGCCTACCAGGAGCAGATGCTCGTGAAGCGGCTGTACAAAATGATACAGATACGTTTGCTCTGCAATTATGATTTCTTCTACATACTGATCTGACACGATTAATACTTTATATGTATAGTTCTGTTCAAGCTTAGTTTGTACGAACATCTCCTGTTTGCGTTCAGGAACTTCGTTAATTAACAATACATACACAAGACCATCATGTCCCCACTGCATCGAGAGTAATTTGAAGCCTTCTGTATAAGTCGTAATATCGGCAAAAGGGGCTAAAGATATGTTTAATTGAGATTGCATCGTATTCTCCTTTAATCCAAGTGATAGATGTCATGATTCGATTTACGTTGAATTATAGCATGCGACGTGAGTACGCAACATGGCACAAGTATAGCGAACGATGTCTGGAATGTATGGCGAAAGGGTTGAATGCAGATCATCCACATAACGATGCATAAGATGAAGCGAAATGTGAGAGCGAGGACATAGCGACGAGCAGGATGTAAACGCATAGCTTAATAGCTGTCCAACTTCAATAGTTACTGCAAGCGTCATGCTAGGACTCGTTTAAAATCACTAGAATAATTGATTTGAAAAAACTTCCAAAAAACTGTTGACAATACCATCTCCGACGACATACAATACAATCAAACAACACGGTCAACAAAAACTGACGGTTTTAAAAAAGTAGGAGTGAGTTGCAAATGAAAGATGTTTTAGTTATTGATGAATTGAATCAACTTCGTGCCGTAAGTGATCCGTTCCGGGTTCAACTGCTGTATCATCTGGGCAGAGAGTCGATGACGGGTCAGCAGCTAGCAGAAAAGATGGATCTGTCTCGTTCCAAAATCCATTATCATCTGCAAGAGCTGGAGAAGAACGGGATCATCGAGGTCATCCGTCGTGAAGAGAAGAATGGGATTTTGCAAAAGTTCTACAGTCCAGTAGCGAAGGCAATCATCGCAAGCGAAGATTTGCTAAGCTTCAGTGATGTGCCGCAACTGACGAAAAAGGATTATCAATTTGAAGGCAATGCCGAATCACTGCAACGTTTTCTGGACGGTATAGACCGTCTGTATGAGGAACTAAACGGACAGGGTGCCGGAAGTGACCAGGCAAGCTACGAAGTGAAGATCCAGTGGGTAGAGCGTAGCACAGCAAAAGCAGCGGATTAAGTGTTGGCCGTTTCCTTTGCCCGAATACAAACCTATTACTTGTAAAGAGTGTAGGTTTTTATTTCACCGAAACGGTCAAAAAAATATGACCGAACAATTTAAAGAACACGAAAGGAGAAAATAACATGAGTTCAATATTACGCAACTGGAACTTTACCCTACTACTCAGCGGACGATTTTTAGCCAATATGGGTGATAGCTTCTACGCTATCGCAGCGATGTGGATGGTGTACCAGTTAGGAGGATCGACGCTGTATACGGGATTGGCGCTATTCCTCACCTCTCTACCGGCACTCGCTCAGATTGTGATGGGACCACTCATTGATCGCTTTCCCGCGAAGCGGCTCATGATTTTCACACAGATCATGCAATCGGTACTACTACTCATTATTCCTACCTTATATGCCTACCATATGCTTACGATCGGCGTGGTACTGACGCTGATGCCGATTATCTCCTTACTCAATCAATTCATTTATCCGACCCAGCTGAGTTTGCTACCGAAGGTACTGCCGAAGGAGCAGCTTACACGAGGCAATTCCTTATTTGCCATCGCCTATCAAGGAAGTGACGCAGCTTTCAATTCACTCGCAGGTATTGTGATTGCAATGATCGGTGCAGTTACTGTCTTCTATCTGAACAGTATAACCTTTGTACTGACCGCGCTATTATTCACACTGCTGCGGTTGCCACAGATCAAGGAGTCGCGAAGTGAGGCAAGCGAAGCGGCAGAAGGAAATAGCGGTAAGTCCGCTCAACCTTCAACAAGACCTACTATAAAAAGTGTTCTACGGCAGTATGGAAGCGATCTACGCGAAGGACTGGATGTTCTGAAAAAGCCAATCTTCACACGGATGCTGCTCGGAATCATCTTCGTGAATCTGGCTGGTGTATCCATCTATGCGGTATTACCCGCTTTCGCTCAAAGCTGGGGCGGCGCGCAATATTACGGATTTTTCATGGCTGCTGCGGGTGTGGGAATCATTACCGGTTCCTATGCGGCGTCCATGTTCAAGCTACATCGCTTCAAAATGGGCTTGCTCTACTGCCTGCTCATCTTCATCTGTGGCGTATGCTGGATGTTCACCGGGCTTGTTCCCACCGCATGGATGGCGATTGCGCTGTTCGCGATTGGCTGGATTCCAGCAGGCATGATTAATGTACTATCCCAGGTGATGATCCAATCCATTGTGCCGCCGCAACTGATCGGACGCGTGATGGCTGCGGTTATCGGATTATCTGCTGCCATCGCACCACTTGGCGCAATTCTAGGCGGGGTACTTGGTGCCTGGGCTGGTAATTCAGTGCTTATCATTTCTTGCGGAGTGATCGTCATCTTGAACTCAGCATACTGGCTACTCAACAAGCACACTCGGGCCATGCCACCAGCCAAGGATATGACACCTGCAGTGCTCGGTATGGCAGACTAACCAAGGCAGAGGCTGTATTCGCAGCAGCCTCTATAGGATGGGCATACGGTATCGTTGATCTGTTGATTCTCCTAATCGCTTCACAAACACTGGTTATAATGCAGCGTCACAGGTCATGATTCCCCTCGATTTTACAAAGGGAGCCCAAAGCGTCTGCTGTCATATCGCTTCATAGCAACAAACCCAGGCTTTAAAGCTAGATCACTCAATTAAAAGATGGAGGGGTTATGAATGTTGATGAATGCAGAGCAAGGGATTGTGCTGGTTGGGGTAGAGGAAGCGGACAAAGGGTTTTTGTTGGAGTTGTACAATAGCCCGACGGTGATTATGAATGCGCTGGAGCCTTCGGAATATCCGATCTCCGCAACAAGCATCGACAAGACGGTCGCTGTATTCCAGTCCGGCGATAACAAAATGTTCATCGTCAAAGTCAACGGCGAACGTGCCGGCATGGCCATGCTATATGAAACCTCCTATATCCATCAGCGCTGCAAATACGGCCTGGTGCTCACGCCAGACTATGTCGGCAAAAAAGTCGGCACCTACGTTACCGAACTCATTTTACAATACTGCTTCAACTATCTGAATTTGCGCAAAATATCCGGTGAAGTGCATCTACATAATGAAGGCGCACTGAAGCTGATCCATACATTTGGCTTTGAACAGGAAGGGATTTTACGAGATCATGTCTACCGCGAAGGCGAGCACCGCGATATGTATATGTACAGCATTTTGAAATCAGCCGTTGTCTATCCATCGCAAATGAAGCCGTATGCAGTAGCTCGGTAAAGGTAGCGGGTGGAATGAAGAAGCAACCTGAAAACGGTGATTCTATTGGGGAGGTGAGCGGAATGCAAACACGTAACGTGATCATCATTGTAACGAAGTAATCCTAAGCAAGATTAACTCATCTGTTGAAAGGAGGATATATCCATGAACAACGCACGTAACGTGATCATTATCGTAACGAAGTAATCCATTGTCCGTCGCTGTTGCAATCATCTACTGATCCAGTGAAAGGAGGAACCAACCATGATACAAGCACCTACACGCACTGTAATTATCATCATCACGTAATTTATGCAGCCATGAATACTAACTTGAGCGAAAAGGAGGACACATCCATGAACAACCAACGTAACGTGATCATTATTGTAACGAAGTAATCCAGTCTTAATATGAACACCGTCAACGTACATACATATACCGAGAGGAGGAACAGACATGCATACAAGCTCCATTCTTAACGTCATTATCATCATCACGCAAATGTCGTAATGCTAATGCTTGCTGTATCATCGTCTGATCTGCGTTCTACCACTAAAAAAGGGAGGAATGAACATGACTACTTCGTCCAATCGTAACGTCATCATTATCATTACGTAATCTAAATTCAGCAAACCACATTGTATATCAGGAAGGAGGAATCACCATGCAAAACGCATCCACACGCGGCGTGATCATCATCGTAACGAAGTAATGGCTACTTGTTCATTTGCTACCATCTACTGAAAGGAGGAACTACAAATGACTAACGAACGTAACGTGATCATCATCATCAAATAATCGCTACCTCGTGAACCATCGGGAAGTCGGCATTTATCAGAGCTTGTCTAAACATGGAAAGGAGGCGTAACCATGCTAACTATCTCCAATCGCGGTGTCATCATTATCATTACGTGAGTAGCGTTTCTGTAAAAAGGAGTTCAAGTAGAAGGGAGGAGACCACATGCAAAAAGCACCAGTACGCGGTGTCATTATCATCGTAACGAAGTAAACCTATCGTGTTTATGTACTACTATCTACTGTCTGCTGAGAGGAGGAAGCTACCATGACTAACGAGCGTAACGTGATCATCATTATTAAGTAAACGGTAAAGATCATCTACTATCTTCGACTACAAACTATATCTTTCAAAGGAGGCAACCCGATGTCCCAACACATGGATCGTGGTGTCATTATCATCATCAAGTAAGTGCTGTATCGCATGCCTCACTTCAGCTCCGTAACCTATTTTCCCCCACATAACGAAGGTATACCTTAAACATACTCATAGGCCGCTTTTTCGGATTTCATCATTGACATCACGATCAATCCGAAAAAGCGGTCTTTTTCTGTCTATCTAGAGCTACATCATTGTTGAATCGACATTACGAAACTAGAATATCAACAAGCACAGTGTTCATAATATATAGTATGATCGGTCACCACGAGTAAGGATGGCCATTAACGAACACGAAATGGAACAGCAAGTAGCGTGAACACACCTGGATAGGGAGTCGTACGCTGAATCATATAATCATGTTGCTCCAGCCATTGCATGAGTAGAGTGACAAGTGACGTAGTTGTAGGATACCCTTCTGTATCTGTATCTGTATTTTCTGCGTTTGCGGAAGCCATTTGCTTGGCTTCAACGTCGCGGTCTGTAATACAGATGCGTCCATGCTTGTTCAGTACGCGATGCAATTCTTCAAGCGCCAGTGGTAACTCGGATTCGCTCAGATGGCGAAAAGCAAAACTGGACACCACAAAATCAAAGCTACGATCATCATAAGGAATCGACAGCAGATTACCCATACGCACATCCATAGCAGGGAATTTGCTACGGCATTGCTTGAGCATTTCACGCGATTGGTCGATACCTGCCATATGTGCGCCCTGTGCTAGTAGCTTGCCTGCAAGATTACCGGTTCCTGTACCTAGATCCAACCCTTTTTCCCCTGGTGCGGTGCGCACGCTCATAGCAGTATGAGTCAGCACTTCATCGTAACCTGGATAGTCATCATTATCGGTATGTACATAGTGGTCATGCTCTGTCGCTCGCTGATCAAAATTCCAGTGATCTCGCCAGTTCTGCCGTAGCTCACGCAGCTGCCGCGCCTGCTGAGCGAGCTCGAAAAACTCCTGTAACGGCAATTCCTGCTCTCTTTGCAATAGATCCAGCATTTGTGAAGTCGTCTCCGCCATCCGCCGCATTTCCAACCATTGTCCGGCAAGTAATGCCTGCTGTAGCTCCAGATAATAGCGGAGCCGCTCGCGATCTGTCCCTGCATCCTGCGTAGACTCCGTTCCCAGCACCTCGCCAATATCCTTGACCGTCATACCTGCTTCACGTAGAGCGATAATGGTCTGTAACCGCCAAATATCTCCATCACTAAATACTCGATATCGGTTATTCTCTCTTCGCACACCCGGCAACAAACCATGCTGCTCATAAAAACGAATCGTACGCGTCGAGATGCCGAGCTTATTTGCAAGTTCGTTGATTTTCATCGGATCATCACCTGCTCTCTAATAAATTGCTCTTTTATGATATTTAATGTATCCCAAATTTTGACTCATGTAGGTATTTTAGTTATAATTTTACACATTGTTTTAAAATATACTCTTCAGTAGGAGGTTATATGAAGAAATTTACATTAATTTTATTGTCGTTTTGTCTACTCGTTTACAGTGTTTTTATGCCTGAAACTGTGAATGCCAGTTCTGTTACATCAGATGTATATGTAGAAGAAGATACAGCGATGTCAGAAGTTTTACCGCCTGATATTGCTGAAGTAAAGGATTCACAAAATATAAAAGAAATTAAAGTGGTAAGAGAACAAGATCAATCAGAATATATAATAAGGCTGGAGAAACAACAAAATGACCATTATAAATGGACTTCAAAAGTATTATTAAATGGTGAGTTGACTCATGAAGCAACTTACGATGTAGAAAGTGTATCCCCTGATTTTTCAACTACCGACTTGGCAGAACTCATTAAGAAAGGCGAGCTAAATCAATTAGAAGAATATTATAATAAACATATAAAGTTTGCGGAAGAGGAAGTGCAGGATGAAGTACATCCTACGATCGTTCCTCTAATTGTAGTAGGTGTATATAATATTACGGCCTATTCGTTAGTCGCGATCGAGGCCGCAGCTTATACTACATTAACAGCTTATGCTGCTAGCGAAGTTATGGATATTTTAGAGGAGAAAAGGCAGACCTCTACTACTACAGTTACACCGAAAACAACAGAAACTACAATCAATAAATGGGATGAATTCACAAATATCCCGACTACAATAGGTTCTTCTGCGACAAAACATTTAACTGCTACAGCTGTCGCTGGGCTTATTGCAAAAATGCGAAATTCTAATTCAAAAGATAATAATCTTGAAATTTATGTTTCGACTGAAGGCAATATTGCTTCAAAGGTCATGGTCGTATACGATGTAAAGGATTCTTTTCCAACTACAGTGAATCGTCATCTCGGTAACTATGTAAGCGGAAGCCGAAGCGCAGACCCTGCGTATAGGAATATTTCATTAGATTTAAAAGGTTATACTGTATTTATAGTATTTAATCACAATGCGCGCCAAGTCTTTCATGCTCACTGGGTGCCGACTGGTAATAGACCAATGGAACTTCAGTTTCAACGTTATAATCAGCAGTATAACGTAAGAATATGGCCTTCTGTAGTGAAAAACGATGAATACTTATTAAATAGAGGAAGGTCAGATTCAGATCAACTGCGGTGGGAACAAAGATATAGACAGTCTCAAACAGCTCGAAATAACACATTATTGCGCGACAGTAATGGTCGAAAATCGGTTGTACCTTATAAATAAAAGAGGGATAACATGAGTATTCAAACACTATATGCTGAATATAAATACTATAATTCTCTTGCAAGTAGTATAGATAAAGCCAATTTAATTGAGCTTGCTCAACACCTAGGTATAGCTCTAACACAGTTAGAAGATTGGTTGAGTGATATGGCGATTAAGATAGTTGTTATTGATGAAAATCACTTGTCTATCCAATGTCACAACTCGGAAAATGAGATTTGCTTCAAAATAACTGATCTATATGCCACGAATTCTCAATTCATTCAAGAGCTTATACCAGAGGATGAAGGCGATGCGTATCTATTTCCCAAACGAGAGATCATTGAACTGTCTAATGTGGTAATCAATATTTCTACAAATACAGTGGATCTTTATAATGAAGCTATATTTATCGTATTAAATGAAATGTTATTCACACATTTTCAAATGTATATTATGCATGAAGATCAATTATCCAAACTTGGCTTAGCTCAAAAAATATGGATAAAGCGTTCGATTGCAGAGCGTAAAAAATTATCTTCCGGCACATATTTTTCATTTCTAAATCCTGCCTTGCTCTAGTCATTATTACATTGGACTATATCTGTTTTACTCAAAAAGAGTATCAGCTAATATAAAAGTGCTGATACTCTTTTTATGTTGACAATCTGTTATATCATATATAATGCTTGGATTATGAAATACGATCTGATGCGAACATTATATTTTATGAAAAATAAGTGGAGGCATATATGAGAAAGCTTGAATCCAATATTTCAGTCGATAACGAACCGTTTCAGGATATCGTAAGGTACGAGAACGAATCGTTACATAACAGTAGTATAACGAACTCTAATATAGGCTCCCCACTATTTTTTAATTGTACCCTTCAGGGACTTACTTTTGAAAATTGTGATCTGAATAATACGAAGTTTTTTGCGGATTGTACCATCGAGGCGTGTACATTCATCCGCTGTGATCTGCGTGCGGTTGGCATTGCTGACAATGAAGCGGTATTCACCAATTGCGAATTTATCTCCTGTGATATGCGAGGCATGACGCTAGAGAATGCTACGTTTATCCATTGTTCCTTTTTGAAATGTAAATTTAATGATCGGACGTTACAAGCTGCACGGATGGTGAATTGTACGTTTACTGGCAAGTTAGTAGATATCACATTTGAAGGAAAGGGGCAGCAACTATTACAGGTGAATTTGGAGCAGTGTACCCTGAATGGAGTAGAGTTTATCGGGTGTGACTTGAGCGAGTGTACGCCGCCCAAGACCAAGCATCATCTGTATGTGGATGATATGTCCAAGCGTGCTCAACAGGCTGTACTACATAGGGATCATGAGGTCACTTTATCCGAAGATGAACAGAAGATGCTGGTACGCAGGCTGAGAAAGCTGGAACAGGCGAAACAGTATATTTTCAATATCGCTGATATGAAGAAACAGTATGGAGAATCCTTTGTGCAAGCTTTCTTCAAGTGCTTGAACTTGGATGTGACTACGTAAGCCTGGGGGATATAAACACTAACAACACCATTGGGAAAATATAAAAAGAGCATCAGCTGCTATAGCGCTGCTGATGCTCTTTTTTCATACGTATATAATCCTTATCGACCTTGGCTTCGTCCCATTTCACTTTGAAGATTCGTGCCGATTCGGCTTTGATCGGATCGCTTGTATAGGGGAGAATATTACCATCCTCGTCGTATTTGCGGCCGCCCTTGTGGTTAGTGTAGCGGCGGGCACGGGTGTAGCCCATTTGCAGGAATTTGCGTGCCATGTCCATACCGACGAAATCGCCCTTTTCCTTATAATCGAGGAACATCGCATAGATCCGCTCCGATGATTCTTTGGCGATGTCTGGTGTTTTGAAGCGCCAGTGAGGCAAAATTTCACTTTTGTACGGTTCTACCATTAAGACGCCTTGCTCGCCTTTGCCAACACGGTATAGCTCTGGGTGTTCGCGCAGATCGAGGTTTGGATAATCGAGATCGTAGTCGAATTTGTCAGGCATAGCGCTCACCTCGGTTGGTTGATGATGTCTTATCCATTACCCGTTTGTGAGCCGATGTATTCGCATACAACGACGCAGATTTTGAAATCGAACATCATAAAACCCGCCGAACATTACTCCGGCGGGTCAGTATATTGCGTATAAGAATAAGTGATGATATAATAGAAACGCAATTTATTTTTATATAATTGGATAAAGAAAACCTATCTTATAATTTAATAATATCATGTAGCTAAAAGCTTGTCAAACACCAGATTTTAAGATGGCGGGGAGCGAATGAAATGGCGGAGTATATCATGGATTTGCAGAGCTTGGATACGAACATTCATCTGAATCAAGTGGGGGCAAAGGCCTTACATCTTGGGCAGCTGCATGGAATGGAAGGTATACGTGTACCCGAAGGATTTTGCGTAATGACTGGAGCGTATTATAAGCTACTGCATCAGCACGAGCCATACAACGATTTGCTCGATCAATTAGCTGTATTATCTGTGGAGCAGACAGAACTCATTCGCATACGAAGTCAGCAAGTACGAGAGCTCATTTTGTCTGTAGAGCTACCTGCTGGATTAGAAGAAGAGGTTCTCCACGCATTGAATCGGTTCGGCATGGATCAGCCTTATGCTGTTCGTTCCAGTGCGACCGCTGAGGACCTGCCTCATGCTTCGTTTGCCGGACAACAGGATAGCTATTTGAATGTGATCGGTCATGCTTCGATTATGCAGCATATTCGCAAATGCTGGGCTTCCTTATTTACCGAACGTGCTGTAACTTACCGTATTCGAGGCGGCTTCCAGCATCGTGAGCTCGCTTTATCTGTGATCGTACAACGTATGGTAATGGCAGAAGCATCCGGTATAATGTTCACCGTCGATCCACTCACATCTAATCGCCGTCATCTGGTCATAGATGCAGGCTGGGGGCTGGGCGAAGCATTAGTATCTGGAATCACGGCGGTGGATCATTACCGTATACAGGATGGTGAAGTGCGAGAGCGCCAGATTCCAGTCAAAATGACTGTAATCCATCCCGCTTCACAAGGACAGGGAGGCACCGTCACTCAAACGATTGATCCAATCCGTCAAACCCAGCAGGTACTCAGCGATGCAGAGATTATTCGATTAGCTGAAGTCGGACGAACCATCGAAGACTATTTTGGACAGCCGCAGGATATTGAATGGTGCTATGCAGAAGGTGAATTTTATATCGTACAGAGTCGTCCAATCACGACATTATATCCGATTCCAGAAACGAAGGAGCCGGGCAATCGTGTCTACTTATCCGTTGGTCATCAGCAGATGATGACGGATGTGATGAAGCCGCTTGGACTATCCTTTTTCCTACACACGACAAGAGCACCGATGCTTGCTTCGGGTGGACGTTTATTCGTAGATAGTACGCGACTACTGCAAAAGTCATCCAGTCGCCAGATGCTACTTCAAGGCTTCGGACAGTCTGATCCGCTCGTTGCAGACGCGCTTCAGACGGTGATTGAGCGGGGATTCGTTCCGTTATTAGATGATGATATGTCAGCACCTTCTACGCCACAGATTGTTGTAACCAGTTCACCAGTAGACTATTTGCCTGAGATCGACACGAAGATCATAGACCGACTTATCGCTCGTACCGAAGCTTCCTTACAGCAACTTGATCGTGAACTGCCAAGCCGTTCAGGTATCGAAGCGATGGAATTCATCGTTGGAGATCTGGAAGAGCTGCGCCGCATCTTATTTGAACCGGAAAGCATGGTTGTTATCAAAGGCGCGATGGATGCATACAACTGGATCAATCGCTATGTAAATGAATGGCTGGACGAACCGAATGCAGCTGATGTGTTATCGCAGTCGATATCAGGTAATATCACATCTGAGATGGGATTGGCATTAATGGAGCTAACCGATGCGATACGCCCGTATCCTGAGGTGATTGCTCATCTGGAGCAAGAGCAGGGTGAACGGGCTTGGGATCGTCTGGATGAATACGAGGGTGGTACAGTTGTACGCGAAGCCATCAAAGCATATCTTAAGCGTTATGGCATGCGCTGCCCGGGCGAAATTGATCTGACACGCACACGCTGGAGTGAGCGTCCATCCGCACTAATTCCGCTCGTACTCAGTAGTCTGAAAAGTACAGCACTCGGTGCAGGTAAGCAGAAGTTTGAACAGGGTAAGCAAGGAGCCGTACAGTACGAAGCAGAGCTAATCAAGCGTATGGAGAAGCTTCCAGATAGTAAACGAAAAGTCGCTGCCTTCAAGCATTATGTACGCATGCTACGTGAACTGAGCGGGTATCGAGAATATCCGAAATATGGAATGATCTGTCGCTATTTTGCCTACAAACAAGCGATTGTGCGTGAGGCGAAGCAACTTGTCCAAGCAGGTGTGATACAGCAGCAAGAGGACGTATATGAGCTCACACTGGAAGAATTAGTTGAGGTCGTTCGTACCGGACAGGTTGATATGGAAAAGATGGAACAGCGTCGCCGTGAGGATGAACGATATCGCTTGCTCACGCCGCCGCGTCTGATCACATCAGAGGGCGAAGTGCTTAGCGGACAGTACAAGCCTGTACAATTACCAGAAGGCGCATTGCCTGGAACGCCCGTATCTGCAGGTGTAGTCGAAGGGCGTGCACGCGTCATTTTATCTGTGGAGGACGCAAATATCGAAGAAGGTGATATTCTGGTGACTACATTTACCGATCCGGGCTGGACGCCTTTATTTGTTACGATCAAGGGACTGATTACAGAGGTAGGCGGTGTGATGACGCATGGTGCAGTGATCGCACGTGAATATGGATTGCCGGCTATTGTAGGAGTAGAGGGAGCGACGACACGGATTCAAGATGGACAGCGTATTCGTCTGCATGGTGGAGCTGGATATATTGAATTGTTATAAAAAAGGTATGTATTGACAGGACATTGATGCATGCGAGCAAGCGTAGTTTAATGTAGAACTTCTAATATTAAAAAAGAAGCGCTCGCAGTAGGATACTGTGAGCGCTCCTTCTCATGATGGAGCTAGAATAAAGCTAGCACATAGCAGGATGTATTATTTATCCATAATATCTTTAATTTCGTCTTTGAGCGCTTCGGATTGGGTGCCGAAAATAACTTGTACTGCACCATGACCAAGTCGCATAATACCAGCTGCGCCTAGCTTGCGAAGCTCGGCATCCTCAACCTGACGATCATCCTTCACAACAAGGCGAAGACGTGTAATACATGCGTCAATGCTGTCGATATTTTGGGTACCGCCGAGGTGAGTGAGTACCTGTGCAGCTTTGCTATCTGCCGCTGTAGTAGATGCAGAGATCGCTGCTTTTGGCTGTGCTGTAGTGCCATCTACTGGAACAGCCGTTACTGCAAGATCATCGTCCTCGCGACCTGGCGTTTTCAGATTGAACTTGGCGATGAGGAAGCGGAACAATACATAATACAGGACGAAGAAGGCAAGACCGACTGGAATCATGAGCAGTGGATTTGTTGCCAGCTTCATATTAACGAGATAGTCGATCAGACCTGCCGAGAAGCCGAAGCCTAATTTAATATCCAGCATATACATGATCAGACCAGACAAGCCTGTTAACAGGGCATGTACAACATAAAGCAGTGGTGCTGTGAACATAAATGCGAATTCTAGCGGCTCGGTAATCCCTGTCAGGAATGAAGCAATCGCGGCACTGATGAAGATCGAAGCGACAGCTTTACGTTTTTCAGGACGTGCCGTATGGATGAAAGCAAGCGCTGCACCAGGCAGTGCGAACATCATGATGGGGAAGAAGCCGGACATGAACATCCCTGCCGATTTGTCCCCAGCGAAGAAGCGAGTTAAGTCACCGTGTACCACTTTACCAGCGGCATCGGTATAATCGCCAATCTGGAACCAGGCGATCGAGTTGAGTACGTGGTGAAGACCGATCGGTACGAGCAGACGGTTAGCAGCGCCGAAGATGAAGGCACCGATACCGCCCAGACTAACAACCCACATGCCGAATGCAGAGATCGCATCTTGAATTGGACTCCAGATCATACCTACCAGTGTTGCCAGTACAATCGTCGTTGCCGCAGTAATCATCGGTACGAATCGTTTACCAGAGAAGAAGCCGAGCCAATCCGGCATTTTAATATTGTGGAATCGGTTATACATGTAGGCTGCCCATAGACCGACGAGAATACCACCGAGCACGCCCATGTTGAGTTTGACGTCATCCGGTATGTAACCCATCATGCCTGGAATAATGGCGAGAATCGAGGTAAGAATCATATAACCCAGTACAGCCGACAGCGCAGCAACCGCGTCGCGTGCCATACCAATCGCAATCCCGACTGCAAAGATCAGTGCCAGATTATCGAAGATCGCCCCAGCACCGGCTGTAAGTAGTGGGCTGATGTACTGATTCAAGAATCCGCCTACAGTCGAGCCAAGTGGAATATCTGTCTCATAATTTAAAAGACCAAATCCGCGTAAAATCGCTGCGGCAGGCAGTGTGGCGACCGGGAGCATCAGGGAGCGACCGATCTTTTGCAAAAATTGAAGCATAAGCATAGACCTCCTTACAGTTATCTGCATGGAACACGAATGTGCTGACGCAATAACTGTTTCCTAATTAGAATGGGTAGAACAGTGATACAAAATAATACGAAAGTATGAATATCATGAAAAAAATTTTCAAAACAGCCTATGCGGAGTCGTCCTTCGCTATGGACGAACCCGATTAACTATCTTTCTTGTAGGTGCGGAATAACCGATACAAGTGCATCGCAAGAAAACAAACTTCATCCTCCGGTACAGTAAGCTTGAGCTCTTGCTCCATCGTATCCTTCATCCGCAGCGCAAGCACATATTCATCCGCATACTGCTCACGAACCTGGTGGATGAGCGGATTATCGACAAGGGAGCCCTGCACGATTCGTTCCAGTGCAAATCGCAGATGCACCATGAGCCGTACCTGATTCATGCTGCCCTGGCGAAAAGTCATGTTACGCTCCTGCTCGATCATCTGTTGTAACTTTCCAAGCAAAGAAGACATTTTTACAAGCTGTCCTACCGGTACATGGGTCACGGCAGAATGGATATGATACGTCAGGAAACCAGCTTCATCCTCCGGGATATCCAGATGGAATGCTTCTCGCATCATGTGAAGTGCATCAAGGGCAACCTCGTACTCCTGTGGAAAGCAAAGCTGCGTTTCCTGTAAAAAAGGATTCATAATCTCGATTCCGTGACGCATCCGGTACACGGTGAACTGAATGTGGCTTGGCAGAGCCAGATAGATCTTGTCATTTAAGCGCTCAGGAAACGTCTGACTGATACGCTGAATGATCCGATCCGATACCTCCATCACTGGCGCATCCATATCCTCAAAAAAGGTTGGATGGTTCATTAGCTGTTCCCGATCTTCCAGTCGAAACCGCTTTTCGATTCGTTCGTCTGACGTGTTCAGCTCCTGCATATTTTTGGCGGCGAAGCCGAGCCCTTTGCCCAGCAATACATATTCAACACCGGTCATCTCGTAAGATGCCATTACGATGTTGTTTCCGACTACGCGATCGACACGAAGCCAACGATTGTCTATGCTCATTCCGATAATCACCTCTTGCTTGCAGGATAACATGGGAAGGCGCTCACGAAAAGCAAGAATGACGCGGCAGACATCATTTTGCTTCATTTATACCTGACATGTATCCAACCAAGCCCAGAAACGCCAAAAAGAGCCAAGACAATGGAGACACAATCATACCCTGAAAGGATATGCGTATCGTCCGTTGCTTGGCTCATGCCCATCACTGGTAACACGCCGATGTACGGTCGTTGTATCATGTTTGGTTGCGGTTTCATAAGTAGCATATAACGTTCCGATTTAATCGTCAATAATATTTACATAATAAAATAGATGAATTTTTATCTTTTGTGGCGCTCAGCGGTCTATACTAACAAGAATAAGATTACATAAAATGAGATTTCATGTTTAATTTACCTTTAAATCTCACTGTGATATGGTACATATAATCCGATACGAGAGGAGGGCAATAAAATGTGGATGTCTGTATTACCGTTTATTTTGCTTGTAATTATGTTCGTTCTGTTAGGTTTTGCTATATATATTGGCATTCTTTTGATCAAATATTTGAAAATCAAACTTAAAGAGTATGAGTAAGTTCAAGCTACTAGGTTTTATCTTAGGATTAGAGACTCCACATTCATTAATGATAGGTAGCAATTTCATTAATGATTTTCAAGATGAAAATTATTTTCTTTCTATAAAATATAAATGTCCATCCAATAGAAATGGATATAGAAGCATGATGAAGCTCGGATTTCTACATAACCGTGTTGTGGAATCTTCTGAAAAATAATTAAAATAACTATTGAAATTCCAATTTCGATCTGGTAAGGTATGTAATGTTGATGTGACGTCCCATCAATGTTTAACCTACAATTGAATGAGTGAAGGAATTTATCATACATCGTGTATAACCTCAATAATATGGTTTGAGGGTCTCTACCAGGAACCGAACAATCCTGATTACTACAGATGGTGCATCGTCTATGCATCCTGTCGTAATCAGGATTTTTTTATGGATTTTGCAGCATTCCTACACTCCCGTTTTGAACATAAACAGCGGTTAGGAACGATATCTGCCGTCTGTATGCATGTTAAAAGAAACGTTTAAAACAAAGGAGAGAGAACGCTTGAATTTCAAGGTACTGATTTTGACCATTGCGACCTTTACGGTCGGCTTAATTGAATTGATTATTGGTGGTGTTTTGCCTGAGATTTCCCGTGATCTGAACGTGTCCATCGGTACAGCCGGACAGCTTATCACGATTTATGCATTGGTTTATGCGATTTCGGGTCCAACGCTGTTAGCACTGACTTCGCGTGTAGAACGGAAATCGCTGTATTTATGGTCGATGTTGATCTTTACAGCGGGTAGCTTGCTCGCATTTTGGAGTCCGAATTATGAAGTATTGTTTGCTTCACGTATGCTCACCGCAGCGAGTGGATCGCTGATCGTTACGCTGTCGCTTACGATTGCCGTTAAGGTCGTAGCGCCGCAGTTCCGCGCTCGTGTGATCGGTATTATTTCCATGGGGATTAGCTCCTCGATCGTACTCGGCGTGCCGATCGGTGTATTGATTCAAGAAGCACTCGGCTGGCGTGTACTGTTCCTGGCGATTGCTCTGCTCACGCTTGTAGCTATGGTTATTATCGCGCTGTTCCTGGATCGTATCCCGGTAGAAGAGTCGATGCCACTTCGTGCACAACTGGCTTCCCTAAAAAATGCAAAAATCTTCAGCGCGCATCTTGTAACGATGCTGTTGCTGGCAGGTCACTATACGATGTATGCGTATTTGACACCGTTCTTGCAAAATACAATGGGACTGAATGCGTACTGGATCAGTATTGTCTACTTCGTCTTCGGTATTGCCGCTGTGAGTGGGGGTATGATCGGTGGTATCATGTCGGATCGTCTGGGTAGTCGTCGTAGTATCCTGATCGTCATCGGTGTATTTGCACTGACAATGGCTGTACTACCACTGGCTGTAAAATCAATCTGGGTATTCCCAATTGTGCTGTTCGTCTGGGGCGCACTGAGCTGGGCATTGTCACCAGCACAGCAAAGCTATCTGATCGAAAATGCGCCAGAAACATCGGACATTCAGCAAAGCTTCAACTTCTCCGCTCTGCAAGTCGGTATCGCCATCGGTTCTGCCCTCGGCGGAATCGTCGTGAAAAACACCGGCAGTGTGAACCTGAATTCATGGGTCGGCGCAGCGATTGTGGTGTTGTCATTCCTGTGTGCGCTGTACTCTCTGTCGCGTCCAGCTGTTGCAGCTAGACGTGTTAGTAAGCAGGCGGTACATTCGTCGTAAGGCGAGTAGAAGTTAACTTTATCGCTATATCATGAATGAATATAAGATCGGGTACTCTTCACGTATAGAGTGCTCGGTCTTATTTTTAATGAGGATAAGATGGAATAGGGTGTTCTCGTTGTTATTATCCTATATACAATATGCTGAATTGAAGAATATAGTTAGTAGGTATAGATAAATTACATAGAAAAGAGTGAAGTAAGCATCGTGAACACCATGAAATACATCCTCATTTCGTTTAGTATGCTATCCGTTCTATGCTCAGCTTGTAACCAACCTGGAAAAGCTGTTGCTACTAAGCAGCCTATCCCTATAACCGAGAGTAGCGTTAAGCCCGATCTAATTTACAGCTATGAGCAATATCAGGAACTATTTGATAAGAGTTCGACCGGATTAATCTTCTCTGATGCAGATTTGATAGACACTACAAAAGATATAAATCTGGTAGCGATTGATACCGCCGATTCATTCAATACGCGTTCTTTTTTGACGTTGAATGGCGATCAATCAGATGAAACGACGCAAAAGCAACTGATTTACAAGGATACCAATGGAGATGCTTTAACCATAGTGGATATGATTTATTTGAAAAAATCAATGAGTCAAGATATGATTTCCTGGTCTAGTAAGGCACTTGAATCATATAAAAAGGAGCCGATACTCGATCAGTACGATACATGTTCCATTGCATATGACAATATCCTCGTTCAGATCACCAGAATTTCTAAGAATGAGCCACTTCAACTGGATCAAATGAAATCCAAAATTAGTGCAGTCACCCGTTATTTGAAAAAAGAGCTGAATTGATCGGATTGAATTTTTTTTCAATCTTATTGGTATAGACCAATTTACTGTAATAGAATATTTTGCGAAAAGTTCATTATCGAATACATGCCGATAATGGGCTTTTTTGTGTTTTACTCTAGATCGTTTTAAAATCAGACCCACTTATATTTTTCCTATCTATTTTATAGATAATTTATAATTTGACTATTTATTAAATAGACAATAAAATATAAATATACTAAAATCCGAAAATATAACTAATCTTAAAGGAGGATTTTACAATGAGTGAACTAACCAGTAAGCAGCAATCGGATCTTTTCTGGCAGGCTTCTCTAGAAGAGCTGAAGCAAGGATACATGGAAGATAATCATGCAGGGCCGTTTGGTGGCTTTGTATGTCTGATTGATGGGAAGGTATTTGAGAAAGGGCGTATTTATGAGCAGGATGGGTTATTTTATGAAGCGGAGCGTTTTGTCCAGCAACATATTCGTTTGAAGTACACCTCAATGTTCCACTATCTGCTGACATTGAACAAAAAGCTGACCGGGCTTACAGAGCTACAATGTCATTTGCTTCAAGCTTTTTATGAAGGGAAAAGTGATGCAGATCTAGTAGCAGAGCATGGCAGCAGCAAATCGACCATTCGTAATCATCGGTTTGCTCTACGGGAAAAAGCAAAGCAAGCACGGGTGTTACTTGCGATTATGGAGCTACTGGAACAACAGAATAATGATCCAGCACCGTTTATCGAGATTCATCGCACCGCAACGATGGTAGATGAGCGCTACAACATTACAGAGCAAGAGAGTGATTCCATCTTGAAGCAGTATTTTAAAGAGGGATTGGATGGGGCATTGTCTGAATTTCCACGTAAAGAAAAGCGTAAGATCATTATTCTACGTCATCTCATGAAGCGTTTTGAAAAGGATCGTCAGTATACCGAAAAGCAAGTCAATGAAGTGCTGTCTACAGCTTATGCAGATTATGTGACGCTACGCCGGTATATGATCGAGTACGGCTTCATGGATCGTCATGAGGATGGTAGTGCTTATTGGGTCAAGCAGTAGCCGCCCCGAGCGATACATGAATATGGTTCTACTTCCCTGGCACAATAGCAGATCCCAGCATAATCAATGGCATAAGTTTTCATATCATTATGCTCCTATTTAATAACCAACTAAAAGAACACCCTGCTTCTTCCACAGACCTGTAGATCTAAGGCGAAGGCAGGGTGTTCTTTTGTACATGTAATCTATGTTTCTTATCCAAATAACAAATAAATATAAGGTTGGAATCGTTACCAGCATGAATAAATCACTGGAAATATAGAGCAAGGTAGGTTATTCTCATAAATTCCTTGTTTAGTAGAATGTCTAAATTATAGCCTCATTCCTGTAGATCCTACTCGCTTATGGATATGTGATAACTTGATTTGTTTCTAGTGATGTAGCAGGCTTAACGCTCATATCCGCTAGTCGATGTGGATGCGCGTAGCTCCTTTTGAATCTGGCATACACGGCTTTGGGAGATGCCCAGTATACGTGCTAGCTCATTTTGTGTAGCCCCTGGATTCTCTTGCATCGCAGTTTCGACCTTGGTCAGCATTTCTCCACGCTTGCTTCTAGACTTACGTAAGGAAGATTGCAGATTATTGCGTCCAAATACAGATGATTCAGGCGCCTCGGCGAGTGGAACATGCTGTGATTCGTCGCCCATTTGCTCGGTGCAGCTACCGCAGATGAATTGATCTTTATAGTATGTCAGATCATCGAAACTGCCGCAGAAAATGCACTGAATGCCTTTGTGCTTACGGAAAATAATTTCTTTTTCAGTAATAAAAAACTCCATCGGATCACTAATACCAATCTCCATCGTATCCCGTATTTCCTTCGGAATAACGATTCTGCCGAGACTGTCCAATTGACGTACCATACCTGTTTTCTTCATGATTAAGGTCCTCCGTTATGGTCAGTTTAGATTGTCTTGTTAGGGCTTGTACCAAATTCGCCTGCCTGATCTTTTCGATCGTGAATCTGCTCTTATATAAATATACAACATTAGCGACATAAAATTCATCTTTTGCAATTGGGACTACATAAAAATATTGGAAATTGTCCGAATATATACGTTAATAATACGACCATTTCACTGGTATTAACAGCGGATTTCGTATATTTGTTGCAACAATTCTGTAAAAAGAATAATAGAAACAGAAATTTAGTTACTATAAATTCATATAGTAATAATTTAAAATAAATTAATAAATATTCATATATACGTATAAAGTTATATTAAATCTTAGGTATCATTAGGCTTATGTAGCCGTTACCATGTATGGCACGGATTATTTATACACATATGAAAAAAGCTGCCCATTCAGGGCAGCATAACAAGTGCAAGGATTGGCGTAGATGCCAGTGTGAACAGTGCAGACAGAATCATAGAAATACTGGAGATCGTGCCAGTTAACGAACTAAGCTCAAATGCTTTGGATGTTCCTGTTCCGTGTGCGGCTGTACCAAACAAAATGCCGCGAGCAATCTCGCTCTCAATCCGGAATAATTTGACCAGGTAGGGGCCGATCATACTACCGATCAGACCGGTGATGATCACAAATACAGCGGTAATCGTAGGGACGCCGCCGATTGCCTGTGATACGTTCATCGCGATCGGCGTTGTAATCGAACGCGGGATGATGCTGCTCATCAGATTATGATCCAGGTGCAGTAGCTTGGCGAACAAGGCTGACGTGCTAACAGCTACGATCGAGCCGCACAATACGCTTGCCACAATAGCACTGGCGTGCTTTTTCAAGGTCGGCAGATTTTTGTACAGCGGTATCGCAAAAGCGATCGTTGCAGGCTGTAGTAACAAGGATAACAGATGACCGCCTTCATTATAATGAGTGTACGGAATTTTCATAATAAGCAGCACGATAACCAGTAGAAGTGGAGTCGTCAGCAGGGGTGACAGATATACACGCGGGAAGCGTTGGTACAGCTTCTTCGCTCCTGCATAGATGATCAATGTAGCTAACAGGAAGATGATGGCATTCATGAGGTGTGACGCTCCTTTCGTTTGGACATAATTGCTGCTAACAGACCAGAGCTAGCCATGACGAGAATGGTGCTACAGATCACGATAACTAGAATGCGTACGCCGTCTTGCTCTAGCATCGGGATGTAGTTCATCACGCCAACAGCAGACGGGATAAAGAAAAGTAACAGCTCAGCGAGCAACCAGCTCGCTCCGATCTCAATCCATTCCAGCTTAATCACACCGGATTGAAGCAAAATGAACAGAAGCGCAATACCGATAATGCTGCCGGGAACAGGCAGATGAAGCCAGCTCACCAGCAGATTCAGTAGCTCGGAGAAACCCATCAGGATAGCGACTTGGACGATGCCTTTCCCTATATTTTTCATGAGGTAAATCCTTCTCTCGTATAGTTGATTGTGGGAGAACGTGTAGTGCATGGTTCTCTATTTCTATGTTGATGCTCGAAAGAACTGTAATTGAATAACAGTTGTAATGTTATGCAGGATGTTTTATTTGATATGAAAAGTTTACATCTGTTTCTTTCATGAGTAAAATTCATATATGGCATGAAATGTATTCCGTTTGGCTATGAGTTGGGGGAACATGTATGAAACAACGGAGGTTCTGAGATACATCACTTTGGGAAGGAATAGGGGAACGTCCTCAGGTGGAGCGCAGGAATCTACGTAGTAGGAGATAGGGTAGATTCCCGCCCTCCAAAGCAGTACGATATTTTGCTTCGCAAAAATCCTTTTTTATTGAACCCCGTGTTTAAAATGCCAAACACTATAAGGCGTCCTTTTCCCTTATTTCCTTCCCTTCGTTCTGTGCTGGGAGGTATTGTTGTTTGCATACATGCTGGGTGGGGAGTGGCAGGGGAGTTCAAGGTCGTTTGAGGTAGTTTGAGGGCAAGAGCATGGGTGTGCATAGTATAGATGTGAGGTAAGGATGAGCGGCGTTTTTATAACATTTATATGAAGATGAAGGAGAGAATCATTAGTTAAAGTGTGTGGGGCGTTTGTTAAGTGATGAAGTGGGTGTTGTGAACGTATTGTTTAGATACATATTATATATAGAAGGAGGGGTTGTAGTGGATATTCGGCATTTGCAGTATTTTATGGAGGTTGTGCGGTTGGGGAGTTTTACGCGGGCGGCGGAGGCGTTGTTTATTACGCAGCCGACGATTAGTAAGACGATTCGGGCGCTGGAGGAGGAGCTTGGGGCGGCTTTGTTTAATCGGGTCGGTCGCTCGATTGAGTTGACGGATGCGGGGCGGGTGATTGAGCAGCAGGCGCAAAATATTGTGAAGTCGTTTGAGAGTTTGTCTTCGCAGTTGGATGATTTGCGTAATTTGAAAAGTGGGCATTTGCGGATTGGGTTGCCGCCGATGATTGGATCGCGCTTTTTTCCGCAGATTATTGGAGAGTTTCATCAGTTGTATCCGAATGTGACGATTCAGTTATTTGAAGATGGTGGGAAAAAGGTGGAGCATGATGTGGTGAGTGGGGCGCTGGATATTGGCGTGGCCGTGCTGCCGGTGTCAGATGGGGTGTTAGAGCATTTTTCGTTTCGAGAAGAGAAGCTGAATCTACTCGTACCGGTCATGCATCCGCTAGCTGGACGACAGCAGGTGGACTTGATTGAGCTGGAGACGGATTCGTTTATTATTTTCCGAGAAGACTTTACCTTACATGGTCGGATTATTGATTCGTGTATTCGAGCGGGATTTCAGCCGAAGATTATTTATGAGAGTTCACAGTGGGATCTGATTAGCGAGATGGTGAGTGCAGGGCTGGGCATTGCGCTACTACCAGAGACGATCTGTGGGCAGATTAATCAGGAGAAGCTACATATCGTGCCGGATGTACAACCTGCGATTCCGTGGCAGCTTGGGATGGTGTGGCATCGAGAGCGGTACTTGTCATTTGCGGCAAGAGAGTGGCTGCGGTTTACGAGGGAGCAGATGAAGAAATAAAGGAATGAAGAGGAAATCAGGAAGGCTACCGACGTAGAGATTGTGTCGGGTAGCCTTCCTGATTTGGGCTGGTAAGCGTCTAACATGAGCTTCTAACAGGGTGATGTCTACTAATGAAGTAGGATTGAAGTGCTTCGTATGAAGACTTGCAGCTGAAAGCTTTTCAGATGGTACGGTATCTTATAGAATTGTGTCGCATGTTGGCGTACACAGGGTTGGACGTAAATGTATAAATGAAGAAAGATGATATAGATCGTATTGGGCAGGTAGTTGCGGTTTGGATACTTCGAAAAGCTTGTCCTATGATCACGTATGAGCCGATCACTTAAACCATGCTTTTTGCAAATTGCTCGTAAAATTCGAATCTTTGAACGGTACATTCGCATCGCCGAAGTCTGTATTGGTCAGGGCGTCGCGTGCGGCAGGGGTGAGCTGTTCCCAGTTGATGAGTGGCTGTGTGCCACCAACATCTGTCACGCTAAACAACGAATGGTTCAGTGGCCAGATGCTGCGATAGCCGATTAAGGCGTGTGAGCCACTCATATTGTTGTTGGTTGGGGTGGCATTTTTGAAGCCACCGTGCTGGGAGTAGGAGATGGACAATACTTTCGGATTGGCAGCGGCAGGATCGTCGATCCAGACAATGGCGCATTCCCAGTCATAGCGATGACCTAGTCCTTGAGAAGCCTCATCCTTGGGGAAGAACCAGGAGTACATCATCGCCCATGTTCCGTTGTACCAGCCGGAGCGCGCATAGACCTGTCCGATACTTTTACTGCTCTGACCTTCTGGTGAGCCAGTTGGCTTCAGACCTCCGCTCACATTGCCGGCTGCATCCACGGCTGGAAAAGGGACACTGCCGTTGTACACTTTTAGAAAAGGCTGAAATGTCTTGGCGGCGCGCTGGGAGTCGTTCGTAGGAGCAACTTCAGGAAATCCGATGACCTGATCATGATCAATAATAGCGGCATGACTGGATGGTACGGGTAAGATAGTAGAGACGGTCGCAATAGCAAGTAGACTGGACAACAAAATTCGGGATAAAGTTGGCTTCATTATGTATTCCTCCTGCGTGATAGATAGGTGCATACAGCCATATTATCTAATCGAAACGCCGCGAGTTCTATATCAATATAGCGAGTACGTACATGAAAAAATGGGTGGAAAATAGACGTGTAGAAAATTAGTCTGATCCAGCGTTTGGCACCATAAACGCGAGGTGAAATGAAAAGGGATTTTTGCGCAGCAAAATATCCGTACCGTTCCAGCGTTTGGCACCATAAACGCGAGATGAAATAAAAAAGGGATTTTTGCGCAGCAAAATATCCGTACCGCTCCAGCGTTTGGCACCATAAACGCGAGATGAAATAAAAAAGGGATTTTTGCGCAGCAAAATATCCGTACCGCTCTGATATGATACATAGCATGGAAGTTGACGGAGTAAGACGAAGAAGGGGAGGTGAAAGTCATGACTACAATCATAGATATTCCGGTAAGACCACTGGTGGAGTATGTGTACCGGAGCGGCAGCATTGAATCCGGCTTTCGCGTCGCCCAGACGATGCAAGAGGGAACACGGATTCATAAGCAGATTCAAGAAGGCTACGGCGAGGAAGGGGAAAAGGAAGTCCATCTGCGCATCGAAATTCCTTTTCGTGAATTGCTATTTCGGATCGAGGGACGCTGTGACGGATTGTGGACCGACGAATCCGGTCTGCTCACGGTAGATGAGATCAAGTCTACGTCGATCACAGCCGAGGACATCGGAGATGGACGCGAAGTACACTGGGCACAAGCGCAAATGTACGGGCATATTTTGGCAGAGCAGCGCGATTTGGAGCGTGTACGCGTACAGCTTACCTATGTACACAAAAGCAGTGGCAAGGAAACCAAGCTAGAGCGGATTCGCACCCGGCAGGAGCTACAGGATTTTGCCATGGATACGTTAGCACAGTATGCGCCCTATGCCGAAATGCTGGCGGAGCATCGTCGGCGCCGTAATGAGAGTATCGAAGGACTACCATTTCCATTCGCAGGCTATCGCTCTGGTCAGCGTCAGTTTGCAGGTGCCGTGTACAAAACGATTGGTGAGCAGGTGAATCTGTTTGCCGAAGCGCCAACCGGAACAGGGAAGACAATCTCTACCTTATTCCCAGCGATCAAAAGCATCGGGAATGAACGTGCCGAACGGCTTATGTATATCACCGCTAAGACGGTCACACGTGCGAACGCCGAGGATGCCTTACAGCGAATGCAGCAAAATGGACTTCATCTTCATGGCGTCACGATTACCGCCAAGGATAAAGTATGCTTTTGCACCGCAGAAGGTGGAAGCGGGCGTGAAAACTGTGCGTACACGACTGGCTACTATGACCGTATTAATGAAGCGATTCTTGATATGCTTACCCATGAGACATTGATGAATCGCGATATCATCGAACAATACGCGCAAAAGCACACCGTCTGTCCATTCGAGCTCTCATTGGACGCCTCGTATGCTTCAGATGCGGTGATCTGTGATTATAACTACGTATTCGATCCACGTGTATCGCTCAAGCGTCTAACCGATGACCAGCGCAAAAATACTGTTTTGCTCGTGGATGAGGCACATAATCTGGTCGATCGCGGGCGAAATATGTTTTCCGCACAGCTGAATAAAGCTGCATTTCTCGATCTGAAGCGTGACTACCAGCATAGCTCAGAACCATTATCCAAAATCGCTGGCGCGATCAACGCGTATTTTATCCGGCTACGTAAGCAAATGGACGACAAGCCAACGATTAGCCGCAGCGAAGCGCCAGAGGATATTTTCAAGCTATTGGAAGAATTCACGATTCGCGCCGAAGCAACCCTGATAGAGCAAGGCGATAGCGGCGAGATTGAACCGTTGCTGGAAACGTACTTTGCTGTGCAGGCATTCTTGCGAATCGGACGGTTGTACGATATGGAAAGCCATATTACGTATGTGGAGCAAGAGGGTAGTGAGGTGCTGCTACGTATGTTCTGTATTGATCCATCTCTGCAACTACGGCAGACAGCCAAGGGATATCGCTCCGTGATCCATTTCTCAGCGACGTTATCCCCGATTCGTTATTACCGGGATATGCTCGGTGCAGAGGAAGATGATTATAATATCTCGATTGCATCCCCCTTTTCCAAAGAACAATTGGAAGTGCGTATCGTGCCACTGTCCACACGCTACCGTGATCGGGAACGAACCCGTGAAGAGCTGGCAACATTGTTAGTCGAACTGGTAAACGGACGCAAAGGCAACTACCTCGCCTTCTTCCCATCGTATCAATACATGCGCGATGTGTTAGAAGCATTTGAGGCTCTGGAGCCGGATACCGACATACTCGTCCAGCAATCCAGTATGGCAGAAGAGGAGCGAGATCGTTTCTTAGAAGCCTTTCGCCCAGATAACACGCGCACATTAACCGGATTCGCGGTACTAGGCGGTATCTTTAGCGAAGGCGTCGATCTCGCCGGCGACCGTCTAACTGGTGTTATTATCGTCGGTGTCGGCTTACCTCAGATTGGCCCGGAACGTGAGCTCATCCGCGAGCATTTCAGTCGATCCGGACACAGCGGCTATAACTACGCCTACGTCTACCCCGGCATGAACAAAGTGCTTCAAGCAGGAGGTCGCTTGATCCGAACCGAACAAGACCATGGTCTGCTTATGCTAGTAGACGACCGCTTCCTACAGAATCCTTATGCTCAACTTCTGCCAGCGGAGTGGAAGGATTGAAGCGGTACGGTAGATAGAGGTCGATTGAACTGATAGAGATAGCGTGGCAAGCAGTGGATTAGCGTTGCTTTATTGGATCGGAATACGTGGAGTGAACACTGTGAGTTAAGAGCGACCTAAGCATAGTAAGAAGATGGTTCTGTGTTAAACACAAACAGGCTGATGCTGCATAACAAGTATCAGTCTGTTTATTTTACACAGATTAATTGTTTAATGATATAGGAAAGTAGAGAAGCAGCAATATAGGCTAACAGATTCCCGCGGCTCCACCTGAGGACGTGCCTTTATTCCTTGCCGTAGTGGTATGCAAATCAATACTCCATAAGCATCGTAAATCTCTACTCTCATAACGAAATCCCTACTCTAATTTCCGGGAAATCCCAGAAAATTTCAATTTTTAAAAGGATTTCTTCTTCCTCAATAGAAAACTACAATAAGCTCATCTAATCATGAACTCAACCGAACAATCAGCCCTACTCAGCTTGCCACCCAGCCGTAATTCACCCTAATCTAAGCTAAAGTTACACGAAAGGTGGACACAACATGGAACAAAGCGACAAGCACCCTGATAAATTAACGCCTAAAAAACTCGGCTCCGCCAATCACCTGGACGATATTTTCAGCGATTTTGTATCGAAAGGCGGTATGGAAAATCTGAAAGGTGCAGGCAAACCGCTCGATGTACCCGACGGCGATGTATTGAATTCTGTACTCAAAACCGCCAATTATCTGCCACCCTGGTTAGAATTACAAAAACAAATCCGGGCAGGCATGAGCGACTTGATCCAGCAGATGGATCAGAACTCTGTGTCTACGAATGCAAGCCAGTGGAACGAAGCGATCGACGAGCTGAACACTCATATTAAAAAGTATAATATGAGCGTGCCGAATCCACTGTTGCAAAAAGGGTTTGTATCCCTCGAAAATATTAGAATAAAGTACGAGCAGTGGGAGTAGACTGCGTTACATATGCCATCCGTCGCCAAATTATCTTTTATACGTATTCGCCTAATGTGTAGAATATGTACTATGTTCTGCTTCATCCAAGTAGCTATTCGCTTTAACTCTCATCAACATGCAATATGCCAAAGGCGAGCCATCTCATACAAGAGAGGCTCGCCTTTGGCGTATCATGTCTTTGGTTCGACGCTAGCGTTTGGCACTCTAAGCGCGAGTTGGAATAAGAAAAGAATTACCGTGAAGCCTTGCCAATCGCATCATACGCCCAGTGCTGTGGTGTAACATCCTTCCACGTACTCACTGTACTCGAAGAATTGGCAGAACTCGCATTATTCTGAATCCGGTTGAGCACCGTGACGATCTCAGCACGTGTAACGGGCTGGTTAGGATGGAATTGACCATCCGGGAAGCCCTTCATCCAGCCAGCCGTAACGACTTTATCAATATCCGAAGCTGCCCAGTTGCCAGACACATCGGTAGCTGTTGTGGAGGAAGCAGAGTCATCTAGCTCTTTCCAGCGTGCGATCAGGACTGCGAGTTCGGCGCGTGTGAGTGCTTGTCCTGGCTGGAATGTGCCGTCTGGATAACCTTTCATCCAGCCGTTTTGTTGAGCTAGACCGATGCCAGGCGCTGCCCAGTATGAACTAGGAATATCCTTGAATTGGAGCTGTTCTGTTGCAGAAGGACTACCGAGCAGTCGATCCAGCATCACAGCAAGCTCAGCACGTGTTACTTTTTGCTCGGGACGGAATGTGCCATTTGGATAGCCTTGAATATATCCGGTACGGGCATCCTTGGAGCTGACTTGGTTACTCGGTTTAGCTGTAGGAGATACTTTCCCAGTTGGAGTAGTTAGAGCCGCAGCTACTGTCGCTGCAATTGGAGTTACCGCATTTTGGTTATCCTCGCCAATCACATCGTCTAATCGAGATGCACCTGTGCCATTACTTCCACTTCCACCGCTAATTAGCTCAGGAATGCTAGTTGTTGGATCGACCGGCAGTTCTGGCAGGAATGGGAAGGTGATCGTGATCGGTGGTGCATCCAATGGAAGATACGTATCCACGCTTGGTGTTGCGGATGGATTCGAGGCTACAGGTATAGTGTCATGAGATTCGCTATTATCATTTGACAGTTCAGAAGGCTGTACCGCATCGACAGGCGTGTTAGAGCTGGCTTCATCTGTACCTGTTTCTGATGCAGTTGCGTCAGCTTCAGGCGCTGATGTACCGACAGGTTGTGCCTGTAAGCTAGCTGGAATCACTTGAAGCGTGTACGTTTTACTTCGACCGCTTGGCGCTGTTACTTTCAAAGTAAGATCCATCAGATCATCGGTTAATGGAGCGGTGTATTGTAAACTATGGGTACCATACACTTGATCAGTTACGGTTACGCCGTCAATGGAGAGCGTAGCATCTGGATCGTATACGCTAGCCTGTACAGTAATCGCAGTTGCATTTGAATTCAGGCTGGCACGGTACGAGGTTACATCTGGCTTAAAGCCTGGCTGAAGCGAGCCGTTGTCGATCGACAATGAAGTCAGCTCGGTGCTGCTTTCTGGTGCTTGCGCATGAATGGTAAAGGTTTTCTCTAATGTTCCGCCCTGTGGACCCGTTACGCGTAGACGAACAGGATAGCTCGATACGCCGCGTACAAGTGAAGAAGAGGTCACCAGACGATTATTTTCAATATCGAAATAGCGATTGCCTTCACTACCTTCACCAGATACGAGGCTGAAAATAAAGCTATCGTCTGGATTAGCACTGGTCGCTGTTAATAGACCGGCGGTAGCGCCTGGCTTCACATCCCAGGTGAGTGTATCGCCGGACAGCATCAGGTCTGTCGGAATATCTTCCGGTGCTGCCTGATAATCGGCATGAATCGCTTGAAGCGCTGCATTCATATTCGGGTTCACACTGCTGTAAAAGACGAGCTCTGTCGATTCGCCCGGATTCAGATCGCCTGCATCAAAGGTCAATGTGAGCCAATCATCGGCAAGCTTCGCATCGGTACGTGTGGCACCATCCGCCTTAGAAGCCGGCTCACTGTAAGGATCGCGGCTGTAGCCTACAGCGGCTTGTGCACGAGGATCGCTAGCTACATACATAAATACATTGTCGCTAACACTTCCCATCGCGATGGCGATTGCATCCGTATCATAGGGTGGGTTAGAGGGTACCCAGTTAATCGTGCTGTTATCGTTATTCAGATCCGCATCCATATCTGGATCGAGGAAGCGCATATAATGAACATCATAAACAGAGTCTGTGACACTGGAATTGGTAAGGGTAATGGTGGTTTTGTAGAAGGAATCTCCTGGTTTGAATGCGATGATTTGATTAACTCCGAGGGCTTGATCACGGGTAGCGCCGATGGTGCGCGCGGCGAGCATATCATTTGTAGAAATATTTTGAGTTGTACCTGGAATTTCAACATTGCCATTTTGCTCTTCATTAATAAAGCTTTGGGCTATAGTGTCTGACGGATGCTGCTTGTAACCGACGATGAAGCCTTCGGACGGACTGCCTGGTAAAATATAATCCCCGCTACTCATGTCCTTGCCTTGATCATAACCTGAACTATTCGTGTTCAGACCGATGCTTTGACGTAGCGTACCCGGGTGAAAGCTACCTGGACTTGCACTTGACGTTCCGAGTGTACCGCTGCCTGCAATTCCTAGCTCCATGTATTGTCCGCCAAGATACGTATCTTGACCAATCTGCTCATGGCGCGTAGCCACTTCTGCAGCATGGATCGGAGCAGATGGTAGCAATAAAAGAACGGCGAGCCAGCCGCATACGCCGGTTTTGGCAGATTGTTGCCAACGCGAACGCAGCTTGCTAGTTTTCATATGAATAACCCTCCTTTGATCTGTACGAGCTTTGCATGAATCTGCAAATCCTCTCTATATACTTATCGTAAATAAAAAGAGATTTTTAACATTTATATGGTAAAAAAATAAGCTTTCACGAAAAAAAACCATTTCTTAACAAAAATCTAACAATTTTAATATCCAGTGGTAAATTAAAGTGGGTTTCAAACAAAAATATACGAAATCAAACGTCTTAATTTATAAGAATAAGCTTAAAATACGCGAAACTAGTGGTATTATAATAGATAATGATTGACAAGGAATTACTTCAAGTTATAAAATTAGATAACCTAATAAATAGCAAAGCTAAATAATAGTCTGATTATACAAATCGTATGTATACAAAAATGTGACTGAACTTCGGGGTGAAGAATGATGGAAGAATTAAAATTTGAAGGAATTTCGCAAACAGGCGAGGAACTGCTGCGTGCGTTTCGTTTGTTCCGCAAAGCGGACTGGCGACAAAAGCCTGTAGCCGGGCATAAGCCAAGTGAGATTATGGCGCTGATCTGCATCGGTAACCAGGAAGATTGCAAAAGCTGTGGCGTTCAGGTTTCGGAGCTTAGCCGTATGCTTCGCGTAACGTCTCCCACAGTAACTCAATTGATCAAAGGCATGGAGAATGACGGTCTGGTTTCACGTAATATGGACCCTAGTGATCGCCGCGCGGTTCGCGTAACGTTAACGGATAAAGGCGAGTCGATCATGGATCAGTCGCTGTCTGTGTTTAAGAGCTCGTTTGAGGGACTGGTTGACTATTTGGGAGAAGAAGATAGTCGCAAGCTGTCACAGCTACTTGCACGTGCATATGAATATTTTGAAGAACGAGTATTTGAACCGCTGGAGCCCACCCACAAAGGGGATGGTCAACATGACTAGGATGCTCCGTCAACTGCGGCCTTATTATGGGGCCGCAGTTTTTATTCTATTGCTGACCTTTTTGCAAACGATGTCAGAGCTGTTTTTGCCTACCTTGATGGCTGATATTGTGGATACTGGTATCGCGCATGGCAACACGCCGTACATTTGGCGCATCGGTTCGTACATGCTTCTTTTTGCTGCGCTGGGTATGGTGTGTTCGATCGTTGCCAGTTATTATTCGGCTCGCGTCGCGCTTGGCTTTGGGCGTGGACTACGTAGCCGTGTATTTTCGCATGTAGAGCATTTTTCGTTACAGGAATTTGACCGCATCGGAACCGCCTCGCTGATTACACGGACAACGAACGATATTACACAGCTTCAGCAAGTGCTGACGATGATGCTGCGTATGATGCTGATGGCACCACTGATGATGCTGGGCGGGATTATTATGGCCGTATCCAAGCAAGCGCAGCTATCGCTGATCTTCATTGTTATTATTCCGATCCTCGGACTTGTGATCTGGCTGATTGGACGACGGGGCTTCCCGTTATTCAAAGCACAGCAGCAAAAGCTGGATCGCCTCAATATGGTTATTCGTGAGAATCTGACGGGAATTCGCGTCATTCGGGCGTTTAATCGGGATCGTTATGAGAATGTACGCTTTGACGGAGCAAGCCGCGATCTGGCAGATACAGCGATTCGTGTGAATAAATTAATGGCACTCATGATGCCGATGATGATGCTTATTTTGGATATTTCGATCATTTGTATTGTCGGATTTGGTAGCTTTCAGATTAGTTATGGCAATATGCAGGTTGGTGATCTGATGGCATTTGTCCAATATGCGACACAGATTTTATTTTCCTTCCTGATGTTGTCGATGATCTTCATTATGATTCCTCGTGCTTCGGCATCGGCGGCGCGTATTAATGAAGTGCTCGATATGCAGCCAGATATTGTTGATCCACAGCAGTCTGCACAAGAGCTAACTCAAAATAGTAGAGTGACCGATACAGCTACGCTGGCAGATGCTAGAGATGGAAAAGCAAAGCGCGATGTATTGCTGGAATTTGACGGAGTAGAGTTTTATTATCCAGGTGCAGAGCAGCCTGCCTTGAAGCATATCTCATTTCAAGCACGTCGCGGTGAAGTGACAGCGATTATTGGCGGAACCGGTTCAGGAAAGTCGACGCTAGTAAATCTGATTCCGCGCTTTTACGATGTGAGTGCAGGTACGATTCGTGTCAAAGGTCAGGATGTACGCGAAGTAACGCAGGAGCATCTGCGCGAGGATATCGGCTATGTGCCGCAAAAGGCACTTTTGTTTACAGGCACAGTCGCTGAAAATATACGCTACGGCAAGTCGGATGCTTCGCAGGAGCAGATCGTACATGCTGCTCGCATTGCACAGGCAGATGAATTCATCTCACGTATGCCGGAGGGCTATGATTCGGAAATTGCGCAGGGTGGCTCCAATGTATCGGGCGGTCAGAAGCAGCGCTTGTCGATTGCGCGGGCGCTTGTACGTCAGCCGGAGCTGTATATTTTCGATGACAGCTTCTCGGCACTTGATTTCAAAACCGATGCGAAGCTACGTGCCGCACTGCAAAAGGAAACGGTGAATGCTACCGTACTGATGGTAGCTCAGCGTGTGAGCACAGTTCGTGATGCGGATCAGATTATTGTACTGGATGAGGGTGAGATTGCTGGCATAGGCACTCATCACGAATTAATGCAAAGCTGTGATGTGTATCGTGAGATCGTATCGTCCCAGCTGTCGGAGGAGGAGAGCGCATGAGTAACGATAATAATCGCCGTCCCTCCGGACGTCCACCAGGCGGTGGCCCTATGGGTGGCCCGCCAGGAATGGGGATGAGGTTGCCTGGCGAAAAGCCGAAAAACTTCAAAGCTACACTGACGCGCTTGCTTCGCTATTTGCGTCCACATCGGATGCAGCTACTTGGCGTACTAATTGCTGCGCTACTCAGCACACTATTTTCAATCATCTCACCGCGTATCCTCGGAATGGCAACGGATGAGCTGTTCAATAGTGTAAGCGGTGGACGAGCGATTCGATTTGATTATATTTTCGACCTGCTGGGCATATTGGGCGGTCTGTACCTGTTCAGTGCGCTATTCTCGTACATTCAGCAATTCTGGATGGCATCGGTCACACAAAATACAGTGTATGCGATGCGCGGCGAGATGAAGCGTAAGCTGACACGCCTACCGCTCAGTTACTATGATCGCCATAGTCATGGCGAAGTACTCAGCCGGGCGACGAATGATATAGATAATATTAGTACGACCTTACAGCAGAGCTTAACGCAGATGATCACATCAGTCGTAACACTTGTTGGTGTAATTGTTATGATGCTCACACTCAGTCCGTTGTTAACGCTAATTACGGTACTGACGATACCGCTTAGCCTGATCGTGACGATCTTCGTCGCACGTCGTTCGCAAAAGCATTTTGCCGGACAACAGGCAGCGCTGGGTCAATTGAACGGACATGTCGAAGAAATGTACACCGGTCATAGTATTGTGAAGGCATTTGGACGTGAGGAAGAAGCACAGGGAACATTCGAAGAGCTGAATGAAAAGTTGTATAACTCGGGCTGGCGTGCCCAGTTTATCTCAGGGACGATCATGCCGCTGATGAGCTTTGTGAGTAATATCGGTTATGTGTTGATCTGTGTGGTCGGCGGGATTATGGTCACACGCGGCAGTATCGGCATCGGGGGGATTCAAGCCTTTTTCCAATATGCTCGTCAATTCTCTCAGCCGATCACCCAGCTAGCGAATATTTCGAATATTATCCAGTCTGCGATTGCTTCGGCAGAGCGTGTATTTGAAGTGTTGGATGAGAAGGAAGAAGAACGTCCTGCACGGGAAGCAGCTCCTGATCCATCGACTGCGAAGCCGATCACGGATTCGACTCGTCCACGTGTACGTGGAGATGTCACCTTCGAGCATGTGAAGTTCGGCTACAAGCCAGATCAGCTACTCATTTCCGATATGAACATTCACGTCCATGCTGGAAAAACGGTAGCGATCGTCGGGCCAACAGGTGCAGGTAAAACGACATTGATTAACCTGCTGATGCGATTCTACGAGTTAAATGGTGGCACGATCCGTATTGATGAACATGATATTACGGACATGGAGCGCGGTGAGCTGCGCAGTCTGTTCGGCATGGTGCTTCAGGATACGTGGCTATTCGGTGGTACGATTCGCGATAATATCGCCTATGGACGCGAGGGTGCTACGGAGAAGCAAATTATTCAAGCAGCCGAAGCTGCGCGTGCGGATCACTTTATCCGTACGCTACCTGAAGGCTATGATACGGTGTTGAATGAAGAGGCATCCAACATCTCTCAGGGTCAAAAACAGCTTCTGACCATCGCACGTGCCATCCTCGCCGATCCGTCGATTCTAATCCTCGATGAAGCGACCAGTAGTGTGGATACGCGAACCGAAGTGCTGATCCAGCAAGCGATGAACGAGCTTATGCAAAACCGCACCAGCTTCGTCATCGCCCACCGTTTATCTACGATTCGCGGTGCAGATCTGATTCTGGTAATGAATCACGGTGAAGTGATTGAGCAGGGAACGCATGACGAGTTGCTCAAGCAACATGGTTTTTATGCGGATCTGTATAATAGTCAATTTGCAGATGAAGAGGCGGCAGGGTAAGCAGGATTCAGAAATGAAATAGAGCATGTATGCACTGGAATGAGCTTATGCTTGTGCATACATGCTCTATTTATTTAGCTTTATAAAAGCTATGCTTGTAGAAGAAGTACACATATGAAATAGAACATGTTGAGTTTGTAGCATAGACTCTATTATATCTTGTATTCATCGGATACATACACAACATGCACATGAAGTGAAATTGCTTCATATCTATATGAGAATAAATGTAATCTTGATACCTTTTATATGTAAATCGTGAATATAAGCATATACGGATCACACAAGCACGGAGCGTAAGGCAGAGAACGATGCCAAAAGACCGACCTTTAAGCCCGGATACGTCCGCTTTCTCAAAATTCAAGTATCCGGGCTTAACCGGAGGCCGCCCTCATGTTCTCTAACTGGAGCGAATTTCACATCACCTACTAAGCACTCTAGAAACAGCCAAGTATTTAAAACAAAACGAACGACAAGGAGATTAACACCATGAGCGAACAAGAGCACTCAGGCAGTACAATCACATACGGGCAGCGGAGTATTCACGTATATTCGTTAGGGCATTCGCTGTATCCACTGGACTGGGAATTATGTTTTGATGAAGTTGAGGAATATAAGGCGAGGTTGAAGCGTAAATACAACGAGTCTAATGGGAAGTATACACATTTGATTGGCGAACTGGATGTATTGTATCAGGAGATTGACGGACTGCTAGAGTTAGCGTTTGACGATGCTGGAGTTGAGAACATGTCTATGCTACGTTGTCCGCCAATGATTATGGCTTTGCCTCGCGGTGATGTGAGTGGTGGAGCGGATTTTGCGATGATATTGAAGTTAGACGAGGATGGAGAGACGCTTGTGTATTCTCCGTTGCCGCTGGATTATTTAGCGAGGTAAATGATTGGCTTACCTCGCTTTTTGTACGTTTGCCTATGTTGAATACATATCGTTTGAATCGCTTGCATAATCGAATCCTTACAGTGATAAATGACTCATGAATAGCAGTTAGGCATCTAACGGTTGGTCATTAGCTACCTCTTCTCGTTTACAGTCCGCAAGAAACTTACCAGAATCAACCCAGCCGATATTGATGGCTTCCCACAGATAGATGGATGCGGCTGTAGCATAAGCGCTCCAATTTGCTTCATGTTGCTGTGTGTATTTGCCATCTTCCCGTTCTTCCATTTCATGTAGCCAGCGAGCAGCTCGTTGTAGCCCTGCATCCCCATGAGCCAGAATTCCGGTACGTCCCAAGCTGAAAATCAGAAACATCTCCGCTGTCCATGTACCAATGCCTTTGACAGCTACCAGTGCTTGTAGCACCTCATCATCCGATAGTTCATCCAAACGATCCAGTGGCAGCGCCCCAGTCTGCACATGCTCGCACAGATCGCGAATATAGCGAATTTTGAACATCGACACACCTACCGCGCGAAGTTCTTCATCACTAAACTGCCCCATCTTCGCTGGACTGATCTCCGCTCCACATAACTCCACAACCCGCTTCCAGATCGTCGCCGCTGCCTTTACCGATAACTGCTGTGAAATGATAGACGACACAAGCGACACAAACGGATCTGTACGTAACGGGATTTCTAGCGGTCCAATCTGTTCAATCAACCGACCCAACACCTGATCAGCCTGCATCAAAGCACGCATCGGCTCACTATCCAGAGCAAGCTGTAAATGCGTAGGACGTGATAATGGATCAGAGCTCGATTTAGACATAAATGATTCCTCCTATTGGATAAAGTAGTATTCGATAATGGAAATATTGCTCATTATATATGTTGTAGCTGATCTAGCACTTCATATCGTAGCTATCAAATTAACGCGTATCTGCGATATGAAGCGCTAGTCGTGTATTTAATTAGATACTTGTATGATTCCTCTGGGACAGAATCTATTCATATTTCTACTTCAAATGATGCTTGATGAACTTCAATGTATATCATCCAACTTAACATATGTATTCAGGTCTACAAAAGTATAAGATCAAATATGTCAGAACCATACAGCTACAAAAATCGTGTTCTTCTAAAGCGCGCCCATACTCATGGTAACTTGGGCCATTATTTGAACGCTAAAACGCACATCAGTTACATGTTTATGCTTCTTTTTTTATAACTATATAACGGTTATGCATGTATCCAGCTAAAAGTCTAAAATTATTGAGGTATTGAGGTATTGAGGTATTGAGGTATTGAGGTATTGAGGTATTGAGGTATTGAGGTATTGAGGTATTGAGGTATTAATTACTACTCCACTGCACGATGCGACAAGCACAGAACGTAGGGAAGGAAATAAGGGAAAAGGTATGGATATTTTGCTTTGCAAAAATCCTTTTTTCATTTCAGCTCGTGTTAGGAAATCGCTAACACTGAAAAGGACGACTTTGGAGGGGCGGGAATCTGCATTCTACCCTAATCCAAAAGATTCCCGCGGCTCCACCCGAGGACGTTCCCTTATTCCTTCCCGGAGTGGTTGATGATGCACACACCAAACCAGTACAGCAAAAAGAAGCTCCCTCTCCATTCAGAGAAAAAGCTTCCTTCATATTGAATCAGATGAACCCTTTATTGGGTTATGTGTAATAGGGCATACAGCGTGTGATTTCAAACGACTGCTCGGTATAAATGCCGGGTTTAGTGAATGTTCTTTTTATCGAAATTACCGCCGATCACTTCGCTGACATGCTCGACAGCGAGGAATGCGGTTGGGTCGATGTCACTTACGATCGTGCGTAGCTTGGCGAGCTCTAGACGGTTGACAACGCAGTAGATCATTTGCGTGTCTTCGCCAGAATAACCGCCTTTGGCGTACATGAACGTGGTGCTGCGACCGAGACGATCCATAATCGCTTGTGAGATTTCTTCGTATTCTTGAGAGATGATCGTGACGGATTTGGATTCTTCCAGACCTTCGACCACGATATCCATCACTTTAGCTGCAATATAGTACGTGAAGATGGAGAACATCGCGGAGTCCCATCCAAACACGAAGCCAGCCGCGGTAAAGATGAATACGTTGATAATCATAACAATCTGCCCTACAGGCATGTGGAACTTTTTGGCGAGCAAGATGGCAACGATCTCTGTACCATCGAGTGAACCGCCAAAACGAATCACGAGACCAATGCCGAAGCCGAGAATAACGCCACCGAACATACTGGCAAGCATTTTATCGTCGGTCAGTGCAGGAACATGGTGCAGGTAAGCAGTCATAGATGACATGACGGCGATCCCGTAAAGTGTAGATAAAGCGAACGTTTTCCCGATTTGCTTGTAGCCGATAACCAGGAACGGTACGTTAATCACAAAGATGAAGATACCGAGCTGAACCGTACTGAGCTCGGACAGGATGATCGAGATACCGGTGATACCACCGTCGATCACGCTATTGGGGATTAGAAAGATTTCCAGTGCGACCGCCATCATGACGGCTCCGGTGGTGATGAAGATAAACTTGGTGAGCAGTTGCATAAGGCTCATTTTTCGGTGTTTTCTTGGCATGCACAATCCTCTTTTCCAGAATGGTTTGGGTAGGATTGTTGATTAATTCCATAAGCGCTGCATTAAGCTCCGGCTCTCTGTTGCCGGAAAGGACATGGATGAAATGAAGTGATGGTGCAACCATGTGTAGGACAGAGGAGCAAGAGTGCGGGCCAACCTTGCGGAGGTGACAGGAATCAGCAGACGTGCGGCATAACATCCATAGATGATATTTTCGATCACGATAAGCTGAACCGTTAAGCGGCTATATCGAACTATTCAACAAACGTTTATCTTTAATTAATAATGATAATCTACCTATATAAATTATAACATAAAACCACACGCAAACCCAAAAAACCTTAAAATTGTTTCGATTTTTTGCAAAAAAGGCAATTTTCCCGAGCAATTAACATTATATCGCAACAAGGCAACTGAAATATACGCCAATATCGTAAAATCACAAAAAAATTTGATTTCATTCATATTGTATATGGACATGTTGAGACGTAAACGGAGGTAAAATATATGTATAAAATAGGGCTTCTCATCTATAACGGAAATGCGGGTTCGGTTGACACGGCACAGGTGGGAACGGTTCTCGGTATCCTATCCGCTGAGCTACCTGAACTGGTTGTTCGGCGTACAAGTGAGCCCGGCGAAGCGAAAAAAATCTGTCGTGAATACGGAGAAAAGGTCGATGTCGTTTACATTCTAGGTGGAGACGGAACCGTGCATGAATGTATGAACGGACTTGCCGATCTGGAGCCTCCGCCTGTGATTGGTGTATTGCCAGGTGGCACCTGTAATGACTTTTCCCGTGCGCTTGGGATGCCGCAGCAGCTATTACGTGCGGCTGAAGTGCTGAATGAGCGTAATACACGTACGATGGATATCGGAACGGCGAATGGACACTTTTTCACGAACTTTTATGGAATTGGTCTGATCTCGGAAACGTCGCAAAATATTAATAGCGATATTAAAGGGGCATTTGGCAAGATCGGCTACTTCTTAAGTACACTGCAAACGGTACGGACAGCGGAGCAATTCTCGTTTGAGCTGGAGCATGATGAAGGCACATTATCTGGCGAAGCCGTCATGATCTATGCCTCGAATGGACGCTTTTTAGGTACGAATCCTCTCCCATTTCCTAATGATTCCCTTCAAGATGGATTACTTGATGTACTGGTCATCCGTGAAGCGGGACTACCGTTGCTGAGAGAACTGCTCAGCCGCAAGTCGCCGGACAATTGGAGACCGGAGAACAGTAATATTGAATATATTCGCACGACGCGCCTGAAGCTTCGCACAGAGAAGCCGATGCCCGCAGATATGGATGGCGAGATTTATTTGGAGACACCGGCGCAGCTGGGGGTATTGCCAGGCAAGCTTACGTTTCTGGTGGGCGATATGGTCGGAATGTAATATAGAAGATGGTCCGCCAATGGATTTCCAGTAAATGACTGTGGAAGATCGCTCCACCTTACTTCATAATAGAGGATGGAATAACGTGGGCTGTATGGGCGAGGCTGTTATACAGTATAGCTAATCCATATAGGGTAAGATTGCAGCCACATCTGGCGAATACATTGGGGGAATCGAACGAGATGACAGGGACCAAATCCGTATATTTTAATCATGATGCTGGTGTAGATGATCTGGTATCACTATTCATGCTGTTGCAAATGGAAAATGTACAATTAACCGGCGTATCGGTTATTCCGGCAGACGGCTATCTGGAACCGGGTGCTGATGCAAGTCGGAAAATTATTGATCGTTTTGGACATGGTGCGACTCCAGAGACAGCAAAGTCGAGCTCGCGCGGCAAAAATCCATTTCCACCTGCATGGCGCATGCACACCTTCTATGTGGATGCACTGCCGATCCTGAATGAAGCTGGGAAAATGGATGCTCCATTGTCCGATCTGCCTGCTCATCGTCATATGATTCGTCAATTGCTGGCGACCGAAGGCAAAACGACGCTGCTGTTCACAGGCCCACTTACGGATCTGGCACGCGCACTGGATGAAGCGCCAGAGATCGAAGAAAAAATCGAAAAGCTCGTCTGGATGGGCGGTGGCTTTGAACGTGGTAATGTAGACGAGCCAGAGCATGATGGAACCGCAGAATGGAATGTATTCTGGGATCCGGAAGCGGCATATCGTGTGTGGCAGAGTGGGATTGAGATTGATCTGGTTGCGCTGGAAAGTACGATCAAAGTCCCTCTGGATCTGAAGATTCGTAAACGCTGGGCGACCGATCGTCGTTATGAAGGCGTAGACTTCCTTGGTAACTGCTATGCATGCTGCCCACCGCTCGTGCATATGGAAAATAACTCTACGTATTATTTCTGGGATGTACTGACAACGCTGTCGATCGGTAAGCCAGAACTGGTTAGCAAAAAGACGATTAACTGCGTCGTAATTCCAGACGGTAAATCTCAAGGTAGAACGGTAGAGCAAGCAGATGGTCGCCCGGTCAATCTGGTGTATGATACGAATCCTGAGGCATTCGCAGATTACATGATTGAGCTGGCGAAGAAGGCTACACCTGCACGGTATTGAGTACATTTCATTTATACGTTGTGGAACACCTTCGATAGCTACATGCTGCGAAGGTGTTTTTAGTTGTAGCGCTATCGGGGAGTTATAGAACATGTGAACGAAGGTGAGAACGGGGGGTGCAATGTGTACATAGCATAATGAAGGATTGGATAAGACTTGATCTAGGGAATGAGTATAACTTAATTGGTTGTCCAGATGAGGGTAATATTATTCATAACAGTTAGTGATTTAATAATGAGAAGTTACATATAATGTTCGCTTTTAAGTATATAATGAATTAAAAAATAGATATTGTCTTGCCTGTGATGATTAATTTATGTATAATTGCAGGGTCGGTACACGACAATGTACGACATTTTTCGGCGAAGGTGATAACATGAATCCTCTACCTCTAGACCATAATGAGTCTAAGAAACGGATGGCACAGCTCTATAATGAAGTATCCAAGGAACTATTCGGTTACGGAACGACGCTGCTGCGTGTGACCGTGGAGGATGGATTGATTACCTTTCAAGCAAGGCATCGGCGCTCACCGCGTTCAGCAGCGCTAGAAGGGGAAGACCTTGGGCTCAAGCAGGAAGTGGATTTTCGTTTGTCGATGGTATACAAGCGCAAATTTCGTGAAAAGCTAGAGCAGGATATGCAACTGAATATTGAAGCGATTTTGCGTGACTATGACGCGCCGACCCAGTGGGCATTTACGAATGTGATCCTGGCGAAGGAACCTCAGGCGCAATAACGCTTTGCGCTATGTTGATCTGGCTAGCGGATTTTCCTTTTTGATCTATCTTAAAGGTTGACCGTATGGAACAGGCTGCAACGGGTACCGCTTTTACTTTGTTTATCGAAGAAAAGTGTTCTTGTTCTCTGACAAGAATACTTTTCTTTTTTGTTTTTTATAGCCAAGGCATGACGATGGATCATATCAAAGGGGGATTTGACAATGTTTAAAAAGACGTGGATGAGTGGAGTATTGGCGTTATCGCTGGTTGGATTGGCTGGTTGTGGAACGACGATTGACGGACCCGGAGGCAGTACTAGCAACAGCTCTGGTAGCAATGATGGCAAACCGAAGCTGGTCATCTCGACATGGGGATTTTCCGAGGATTTCCTGCAACAGTCCGTATTTGAACCGTTTGAGAAAGAGCATAATGTCGATATCGTGCTAGAGACGGGCAACAATGCCGAGCGTCTGAATAAGATTCGTCAGGGTAGCTCCAATGTCGATCTGATCTATCTGTCTGATTATTACGCACAGCAGGGAATCAACGAAGGTCTGTTTGATACGATCGACCACAGTAAACTTACGAATATGAACAACATTTATGATATTGCTAAAGCGCCAAATGGTGATCAGTACGGCCCTGCATACACGGTCGCACAGCTCGGGATTGCCTACAACCCGGATATGGTCAGCGGTGAAGTCAAGTCATGGTCTGATCTGTGGAAGCCGGAATTCAAAGGCAATCTAACACTGCCAGCCATTACCGCTACGGCGGGTCCGATGATGGTTGATGCGGCTTCCCGTGTAGCAGGCAATGAGAAATTCAACGAAGATGCTGCCTTTACACAACTGACCAAGCTGAATGACAGTGTAGTCAAATACTACAGCCAAACTTCGGAGTATGTGAATATGATCGGTCAGGGTGAAATTGCTGGTGGCCCAATTATGGAAATGTATTTTAAAGATATTCAAGCAGCTGTACCTAACGCCAAATTCGTTTCACCGGAAGATGGCGGTTATGCGGTCATTAATACCGTCAACATCGTCAAAGGTAGCGCCAATAAAGAACTTGCCGAGGAGTTTATCGACTGGCAGTTAAGCAAGGAAGTACAGGAAGCCTCTGCGAAAGCGAAAGTCGATTCCCCGGTCAACACACAGGTCGTTCTGAGTGATGAGGAAGCGCAAGGACTGACGTATGGCGCCGAGGTTATCGAAAATTTGCGTAAGCTCGATATGAAATTCGTGAATGATAATATGCCAGCATGGACGGATCGTTGGAACCGCGAAATCGGCGGCTGATCTCTACTCGCGAAAGGATGAATTTGGCCAATGGATACACACACCAATAGACGCACCGTCATCATGGACGTGGATACCGGAATCGACGATGCTCTCGGCATCATGCTTGCCGCAGGTAGCGGAGACTGCGATATTCTTGGCATTACAACGGTCAACGGCAATGTTTCATTAGAACAGGCGACGATCAATACACTCAAAATCACACAGTTGATTCAGCGAGACGAGATTCCTGTTTACCGTGGTGCTAACGCGCCGCTGATACGCAAGCCGACATTTGAACATGCTGTACACGGTAACGATGGTATCGGCGGTGCGCTGCGGGAGATGGACGTACAACGCAGCGCTGAATCTCAGCCAGCACACGAGTTCATCATCGAACAGGTCATGAACCGTCCTGGCGAGATTACCTTAATAATGACCGCACCGCTAACCAATCTGGCACAAGCGTTACAGCATCAACCGGACTTACCAGAATATGTGCGCGAAGTGATCATCATGGGCGGTGCCGTCAACGAATACGGCAATATTACGCCAACAGCTGAATATAACATGTATGTCGATCCAGAAGCCGCCAAACAAGTTTTCGCTGCTGGCTTCCAGCATATCGTACTCGTCCCACTCGACGTTACCCGGCGCGTCCTGCTCGACCGCAACCATCTGGCTGCTCTAGCGCGTACCGCCAAGCCGGAAATCGCCGCCTACGTCCACCAGAGCACATCGGACTACATGAAGCGCTACGAACAACGCAACGGTGTCCAAGCCTGCGCCATGCACGACCCCCTTGCTGTAGCCGCTGCCCTGAAGCCTAGCCTGCTGGACACAACAGCCTACCACGTCGACGTCGAAACTAACAGCGACCTCTGCGACGGCCAAACCGTCTGCGATTTTCAAAATCGCTTAGGCAAACCAACCAACATCCAAGTCGCTCTAAAAGTAGACCACACCCAATTCTTCAACTACTTTTTAAGCGCACTAAGCCGACTATAAAAATGATTAGATATAAAGCACATTTCTCTTCATCTCTAACCTGCCATACCACCCAAAGCGGGATTCAGCACGGAGCGGACTCCTGCAATCCCGCCACAAACCAATTAGTTGAAGGAGCACTCCATGACCAAATCAAGGCACATCTACTGGCTGCTCCTGCCCGGTCTGTTATTCTTGACCATCTTTATGCTGGTGCCGATCATTCTGACGATCGGTTCCACCTTTGTACAGGAAGGCAGACCGACGCTGGACGGCTACCTGCATTTTTTCAAAGACGCGTATTTCAATAAAATCCTGCTGACCACGCTCAGAGTCAGCTTGCTCACGACACTGATCTGTATTGTACTCGGTTATCCTGTTGCCTTTTACATCTCACGGCTGGGCAAAAGACCAAAGGCGATTTTACTGGCATTGTCGATCTTTCCGCTACTGACAAGTCCCGTCGTGCGTTCATTCAGTTGGATGATTATTCTCGGTCGGAATGGACTTGTAAACCAGTTTCTAACCGGCATCGGCATTGTCGATAAACCGCTGGAAATCCTGTATACCCCATCCGCGATGATTATCGGTATGGTGCATCTGTTCCTGCCACTTATCATCATTACGCTGGTCGGTGTGATGGAAAATGTCGACTATGAACTGATCCGTGCAGCCGAAAGCTTGGGCGCATCCCGCTTTACCGCACTACGCAAAATTCTATTCCCGCTGACGATTCCGGGTCTGATTATCGGTAGTGTGCTTGTGTTCGTTGGCAGTCTGACCGCGTATACAACGCCCGCACTGCTGGGCGGTAAGGAACGGGTCATCTCGACCTTTCTGTATCAAAATGCGATGACGTTAAACGACTGGTATCTAGCGTCTGTCATCGCGACGATCATGATTGTTATTACACTGATCATTGTTGCCCTGATGAACAAGGCAGCTGTGAAATTGAATCCGAAGGGGTGAGCCTGGCATGAAAGAACGACATTACGGACTGGCGATTTTCAGCACGCTTGTGTTTATTTTTCTGCTGGGACCGCTCGTTATTATCTCAGTGACATCGTTCGGCCCAGGAACTGTGCTCAAGTTCCCACCAGACGGCTTCTCACTAAAATGGTATCAAAATATTTGGGATGTTAGCATGTTCCCGAAAACATTCGTGACTTCGATCATCATCTCGCTCCTCGGTAATCTGCTGTCACTGGTACTGGGTATTCCCGCAGCCTATGCGCTCAGCCGTTATCGGTTCAAAGGACGCGATCTGCTGAATGCGATCTTCCTATCACCCGTACTCATTCCCGGTATTGTACTTGGCTTTACGATGCTCAAGTATGTGCTGGTGATGTATCATCTGCCGATCTATACGGGACTGCTTGTAGGTCATACGGTCATTATGATGCCGTTTATTATCCGGGTTGTAGGTTCCAGTCTGTCGAGCTTTGACTTTGCGATTGAGGAGGCTGCGATCAGCCTTGGTGCAGGACGTGTCGAGACTTTTTTCAAAGTCGTCCTACCTAATATCCGCTCTGGCATTATGGCGGCAGTATTGATCGCGTTTTTGGAATCGTTCAATAATGTGGATATTTCGGTCTTTATGACGGGACCAGGAATTAGTACCTTACCGATCCAGATGCTGACTTATGTGCAAAATTACTTTGATCCGACGATTGCAGCCATTTCTGTCGTGCTGATGTTACTGACGGTACTGCTCATGTTCGGCATTGAACGACTGATGGGCGGACTGTCCTATTTTACGAAACGCTAATGGTTATGCTCGGCATAAAACCAAGACTGCAAATACACCAGCTCCCCATGCTGGATGACATTGATATTGATATGGAGGCATACGGCTATGGCATTACTCAGCTTGGAACAGGTATCGGTGGCGTATGACAACCATCTGATCCTAGAAAATTTTGATTTGGAATTGGCGGAAGGGAAGCTGCTTTCCCTGCTTGGGCCAAGCGGTTGTGGAAAGACGACTACGCTGCGCCTGATCGCTGGATTTTTAGATGCAAAGGATGGCAAATTTCTGTTTAATGGTCGCGATTATACGAGATTACCCGTGAGCAAGCGCAATTTTGGCTTTGTTTTTCAAAACTATGCGTTATTCCCACATCTATCGGTATACGATAATGTCGCATTCGGACTACGACTACGTAAGCTGAAAGAAGCCGAAGTGAAAACGAAAGTACTTCGCATGCTGGAGATCGTGAATCTGAATGGATTTGAGAAACGGTTCCCGCAAGAGCTGTCAGGTGGTCAGCGTCAGCGTGTAGCGATCGCGCGTGCACTGGTGATTGAGCCGGATCTGCTATTATTCGATGAACCGCTCAGTAATCTGGATGCGAATCTGCGTGTGACGATGCGGGTGGAGATTCGCCGCTTGCAGCAGGAGCTGGGCATGACCGCGGTCTATGTCTCTCATGATCAGGAGGAATGCTTCTCGATCTCGGATCGTGTAGCGATTATGAATGCTGGCCGGATTGAACAGCTGGGTGCTCCATCGGACATTTACCAGCGCCCTAGAACGGAATATGTCGCACGATTTATCGGCTTTAATAACTTCCTTGAATTTGGTGGTACACGTCAGGGACAGCAGGGATTAGAGTGGACAGCAGGCGATTACGGATTCGCGACCTCGCTTCAGCCGGGTCAATCCACAGCCGAAATGTATAAAGGTGCGATTCGCCCAGACGATCTGCGACTGACAACAGCTGAGCAGATCGCACAATCGCCTGGCAATACGCTACCAGGCACCATCAAGATCAGTACGTATCTGGGACGCAGCTATCAATACGAAGTGGAGACGCCACTTGGCATGTTCACAGTGAACGAAGAGACCGATATGCCAATTGCACCGGGTATGCAGGTAGGGGTTCATTTTCCAGCGGATAAGATTGTGATGGTGAATCTATGAGCCGGTATGAGGTAGATCTGCTAGTGACGGATGTACAGGTATTCAACAGCTATTACAAGGAATTTCGCTATGGTCATGTCGCGATCAAAGATGGAATGTTCGCTTACATTGGCGACGGCGATACCGGTCGCTTGTCGGCAACAACTACGGTAGAGGGGCGGGGGCGACATCTGATCCCCGGCCTGATTGATATTCATTTGCATATTGAGAGCTCGATGGTCACACCGGCGACATTTTCCCATGGGATTATTCGCCGTGGTGTCACCACGATTGTACCGGAGCCGCATGAGATGGCGAATGTATTCGGCATTGAGGGTGTGCAGGAAATGATGGCTGCTAGTCGCAATACGGTATGCGATATGTTCTATGGCATTCCCAGTTCCGTCCCGGCAACACCGCTGGAAACGACTGGCGGCTCTATCGAAATTGCGGATATTGACGAGTTGATGACATCGGGCGATATTGCTTGTCTGGGCGAAATTATGAATTACGTCGATGTAATCCGCGATCCAGATTGCAAAACAAATCATATTTTACGCCATGTCAAAGCAAGCTATCCGCATCTGGTGATTGAAGGCCATACACCGAAGCTGCTCGATCTTGATCTGCACCGGATTATGCTCGCGGGTGTGGACTCGGATCATACACATCAGAGCATTGAGGGTATGACCGCACGTATTGCCGCAGGGATGTTTATTGAACTTCAGGAAAAGTCGATGACACGTGAAGTGATGGATTATGTGATACAGCATGATGTATCGGAGCACTTTTGCTTTATTACGGACGATGTGATGACCGATCGACTTGCCTGGGAAGGGCATCTGGATCATATTGTCCGTAAAGCGATTCGTATGGGCATGAGCCCGGAAGCAGCGATCTATGCGGCAACCTTTACGCCAGCGCGCCGTATGAAGATGACGGATCGAGGAACTGTATCGCCAGGTAAAGTCGCAGATTTCGTGCTGCTGTCTGATCTGAGCGAATTGGTCATTGAGGAAGTATATAAAAAGGGACAGCGTGTCTATCATACAGGAGACAGTTATAATCAGCATGTGGAAGCTAAGCAGTTCCCAGCGCATTTCTACAATAGTATACAATTGCAGCCATTAACAGCAGACGATCTGGATGTGCATATTCCCGTTCAAGATGGACTGTACCGTTGCCGAGCGATGATGGTCAAAGATGGCTCTACCTTCACCGAGGAACAACTGGTGGACATTCCGGTGCGTAATCAACGCCTGTGCTGGCAAGAGAGTGGCTATGCCTTAATCGCAACATTTGAACGATATGGAAAAAACGGCAACCGCGCTTATGGATTGATTGGCGGTGACACGATCCAGCGTGGTGCGATTGCGACGACGTATTCGCACGATAATCACAATCTTCTGATGGTCGGACATGATCCGAATGATATGCTAGCGGCGGCCAATCATGTGATCGGTGTGCAGGGCGGATTCTGCGTTGCGGAACATGGAACGATTCAGGCTTCACTGGATTTGCCAGTAGGTGGTATTCTGACGGAAGCACCGCTGGAAGAAACCGCTACACAGGTGGAGCAGCTGGTGCATGCCATGAGAACACTTGGTTACAAGCACTACAACCCGATCATGTCGATCAGCACGCATTCACTGCCTGTCAGCCCGGCGTTAAAAATTACCGATCATGGCTTGATTGATGTGAATGCCGGTCAAGTCGTACCATTGATCGTTGAACGTGTTGGCGATCTGGTGAGTGTATAAATATAAATAATGCATAGATAACGAACTTGTACATGTGCAAGCTCCCTGCGATGAATAGTAGATTGTAGCGTATAGTTAAAGTGCCTATAATCACGAATCCATCGTATGATTCCGAGCTCAAATTCAGCTTAGAAGATCAAAGTCATTCTACACGCAAATAGACAGCCTCTATATCCAGGGGCTGTCTATTTGTACATGTCTACAGAGCTACTTATTTCTGTATAAGCTTTATCTTCATATCAGACAACAGACAAGCGATCATTATCCGATCATCGCTTGTACCGTTCGCTCCATTTCTGCCTGCTGTTGCATCTGTAGGAGTTGTTCTCTAACACGAACCACTTCGCCAACAATAATCATTGCTGGATTACGCAGCTGCTCTTGAAGGGCAAGCTCTGCAACATCCGCAAGCGTCCCTGTTAGTACACGCTGGGCAGAGGTGGTGCCATTTTCGATCAGAGCCACTGGAGTGGAAGCAGAACGCCCATGTAAGACCAGTTCAGCGCTAATATCCGCAAGCTGGCTCACGCCCATATAGATCGCCAGTGTATCTACACTGGTCGCGAGTAGATCCCAGCGAATCGGCGTCGTATGATCGGCTGCCTGACTTGCTGTTACACAGGCAAATGATACGGCAACCCCGCGATGGGTTAGCGGAATATCTGCTCCTGCACCTGCTCCGATCGCTGAGGTGATGCCGGGAATCAGCTCATACCGAATATGGTGCTTCGTCAGGAACAGCGCTTCTTCGCCGCCGCGTCCGAATACGAGTGGATCGCCCCCTTTTAAACGGACGACATGCAGACCAGCTTTAGCATGTTGTAGCATCGTACGATGTATAACTTGCTGGCTCATATGATGTAGACCAGGTGCTTTGCCGCAGTAGACGAGCTGTGCATCGGGACGTGCTTCGTGCAGCAATTCTTCGTTAATCAGCCGATCGTACATAATAACGTCTGCTTGCTGAATTCGCCGTAGAGCTTTAACTGTAATCAGCTCTGGATCACCTGGCCCTGCACCGACAATACTGACCATTCCCTGCATGGAATGAATAGGCTGTTCCTTCATAGACGTTACCTCCAATGATCATTCTAGGCGATTCGCAATACAGATGATAGATGATACCGAAGAGATCAGATCCGACAGACTGAATCATCGGCGTTTGTACAGTCCGAACCATGCTGGAGCGCTGCGTTATAGCTTATTCCGATGAAGCTACCGCTAACGATGGTAGTGTAACGTAGATTTTACCGCTACGTTCATCCACCTCGACGGGAAAGGTCGGAATACAGCCATCATCCGGCTCCTGTACTTTACCGCTCCGCAGGTCGATTTTCCAATCGTGCAGAGGACAGTGGATCGTGGTACCACATACCATGCCTTCGGAGAGCTTGCCGCCTTTGTGCGGGCAGCGATTTTCGACCGCTTGAATGGAGCCATCGCTCAGTCGGAAGAGGGCGATTTCGAGCTCGCCCAGTGTGAAGCGGCGTGAGCCTTTAAAGTCAATATCTGAAAGATGTGCAATGTGGTAGCGATTCATGGATAATCCCTCCTCGTTATTGTATAGATGGCGATGTGCTGGCCATTGCTGCCGAATCATTCAGATCGGTAAAGTTTTTACGTAGCTCATCATTGTTGATAATGTTCTGCCATGGATCGCTCGTATAGCTGAGCGTTTCTTGTAAACGAGCCATTAACGCCTGGCGAGTGGCTTCGTCTGCAAGTACTTCCTGTACATGAGTCAGACCGACACGTTCGATCCAAGCGGCTGTCCGTTCATTCCAGCGTGCTTGCTCACGATAGTATTGTAGGAAGGCAGAAGTCCATTCCATCACTTCTTCATCCGTTTTGACCGTGCATAGCAGTTCACCTGCTCGAATCTTCACGCCACCATTACCACCTACATACAGCTCCCATGCACCATCCAGTGCGACGATTCCCACATCCTTGATGCCAGATTCAGCACAGTTACGCGGGCAGCCGGATACGGCGAGCTTAACCTTGGCTGGTGCATCCATGCGTTCAAACGCCTTTTCCAGCTCTATGCCCATGCCCATCGCATCCTTCGTACCGAAGCGGCAGAAGGTATCGCCGACACATGTTTTGACGGTACGTAATGTTTTGCCATACGCGTGACCGGATGGCATGTCCAGCTCTTCCCAGATATGCGGCAGATCTTCTTTGCGTACACCGAGTAGATCGAGTCGTTGTCCACCGGTGAATTTGACGAGAGGGACATTATATTTTTCAGCTACATCAGCGATTTTTTTCAGATCGGTAGGTGAGGTGACTCCGCCATAGATACGTGGAACGACGGAGTACGTACCGTCCTTCTGGATATTCGCGTGGTAACGTTCATTCGTGAAGCGGGATTCCTTCTCATCTGCATATTCACCCGGCCAGATCATGCCAAGGTAGTAGTTGAGTGCGGGACGGCATTTGGAGCAGCCTTCTGGTTCGGACCAATCGAGTACGTTCATCACTTCTTTGACTGTTTTCAGCCCCATGCGCTTGATCTCGGATACAATCTCGTCGCGATCCAGTGAGGTACAGCCACAGATGCCTTCCTTAACGGCTACCGCTGCCTGATCGCCAGCATAGAATTGAAGTAAGCCCTCTACGACTGGTGCGCAGCCACCGCAGGAAGCGGAAGCTTTGGTGCATGCCTTGAGCGACTTCATTGTATGGCAGCCCTTATCGAGTACCGCTTCCCCGATTGCCGCTTTGCTCACACCATTACAGCCACAGACGATCTCATCATCTGCCATAGCCTCCAGCCGTTGTAAAGGGGAAACGGTAGCTACGCCGCCCGCAGGCTGTCCGGTGAGTAGTTCCTTTTCACGCCCTTTCACCGACTCACCACTCTTAATGAGAGAGAAGAGTGGAGCACCGTCGCTTGTATCGCCGAATAATACTGCACCGATCAGGCGACCATCGCGAATCACGAGCTTTTTATAAATGCCGTCGATATCATCCTGCATACGCAGTGCGCGTGTACCCTCTGTATCTTGGAACTCGCCAGCTGAGAACACATCGACACCGGATACTTTGAGCTTAGTTGAAGTGACCGAGCCTTCATAAGGTACGGTGTCTACGCCAGCGAGACGCTTGGCAAGCACGGTTCCTTGCTCATATAGAGGTGCTACGAGTCCGTAGCCAATCCCGCGGTGCTCCGCACATTCGCCCACCGCCGATATGCCGGGTATATTGGTACGCATGTAATCATCAACGATAATGCCGCGATTCACGCGCAAGCCTGCTGCCCCAGCAAGTTCAACGTTAGGACGAATACCAACTGCCATCACGACCAGATCAGCATCAATGGCTGTTCCATCGGTAAAACGTACACCCGTTACGCGGCGCTTGCCAGTCAGCTCTACTGTACGTTTGCCCAGCAGGAAGTGCATGCCTTGCTCTTCTAATTGCTGTTGCAGCATCAGTCCAGCAGGACGATCCAGCTGGCGATCCATCAGATGCTCATTAATATGGATAACCGTCACGTCCATACCGAGATTGAGTAAGCCACGCGCCGCTTCCAGTCCAAGCAACCCGCCGCCAATTACGGCTGCACGCTTATATTGCCCAGCCGTGGTCATCATCGTCTCGCAATCCTGAATATCGCGGAAACCAATCACCCCATCCTTATCTGCACCTGCAACAGGTAAGATGAAAGCACGGGAGCCTGTGGCTAAGATCAGCTCGTCGTAAGCGACTTCTTTGCCGGAGGAAGAGCGTACAAGCTTGTGTTGTGTATCAATAGAAGTAACCGCATCACCAGTGTACAGCTCAATATGATGCTCACGATACCAGTCCAAGTCGTTGATAATAATGTCGTTCATGCCCGCGCCACCAGCGAGTACAGAGGATAACAGAATCCGGTTATAGTTCGGATGCGGTTCTGCTCCGAAGATCGTAATGTCGTATGCCTGTGGTGCAAGCTTGAGCAGATGCTCCAGCATGCGTACCCCTGCCATTCCGTTTCCTACCAGCACCAGCTTTTTTCGGTTCTCCATATCTATATCTCTCCCTCCACGTAATAAGCATCCCAATTCTACGTATCCATCCGCCATTGTTATTTGATCCGGCAAGTTCGCTGTATGATCCATAAAAAAAGCCTGTCCCGCGCTTACCACAGACAGACGTGCACATACGTACACACTGCCGGGTAAGCGCAGGACAGGCTTCATTGCCGTCCATTGTAGATACATCATTGTATCTGAATCGTTGCTTCAATATGGGCTTAACTATAAAAGATGTTGATTTACATGTCAATATAAATAACATAAAAATTTTATTTGAAATTGTGAGTTAATTATGTTTACATGAAAATCATCAGGATGATAAAGTGAATGAGTGGCTTGAATAAGAGAAATATTCCTTTCATACCAGGTGTTGAAAGTATTAAATGTAATAAAAATGGACTCGTTTTCGTTACATTCGTCTATACTCCTAAAGAATAGCCAACATAGTGGAGTCAATGAATTTGTGTTAGATTATATACCATTCAAGAGATTGAGATAGATCAAGTATATACATGCAATCGTGAAAGATCACAGAACCTATATCCAAGAAACGGTAGAGATAGATACGGCAGGAGGGAGCATCTGTATAATGCGTTCGTTACTCGTTATCCGAATGGAAAAGAATATCTATGATCCGGATCAGCTGGCATCAGGCACCTTGTACCCTGAGCTATTGCTAGGCAACAACGGTTATCAGGTGCTTGTCGCCGATGGCGATGATAGCTCGACTGCCGTCCTAAATATGCTAGGTGAAGCCGATGCAGCCATACTGGATTTGCCGATTGAGGACATTCCTGATTGGGAAAAGCTACTCGCCCAGTCCCGACCGATCCCGATGCTGTGGTGGTGTAGTTCCGATACCGCCTCCGAATCGGTACAAGCCTGTGAGACGGAGATTGCTATTGATGGCATTCTAACACCTTCCATGCGAGATCGGGAGCTGCACTGGGCGCTTCATTTTGCCGCTCGTCAATGTATGGAACGTCAGCAATGGATAAATGAACGCAAGCAATTACAATCCCGACTTGAGGAGCGTAAATGGATTGATATGGCCAAAGGTATTTTGGCAGATATGAAGCAGATTTCGGAAGCGGAAGCCTATGATCTATTACGCAAAAAAGCGATGAACGAGCGTAAACGGATGGTCGATGTCGCAACCGCGATCGTCAAAGCACATCAGTTGCTACAATCGTAGAGCAGGGAGGAAGCAGACATGAACATGACCGAGATACTGAAGGAAGTCGGACGCGGCAAGCGCGGCTCACGCGACCTGACCTATGAAGAATCGCTGCATGTGGCGAGCATGATCATGAATCGCGAAGCGAGTGATGTGCAGATTGGTGCTTTTTTTATGGCAGAGCGTATGAAAATGGAAAACGTAGACGAGATGCAGGCATTTGTGGATGTGTGTCGCCAGATGGCGCTACGTACTTCTTTTAAAAAAGGTGGCGTTGACTGTGCAGGGCCTTACGATGGCAGGGTCAAATCATTTATCGCGGGCTTTGCCACCTCATTCGTACTCGCATCAGCAGGTGTCCCTGTGACACTGCACGGTAGTGAGCCTTTGCCGCCCAAGTGGGGCGTAACACTGCCTGTATTGCTACGTCAGATGGGTGTGGATACGAGCAATCTATCGCGTGAGCAGGCACTTCATGCAGGTGCAGAGACAGGGCTACTATTTGTTGCTGCGGAGCAGTGGTGTCCACCGCTTGGTGAGCTACGCGAGTTGCGTGAGCAGATTGGCGTACGTACGGTACTTAATACTGCGGAGAAGCTGATGAATTATAGCCAATCTCCATATCTGGTGTACGGTGTATTTCACAATACGTTCTTCGAGCGGATGTCGCGTCTATTATTACGGCTTGATTATGAGCGTGCTTTTATCGTGCAGGGAGCAGAAGGCTCGGAGGATCTGTTTATAGATCGTCCGACACGCACGTATACGGTGGAAAATGGAGAAGCCAGACTGGAGATTATTGATCCAGAGGCGTATTTTCTCGATATGTCGGTGCCGGAGATGGACTGGACAGCTGAGACGCAGATTAAGGTGACGGAGCAAGTACTGGCAGGCACGGCGGATAAAGCCTTTTTCAATCAAGTCTTGCTCAACAGTGCATATCGTCTATACCTGGCAGGGCGCTCTGGCTCGATCGAAGAGGGTGTGTATGATGCGAAGGCGCTGCTGGAGAGCGGTGCAGCCCACCGTCTATATCTCCAATGGGGCAGTCTGATGCGAGGCGAGCAGCCGAATGTACTGCCGACAGGAAGTGTGCGTTAGATGAGTAAAGGGATTGGTTTGGAACGCCTTTGATCGGGTGTCTAACTACTTTTGGTCATCGCTATCCATGTTAGCGGGTACAACTTACTAGCTCTAGTGAAAATAGAGACCTATTAAACTCCAATTGATGTATACACCAAAACAGCCCCTATCCATGAAACGGATAAGGGCTGTTATCATTGATCATATGCTGATACGACAGGGAGGTTTACTCTTCGTTATGCTCGTGCTCCGACGATTCTGTCTCCGCTGTATGACGTGTAATCTCCAGCTTCCGATAACGACGCACCCCACGGCGCAACACGCGAATCGACAAGTTCTCGAATTCATATACAGCACCAACCGGAAGGTCAGGGCGTTGACCGTATAACCAGCCACCAATCGTATCCAGTTCTTCATCATCCAGTTCAATATTCAAAATATCGTTCACTCGATTAATGAATACTTTACCATCTACGATCAGATGGTTCTCGTCTACACGCTGAATCTCGTCCTCTTCATCCGCATCGAACTCGTCACGAATCTCACCGACGATCTCTTCCAAAATATCCTCAATCGTAATCATACCAGATGTACCGCCATATTCATCGACCAAAATTGCGATATGAGTACCTTCACGCTGCATCCGTTTGAGCAAGTCCTTGACCGGAATCGTCTCCGAGACTGACATTACGGGATGAATAAGCGAAGCGATCTGTAGCGTCTTGTTCTCCTCGGCAGCGAGGAAGAATTGCTTCGTATTCATCATCCCAACGATATTATCCTTGCTACCTTCGGCAACAGGGAAACGGGTATACTGCTCGCGGCGAATAATCTCGCGGTTTTCTTCCGGCGTCTTGTCTGTGAACAGACAGACCATATCGGTACGTGGCACCATCAGTTCCTTGGCGATCATCTCGTCAAAGGCAAAGATGCGGCTCACATAGCCATATTCACTCTGATTGATCTTGCCGCTCTCATAACTCTCATTCAGCAGGATATGCAGCTCTTCCTCACTGTGAGCCTCGTCGCCTTCACTTGCTGGACGCAGACCAATCAGCTTCAGAAGCAGGTTCGCCGAGCCGTTCAAAATCCAAATGAACGGATACATCACTCGATTGAACAAAATGATCGGGCGTGCGGTATATAGCGTTACTTTTTCCGCCATACGCAGTGCGATCGTCTTCGGCGTCAGTTCACCGACAACCACGTGGAAGTACGTTACGAGAATTAAGGCAATGGCGTAAGATAACACATGAGACAATGCAGCAGGCACGTTCATATTGTGGAATAACGGTTCAAGCGCCGCTTCTACGGTCGGCTCACCAAGCATACCAAGACCGAGTGCCGTAATCGTAATCCCAAGCTGACAC